>Ga0307487_1000349_pt1 | contig 36662 bp, 36 predicted proteins | sample CBIW12metaG_FD_203665 | JGI IMG/M metagenome (GOLD analysis project Ga0307487, IMG submission 203665) | Sea-ice brine microbial communities from Beaufort Sea near Barrow, Alaska, United States - CBIW 1.2 | ecosystem: Environmental > Aquatic > Marine > Coastal | place: USA: Alaska | collected... | reverse complement strand
CCCCGTTTTTGCCTGCGTCAGCAGGTATATCGCCAAGAACCAGGTTGCCAGAGGCAATTTGGTCGCCTCAAAAATGGTGCCGCTAATCAGCGAGTGTTGATGGTGGCAATGATTGCACTGGTAGAGGGCACGAGTCTTTAGAGTGCAATGACTTTTTCCCCCGCATTGAGGGCAGACATAGCCTTGAGGTGCCTTTTTTAGTATCGATTTCTCCCGTTCCAGCCGCTCACAACGGGCTTCCAATTCCTGAATTCGTTGCTGCTCCAGGGTCAAAGCTTTGGATTTTGGGGTAATGCCGCCACGCTCCTCAGAGGGCTGCATTACCCATCGCCTCAAGGCGTTTTCGCCGACATCCAAAGAGCGGCTGGCTTCGGCAATAGAGTACCTTTGGTCAAGCACCAGACAGGCGGCTTCCTGCTTGAACTCCGGCGTAAAAGATCGTCGTTTCCTGGTCATCAGACACCTCGCTTATGGCGGCAATATTACCGGCCGCCACTGCTACACATGCACCTGTTAAAAAACAACCAATATCGATACATAACAAGAACTTACGGTAATCTCTCACTTTTAGCAAAAATCCCACACTATAGGCGTGAAAGGATGATTAACAGATGCCAATTTTCACACATTATCGGCTAATGTAAGCGACTTTCATTGCCGATGCCCTGCTAAGCTCATCCTGCAATTCCCTGCAACGAAACGCCAGAGACACGTTTTCGGCAATAATCTTATCAGACAATTGCTTGAGGTTTTTTACTTGGTCACGATACTCAATCTTTAGTCTTTTTTCCCGATCCCTTTCAAGCCTCAGCTTGGACTCGATTGAAAGATTAAGCCCCATGTCGTCTACAACCTGACGCTTTTCCCTCTCGGCTTCAATGATGCGAATTTCAGCCCTAAGCTCCTCAACATAGGCCTTATAATAGTAGATTGCCCCCTGGCTCAATCCAGCCTCATCATTGACTCGCTTAATCGACACCTTCCCATCGGCCTTGGTGCGCTCCGGCTTTCCTGCCCTCAGCCGCTCGAATGCATCCCTTAGCCGCTGTAATGTAAACTCTTTCTGGCTACTCACTGTAGTTCCTTATACGCAATTGAATTTGCTTTGAGATCAGCCTTAAAAGGGGTGAGCTCAATATTATGCGCAGCTAGATTTTGTTCAATGGCTTCAATTTTTAGAGCAATGTCAGTTAGTATGTTTGCCATGTAAAAGCGCCCATCATTCAGAGCCTCGAACCGCTCTATTAATCGATCCCTGAAGGGAATCCGTGACCTGGCCTTATCTGGGGTAATGGCCTCATGTTGGCATGTCTTGGAAGACCGGTCGGAAGAGCATATTCGGGTACAGTCGGGTTTAAAGCAGTATCCCGTTGGATGCTCAACCACATTGACAGCACCACTCCTTACCTGGCGCTCAATCTCTTCCCGGTTCATATAGACTGAGCCGGCGTAGTCACCTTGGCTACGTTCCTCAGCAATCCGCTCACCCTTACCACCTGACAAGGTCTCGCTGTTGTAGATTTCATATAAAGATTCTACCGTGACGCTAATATTAGCCTCATTCACCAGATCCTTTAGCTCGCTATCGATGCTCAAATCAAGCGCCTTGATGAGTTCATAATTGTTTGCGTACCATTTTGTCATGATGACGTTAAGATGCTTGTATTGATACTTAAGAGTCATCATATTGCCAAGCTTGTTTCTTACCAAAAAGACTGCAAACGTTCTACGAAAATCATGGGGTGAAAGCTTTGATAAGAAGCCGCCTGACTTTAGCTCGCCTTTCCTCGCCGGGTTTAATAGATCAAACTCAACAACGCCGCCTTCAGAGGCAAAAATATTATGAGCTTTAACAAAGCTGCCAATTCTTCTTCCGATGTTTTCGATTATAACCCCCTTATTCTGACGGGCAAGATCAAGAACAATAAACGAGGAACTCAGCCGCTCTAACATAAAATGCTGATCTTTATACTTAACGTGGTAGTGGTCGCGAGCAAACTGACTTAAATCATAAGCTAACTCAAGGGCTTTCTTGGCAATCGGGTGCGTCACCCAGGTTTCTTTTTTTGGCACTCCGCCTTCTTGGGTTTTGGTAATTGACCCTGTTAACGTCGGAACTATTATATCTCCATAAGAATGCTCTTTATAGCTGGATTTATTAAAGCTTAGCGCTTCCGAAATTCGCACACCACTAAAACCAAGCAAAACAATAAGGCACGCTGTTTGAATTTTAATGCCGCATGTAGTATTAGCGTCAAGGTAAAAATCGTCAAATGGCACGCCATGCTTAAGCTTAGCACCCACACTAGGTCTGAAATTTTGCGACCATCCCTTGTCGTCCTTAAATGCTCGCAATTCGTTAAAGTAAAGCTCATATCCTTGACTAATTTCATGCCGTAAAGGATGGTAGCGCTCCACGATCTCAAATGCTTCTTTATACATCTTCTTAGCCATATCTTCCGGAATTGCTATAGCTTGTTTGCCGCTCACTTTACTCGGGCAACAGTGTTTTTTACTAAAAGACTTGCTCTTATGTATAAGGCGAGAAATAAGCCCGGCATCATGGAGCGCGTTAACTGTTGTCACTACGCATTCCACAGAACTAAACCCTAGTGCTTCATTTTTTAGCGCAGCTTTAAATTTACGGTAAGAAGCATCTTGATCAATCAACTTCCAATCATGGGATTCTAGGCAATTAGCAATTCTAAGCAATCCAGTTCTGATTGCCACTAAATAGCCCACAGAGCATGTTGGGCTCTCTTTATAGATGCACTTCATCGCATCCTGTACGGCTCTTCGGCGACCTTCTGGCATGCCGGTAAAGGTGACTTTATGCGGACTTTTAACCGACAAAGCCCTCTCCATGGAGAAGTCCCACTCATCGCTGTAGACATACGAAAGCGGAAAGCCGTTACCATCCGTAGTAACGACATCGCCAAGATCGCTTTCGGAATACTGAGGCTGCAATGAGTTATTATGAGCAGTGTCCATTATAAAGCGTAGACCTCCAATAAGTCTTCGAGTGCCGACTCGTCGTTATAAAGTGGGTGCGGGCTATCTTTGTTTAATTCAAGTGCCGCTCGATATTCATCGGGCGCCTTTTGCTCAAACCTTTTCATTATTTCACCAACAGTATTCAGTGTCTTTTCAAGTTTCGTTGAAGGCAGGCTGTTCAATGAAGGCCTACTCATTGTCTCAATAATCGAATCCCTAAATGACATCATCAGCCAGATATCATCTTTTTCTGCAATCAATCCGTGGTGCTCGCACCCAAAACAGCCTAGAAAATCAACACAGGCTCCGGTGTCACTGCTGTGCAGGTCTCGTAAAGGAATTAATGATTGCTTTGCGCGCTTACCAAAGGGATCTTGACAGCGCATTCCAGTTGGCGTCTTGTTGGGTATCTTTTTTCTCTTTTCTAGCCATTCGGCTTCCGTCAAAGGGTCCTTGAATTTATAGGTTACATTCTCAATAGCCAACTTCTTAGGAACCCCAAATACAATGCCCTCCTGAGCCTCAAACGCTCCCGCGAGTTGTATTTGATGCGTCGCCTCAACTCCATTCAAATAGGACTTGTCTGCCGTTTCTGGAGTGCTTCTATTTGCGTCCGCGACAACAAACACATCTTCAAACGCCCTCATAAGAATACTGCTGCGCGTTTTTCTAAACACGCTAGTGTTAATGGAAGGGTAGCCAAAAGGCGCGAGTGCCTGATTTATTGCAGTTTGCGGAAAACCATATAATGTGCTGTCAGGGTTCAGCTCTCCATCCCTACCAAAAAACGGGAAAAGAGGGGCGTCTTTATCAGAGGCAAATGTTGCTGACACAAGGAGCCAGTTCTCAATAAAAAGCTTTGTGCGCTTAACAAAACCAAAGCCAAGCTTTTGCTCAGCATACAACGCTCTTGCTTTTACAGAATCGAACTCATAGCTGTCACCATCACCCTTCTTAAAAATCGCATCACCTCGCGTTAACCTGCCTAGAGGGGTGAGGTTGGCTCCTGTCCACAACGAGACAATCATAAAGGCAAGTCGGGTCACCTGGTTCCGCCAGTCGCCATTGAATACACGCATCTTCGCAGCAAGCTCAAAAGCAGAAATTTCATCTTCAGTAAACCCTTTTCTACTGAGCTCTACTGCATCAAACAATGGACAAATGCTCGGAGCTTTACCGCTTAAAACGATTCGACTATAAGCCATATAGGAAGTCATTAACTTCCTGCCAGTCGCAACCAGATCGTCATCTGATAACGCCTTATGTGGGACAACGGATTCACGTTGTTTTCTTATAGCAGGCAACTTTCTTGCCAGGGCGTAATCCCCCATCGCCTTTAGCAAGGATGAAAGATAACCCTTCACACTCACTAGTGAGCCTTTCGCAATATCGCCTTTAAGGTACTGAGATCTTTTATGCTCCATGTACCACAAGATATTAACTTCACTAAAATCAACTTTTCTTTCATGCTCATCCAGAGCATTTACATAATGCGTTAAAACGACAAATTGAGCGCGTCCAGTTTGGGAATCACGATTAAATCCACTAAATAGCTCATGCATATCCGTTACAAATTCGCGCCTATTCATATAAACTGCACTTTCTGGCATTTTTCCTTTTTTTCCGCGCAGGGTTTGTGGGCAACCAAAATAGTTCAGGCGCTTAAAATAAGCCTTCAACCCACCAAAATCAAGCACCATTGCATCTATGGATATGGGCGTTACATTCGACTTTAACTCAGCTATTTCGTTGGCCGAAGGCAAGCTTTTCCTATTCTTTTTCTTCTGGAAGGCCATAATTAAAGCTCAAAGTCTTCATGATCAAAAAGGAACTCATAAACATGCTCCGCCTTCTCATCACCAGAAGCCTCCTCCTGCACTTGCTTAAGGTAGTGAAGCGTAGATGAAATGTCGGAATGCCCCATTTTGCTCTGGATAAGCGTCAACGCATCACTTTGAGACACTCCGGCATCAATCAATGAGTACAGCCTAAACACACCATAAGTAGCCCGCAGATTGTGGGGTTTATGTTCAAATTGACGACCGATCCTGTTGGTCATCATTTTTCTTACCTCACCCCACCTGGCATTTAAGGTGCCGGAGGAAAATTGTTTTCCTCTATTATTAAGGAAAAAAGGAGCATCGACACCACTGTTCTCTTTCTCATACATGCTTCTACGTCGAATATACCGCTTGCCCATCGCATACTCATGTAGCTTTAACATGAGGTATGCAGGTATTTCGATTTCTCTTTCTGTTCCATTCTTTGTTTCAACGCCACAAAACGGCCCTATGCGAAGCGTGACATACCCTTTCTTGATTTGATCGGCTGCGGGCCTGAAGACCAACGGCGCCCTAAATGTAACGACCTCCTCTCGCCTTAGGCCGCTGTAGCGCATAAGGAGAAAAATAAAACTGAATTCAATTGCGAGAGAGCCAACGACTTCCCTGCCGTTTATATTCCTGATAATTCTACGATCTTTGCGAAGCACAAAATCCAGCTCATCCCACTCAAACTTAGATAAGGAGATTAATTTATTGGGTACTCCGTCCCTTCTTCCTGTATTTGCTGCCTTTATTCGCAGGTCGGTCGTCTGAACATTGATGCTTCGAGTGGCGCTCATTGATGAATATCCGCCCTGGACGTTAACGGCCATGATCTCGTGTTCGAATGGCGGGTTATCAAACGGATGACCTTTTGCGATCATGTGCCGATAGAAATTAACCACACAGCGCATATATCCCTGACATGTCTTTCCGCTTAACTTTGATTCCGCCTCACGGCTACGGGACAGCGCCTCAAGGTGCTTTTTGAATTGGTATGTTGGCCGCTTGTTCTGGCGGTAAGGCATTACATCCCACCGCATCTGGCGATCATTTAGGAAGGCAAAGAAATGGATTAGCGCCCTCGACTGGAGAGAGACGCATTTATGATCCCTGTTGATCATCAAATGCATCAAGTAATTGTTGGCAACATCAATACCCTTGGCCTCGACCACGTTCCCGCTGTCATCCATTTGCAGCGAGTAAAGAAGGGTAATGTCTGATATCAGGTGAGGCTTTTCATTAGCGTAGTCAACCTGCACCTCGCCATTAGCATCAATGCCAGGGACAGGCGTCCTGAATTCGAAATTTTTAAGCTGATAGCTGATGATTTCTATAGTCATCAGAATTTCAGCATCTTCTTCATATTTGCCAGCTCACACTCTCCGGCTCGCCGGGCCGCATCAACATTCTCAGGGGTTTGCGGCAGATCATGTTCGGCTGGGAGCTCAAGCCTGAGCGCCTTGGCAATATTAAGCGGGAAGGCTTTAGACTGCCCTGGCAAGCCTGCTATCGCCGCTAATGCGGCCCTTTCACCGACTCGGCTAACGATCCAAAGCCATTCCCTCCGACCTCGCTCATTAGTAATAAGAGGCTTCATGGAGCAATCACCTTAGCTTGTCGAAAGCCTAGTGATAGAGCAGAAGAAAAAGCGGCGTCCAGCGTTTTAAAACATCGCGGAGCGGTGCGCTGCGAGTCCAGCAACAGTTGCTGACCATTTTTCCTGGTGAATTGTAAGCACCAGGCACTACTCATAGGCACGCCCACAATAGCGACACTTTTCAGGTCACCGCATTCAAACAATACACGCAGCTGGCCCTCTTGCATTTCTTCCCTTTTGATTTATCACTTTTGCTGTTTTGATGTTACGCAAACTTCAAAAGAAGGGACGTGGCTGAGGCCACTTTCCGGCTGAGGCCGGAACCCACATTTTTTTAGCTTAATGAAAGATACCTAACCCTCTTCACACTTGTCAATGTGTAGGATTAGCATTTCACTTAAAATGTGTGCGGGTAACCTACGTTGGTGTCCGGAATCATTGAACCACTACACTCATTACCTAGCAGCAGTTGCGAATCGAAAGCCAACGCGTAAAATCTGATCAACTTTAGGAGTGCCCTCCAGAGGCATAGGCCCATAGATTCGAACCCATCATTCGCTAAAAGCGTAACCTGCTGATGTAGACTCATCAGGTTCCTTTACAGATATTTGCTAATTTGCTTTGATTATAGGCACCAGCGAGCCTAAACGACCGCAATTCCAGCCTTAGGTTTCGTCCAGAATTTCACCAGACTCGTTGCCCTGCATCTCGCTCATCACCCATTCCTTGAAGGCTTTCATCCCAATGGTCAGCGGACGTTGCTTGCGGTAGACCAGATAGAAGGCCCGGTGCGTATCCAGTTGGATGTCGAAGGGCACCACCAACTTCCCCGATTTAATCTCACGAGACGTCAGGGTGCTATCAGCCAGCGCTACTCCGAGGCCCTCCTGAGCCGCCGCCGTGGCCAGTTGTCCGCTGGACATCTGTAAGCTGCCCCGGGCGGATATAAAATCCACTCCTGATTGTTGCAGCCAGTTCTCCCATTCCCACTTCCGTTTGCTGACGTAGATAAGCGTGTGTTTGGCCAGATCTTCAGGCTTTTCCAGCGGTAACTTATCGTTCAATAGACGCGGGCTACACACCGGCACAAGCATAACTTTGCGCAGAAAATGAACTTCGATGTCACCCCATTCGCCACTCCCGAAATAGACCGCCATATCGGTACTGGTGCGATCGAAATCCAGCAACCCCATGGACGCATTAATCTCCAGCTCAATATCGGGGTACAGGGCCTGGAATCGGGCCATGCGTGGCATCAGCCAGCGGGTCAGGAAATTGGGCGCCACGCTGATTTTCACTACGTTGGATTCCTGGTTCGCGGTCAGTCGTTCGGTTGCCATTTCTATCTCATCGAACGCGTGCCTGACGGATGTGAAGTACTGCTCGCCTGCCGGGGTCAGCACCACCGTTCGCCTGCTTCGATTGAAGAGCGAAAGCCCCAAATGTTCTTCAAGCGTCTTCACTTGATGACTGACCGCAGACGGCGTCACGAAAAGTTCCCTGCCTGCTGCGGCAAAGCTGCGGTGTCTAGCGGATGACTCAAATACCCGAAGCGCATTGAGGGGTGGCAGGCGGCGCATGACGTTGCTCTATTGATGAAATTTATTCACCATTCTGCTGAGAAAAAATCGCTTTTTCAATAGCCTCGCACTCATTATCATAAGTTCTGTAGAAGACGCTCACTTCCCGAACGAGGACACAACACCATGGCCAACCAGGCACCAGAACTGAACGAGCAAGACAGCATCGACATTGACTACTACATACAGATTGCACGGCAGCAGCGTAGCGAATACATCGCGCAAATGGCCGCATCCCTAAAATTCAAAATCAAATCCTTCTTCCACATGACGCTGCCGAAGCCGTCCACCACCCATTAACCCGTATTTCCTGGAACGCTCAATGGTCTAATGTAGAGGTCAGAGAGGACTGTTGGTTCAGACTAATCTTGAGCTATGTCAGGTAATTCAATACCTGCACCAATGACTCGCAGTGCACTCTGCTCCTCGTCATGATGGGCGAAAAGATCAGCATAGCGCAGAGTGGCATTGGCATGTTCACGCATAATCGCTTCCGCACGCGCACCCTGGCGACGATCTAGGGCATCAAATACCGCATGGTGCTGCAAGTGCGCAAAATTGAAACGGCGATATTCCCCCTTTAGATTGTTACGATCGATCGCTAGCGAACTCACCGAAGCAAACGGCAAGTGTTCGTTGCGCTGCATTGCCGAACTGATTATCGGGTTGCCACTGGCTTCGATAATAATTGCGTGAAATCGTCGGTTCAGATCGTGATAGGCTTCCAAGTCATCCTCATTGACATAGCCTTTGTCGAACAAACGATCACCCCAGACTAGGCATTCAAGCAAGCCCCGACGCTGCTCGGCTGTCAAACCCCGTTCAGCAGCTTGTAATGCTGCAAGTCCTTCCAAAACGCCCCGAACTTCAATTGCACCAGCCACTTCATCCTGGGTGACTTTACGCACGCGATAGCCCCGTCGTTCCAACTTAATCAACAGCCCTTCCTGCTCAAGCGCCCGGAACGCAATTCGCACTGGCGTTCTTGATACACCCAGACGTTCTGCTGTTGGTATTTCTGCGATTCGGTCTCCCGCTTCTAGCTCCCCAGAAATAATCATCTTCCTAAGCGTGCTCAGCACTCGCTGCCCTGCCTTAATCATTAACTATCCTCGACTCCAACTTTAAACTCTTAGAGCACATCGTAACACTTTGGATCCAACGCGCCTAAAAATCACGCGTATTAAACAACACTGAAATTTATTTATTTTCTTAAAATAAGTCCAATTAACAACAATTTAACCAAAAAACCTCTTGATTATAGTCAAAATTTATTGAAAACCGAGATTTAATTTTAAATTAAAATGGATCCAATATAGTAAAACTAGGGTTGATATTGCAGTATAACCATCACATTGGATCCAAAAGCAGAACAATCAAATAAAAGAGAGCCTGTCATGTTCCCCAAAAACTGCTGGTATGTTGCCTGCACTCCTGATGAATTCGAAAAGAAGCCACTGTCGCGCCGGATTTGCAATGAACTCATGGTCTTTTATCGGGACGGCGAAGGCAAGGTTGCTGCGGTCCAGGATTTCTGCCCGCATCGAGGTGCCGCGCTTTCTCTCGGCTATGTTGAAGATGGCAAGCTGGTATGTGGCTACCATGGCTTGAAAATGGGCCGTGATGGAAAAGCCCACTCTATGCCCAAGCAACGGGTTGGCGGTTTTCCCTGCGTTAAAAGTTATCCTGTTGAAGAACGATACGGATTTGTTTGGGCGTGGCCGGGCGATCCGGACAAGGCCAACATTGATGATATCCCTCATCTCGAATGGGCCGTGAGCGACGAGTGGGCTTACGGTGGTGGCCTATATCACATCAACAGTGATTATCGGCTAATGATCGACAACCTGATGGATCTCACCCATGAAACCTACGTTCACACCAGTAGCATCGGCCAGAAAGAAATAGACGAAGCACCTGTCAGAACCCGGCGTGTCGATGGCGAAATACAAACCACCCGCTTCATGGACAACGTTATGGCGCCGCCTTTCTGGCAGTTAAATTTGCGTTCCAAGGGACTGCCAGATGACAAACCGGTTGATCGTTGGCAGATTTGCCGTTTCACTCCGCCCAGCCATGTCTTGATCGATGTCGGCGTTGCTTTAGAAGGTCATGGTGGTATCGATGCTCCGGCAGATAAACGGGTTAACAGTATCGTTGTCGACTTCATTACTCCCGAAACCGAAACCAGTCACTGGTACTTCTGGGGCATGGCTCGCAATTTCAGCCCCGACGATTCGGCCCTAACCGATACCATTCGTGAAGGCCAGGGCGCTATTTTTGCTGAAGATCAGGGAGTACTCGAAAGCCAGCAGCGAAACCTGATTGAATTCCCCGAGAAAAAATTGCTGATGCTCGACATCGACTCAGGGGGCGTTCAGGCGCGCCGGGTGATTGACCGCCTGATGGAGGAAGAAGCCAATGATCACCGTTCAGATAGCAAGTAAAACAAGGGAAACAACAGATATCTGTTTGCTTGAGCTGTCAACTCCTGAGGGTGGGGTATTGCCCGCCTTCAGCGCGGGAGCTCATATTGACTTACAGTTACCCGGAGGGATTGTTCGCCAGTACTCACTGTGCAACTCTCCGGCAGAAAACCATCGCTATCAGATTGCGGTGCTACGGGATCCCGACTCCCGTGGTGGTTCTGCTGCCATCCATTCCCAGCTCAAAGAAGGGGATAAAGTCAGTATAAGCGAACCCCGTAATTTGTTTCCGCTAGAGCATGGAGCTAACAAGTACCTGCTAATCGCCGGCGGTATTGGGATTACACCGATTCTGTGTATGGCAGAGCGGCTACATCATCTGAATAAGGCATTTGAGCTGCACTATTGCACCCGCACACCGGAAGAAACCGCATTTCGACAGCGCATTCAGGATTCCAGCTTTGGTGACAATGTTTACTTTCATCATAGCCGGCACGCCGATGGCAAACGGATGGATGCCGATGCCGTTCTGACAACGGCAGAAACCGGAACACATCTGTACATCTGCGGACCCAATCAGTTCATGAATAGCGTTCTGAAGATCGCTCGCAAACACGGCTGGCCGGAATCACGCCTACACCGTGAGTATTTTGCTGCAGAAGAAATCAGTCATGAGAGTGACACTGCCTTCGAAATACTAATCGCGAGCAGTGGAGCCGTAATTGAAATACCGGCAGACAGAACTGTCCTAGAAGTACTTTTGGAGCACGACATTGACCTTCCCTTCGCCTGCGAAGAGGGCGTGTGTGGAACCTGTGCCACTCGCCTGCTCGAAGGTGAGCCAGACCACAGGGACGTTTTCATGACGCCGGAAGAGCACGCTGCCAACGAAGAAATTGCGGTTTGCTGCTCACGGGCCCGAAGCAAACGGCTGGTGCTCGACATCTGAACGTTTACTTAAATTACGTACTAAAAGATCTACAACAAAAAAGGAAGACCGACCAATGAAAATGAAACACTGGGCTGGTGTAGCTGCCGCTACGGCGATAATAGCCTCTTTTACTACTCAAGCCGCAGAAGTAAACCTGCGCTTTGCCCACCCCTGGCCTGCAACATCAGCCATTCACGAAGGCCTGGAAGATTGGCGAAAATCCCTTACCGAGGCCTCGGACGGGCGCATTGAGGTGGACATGTACCCATCTCAGACCCTGGTAAAGTCGGCCAGCTCCTATGACGCGGTAAAGTCAGGCATTACCGATGTAACAGCTACAGTGCAGGGCTATACGGCCAACCGTTTTCCTCTGACGCAGATCATTGAATTGCCAGGCATGGTCGACTCCGCTGCCCAGGGTTCCTGTGCGCTGCAGAGCCTGTACGATAGTGGAGTCCTGAATGATGAATACGATGATAGTCACGTGCTCTTTGTTTACACCAACGGACCGGGACACATTCACACCCGTGACAAGAAAGTGACTGGCCCGGAAGATATTCGTGGCTTGGTACTTCGCCGGCCAACAACGGTTGTCGGTGCAATGATGGAAGACCTGGGAGCGCAACCTGTAGGTATGCCGGCTCCGGACATCTACCAGTCGTTGCAGCGCGGTCTGATCAGTGGTGTTGCCATCTCGTGGGATGGAGCCAAGGTCTTCCGTATCAACGAACTGACCAACTACCACACCGAACTGAACCTCTACTCGTTGTCCTTCGTTGTGACCATGAACAAAGATGTCTATCAGCGCCTGCCTGATGATCTGAAGACCATTGTCGACGAACACTCAGGCACGTACTGGTCACAGCATATGGCGGCCGTATTTGATGACCTCGATAAGCAAGCCCGCGCCGAGGCCCTCGAAAACGGTGATACCGTGATTGACTTTGATGAAGACGTCCGAAAGGCTTGGAAGCCTGCTCTGGACAAAGTCACCGAAGAGTACCTGATCTCGCTTGAAGCAGACGGCTTGCCTGCCCGCGACATCTACCAGCGTGCCCGTAGCCTAAGCGAAAGCTGCCGGGAGATCTGATCAAGCTTATTTCGCCCGGCCTGAGAGCCGGGCGCAAGCTCTCGCGTCTCAGTTCAGCCTGCCGGCTACTTCACACCCACTCCGCTCACAGTTGGTTACCGCCCACCGCTTTTGCCATCATTCTACAAAGCAATCAGGGAGCGGAACCAGATCACCGCGAAGCATGAGTGTCATTACTACGCTGGCAGTCCACTAACTATCCTGCCAGCGAAGTGCATCATGAGCCCCTGACCAGTATTGCCAAAAATATCTGGTAATACTGGAGGCCTCTTGCAGGTTTCCGAAAACGTACGCTTCATAGAACCCTATGTGTCAGTAATGATGTTTTCGGCACTTTACCCTGGGCTCCGCCTGAGACCAGGAAAGGCCCGGGTATTTTTTTGATTTCTTTAGAGGGGTTTGGTATTTCGAAGCAGGTTCAATATCTACATTGACGATCAAAAGACGGCGCTATACTTTTTTTGAATATCATAAATCAATAATCAATTTCCTTATTCCACGAACGTCAGTGACACTATAAACAGGCAAACGTCGTTGTTGTCTCTTTTTTGGCGGTCTCTTGGCCGCCACTTTTTAGTGAAACTATTCGGACAAAGAAATCGAATTAGTCAAACCTTTCCAATTACAAGAAGAGTTAATTAATATGAAAATAAAACCTCTGGCGCTATGTACTATTTTTGCATCCTTGACGGCTGCTCCCGGCGTGCAAGCTTTCGATGTCGTAGAAGCAGGTCAGCCTGTGGTCACAGGTGAACCGAGTCGGGTAGGTCCGCCATGGAACCATCGCTCAACTTTCAACATCCCCGGTACAGGAACAGACATTGCGTTCGGTGGGTATGTGAAACTGGATGCGCTCTATGATCCCGATTACGACCTGGGAACAGCCACTTCGCCCTATAACGTGAATAATGCGGCCAATGAACTGGACGGCAAGACACGATTTACCGCCTATGAATCACGCCTGAATTTTCGCACTCAAACCAAAACAGACGTAGGTACGGTGAAATCTTACGTCGAAGTTCATTTTCTGCCCGACGGGAAATTCAACCTTCGGCACGCCTACGGTGAATTGAACGGCTTCCTAGCCGGTCAAACCTGGTCCAACTTCCAGAGTTTCGTGGGAGCAGGCCGTACGCTTGCACTTGGCGATCCTCAGGGTTACGTCTTTCAGCGTCATGCTCAAGTGCGTTACACAAGCAAAAATGGGCCGAACATGTTTGCGGTCGCACTGGAAAATCCACAGATGGTTGTCGATCGCACTAACGCCAGCGCGGCGTCTGCCCAGGACCAAGTTCCAGACCTGACTGTCCGCTACGAATATGCTCGTAGTTTCTCGGTTTCCGGCATTGTTCGGCACCTCTCAACCGACGATACTAAAAGTACCATAGATGATAGTGTTGTAGGTTATGGCGCAATGGCAATGGCGAGTGTGCCTCTTGGTAACGCCACAACGCTAAAGGGAACGGCCACATTTGGCAGCGGCATCGGAAACTATATGGGCAACCCAGCAAACAACGTTTTCCGAAACACACCAGATGTCTATGTGGATGCTTCAGGAGACCTGGAAACTGTCGACATTACTGCCTTTGGAGTTTCACTCAACCACAACTGGAATACAAAGTGGTTCAGCTCAGTTGGCTATTCAATGCTTGAGCAAGACCTTCCGAGTACTGGAGCTTATAACACAGAAGTCGACACTCTCGATTATGCATATGCTAACGTAATCTGGGACATCACAACTCGGGTGTTCGTTGGCCTAGAATATCAATATGTAAATATCGATCAGGTTGGTGGTGAATCGAACGACGCAAGTCGACTTCAGGCGAGCGCCTCTTTCCAATTCTAATGCTCTTCTATTTCAACGCGTGCAATTGAAAAAAGTTGTGTCCAGTTTGGCTGGCGTTTACGCCAGCCTTTTTTTGTGGGCTCCGTCAAGGAAACTATACTGGAACACTTACACCAACGTTGACGAACGATCACTTGCAACGTTTCGGCCCCCGAACGCTGGATCAGCCCAAGACTCTCTTTCACAACTGCCAGAAAACTGAAACAAACCGTTCTGGAACAGTGTAAGTTGTTACCTATTAGGCTCCCTTCCCCGCGCGCACATTGCGGTATAATAGAATACTACGACACATCCATCATCAGACACCTAACGTTTATCAACGGTCCGCTGATAATTCATCATGTCTATTAATCGTTTTTCAGAGACGGGTGACGTAACCCAACCTCAAGCGGCCCGGGACTTGGCGGTAGTTACCGCCGCCCTCACCTTGGCCATGCTAGCCAATACGATGCTACTGCTCACCGTGCCGCTGATGGCTTTGGAATTGCAGATCAGCCCTTCATTGACCGGGCTGATTATATCCGCACCTTATATTCTGCCTCTTGTTCTGGCCATTCCGGTTAGTGGCTATGTTGGATGCATCGGCTTTAAACCTGGATTCAAGTAATAAGTGCAGCACCGCTTGTGTCCAGAGCACCTGAATACTCACCCCAGAATATCTCTGCCGGAGTGTGATAGCCAAGTCGCTTTCTGGGCCGGTTGTTGAGCTTATCCACCACCCGCTTTAGCTGGGCTTTCGTGACCTTCCTAAAGTCCGTTCCCTTCGGAAAGTATTGCCGGATCAGGCCGTTGGTATTCTCATTGGTGCCGCGTTGACTCGAGCGGTACGGATCACAAAAATACGTCCCGGCAGTGACGGCCTTGCCAATGCGCCGGTGTTCCGCAAACTCTGAGCCATTATCCAGTGTCAGTGTCTTCACTGCTCCTCTGAGAGGCCGCAACAGTCGGATCATGGCATCCGCCGTCAGGCCCGCCTTTACCTCGGATAACAAGGCCGCCTGCAAGTAGCCGGTGCGGCGCTCCACAAGGGTAGCCACTCCCGATTCCTTGTGGCCCTTCAGGACCGTGTCGCCTTCCCAGTCTCCGATTCGCAGCCGCTGGTCAACCTCTGCAGGACGATGCTCTATCCCAACCCGGTCGGGAATTTTGCCCAGGCCCGCGCTCTTGGCCAGATGGCGCTGATAGCGGCGTCGCACTGGTAATCGACAGCGTTTCCACAAATCACCGCCAGTTGCCTTGTCACGATAGATCATCTCGTAAATCCACTGATGACTCACCTGCAGGCTGCCGATGCGCTTCATCACCCCGGCAATCTGCTCAGGACTCCACTCATCTTTCAGCAGATTGCTCACCCACTGCACTAGGCAAGGGACGCGCTTGCTGGCTTTTCTGGCCGTTCGCCTTCTCGTGTCACTGGCCACCTGAGCCTGATCCGGGTGGTATCCGCCTGGCTGTCGGTTACGCCTCAATTCGCGGCTAATGGTTGAACTATGGCAATCCAGTGCTCGGGCTATCTGCCGCTGACTCCGGCCCACACTCATCCACGCAAAAATCTGGTATCGTTGCCCTTGGGTCAGTTGTCGGTATCCCATGATTCTCTTCACTTTGGTCGGTAAAGCGAATGAGGGTACCGGCAACGACCCTCCTTCCTCTACCCGGTTACGCCAAAGTGCTGCGGTTATTATCTGAATTCAGGAAAAGACCATCCTCGGCGGTGGCCTTGCGATGGCTATTGGCCCGATTTTCACAATGGTGTTTCCGAACCTTTTTGGTTTGCTGATAACTCAACTAATCGCCGGCATGTCAAATTTTATTTTGGTTATTGCTGCGCAGGCACTGATTTCTAGCCTGGCCAAGGGCAAAACACTTGAAAAATATTTCGGTTGGTTCACCACTGGTATGTCTGGTGGGCAATTGCTTGGGCCGTTGTTCGCCGGCTATCTTATTGACTACCACTCTATTCACTATTCACTGTTGGCTATCGCAATCTTCCCGTTGCTTTCTGCTTTTGTCGCCCTGTTCTTTTCATCACACGCAAACCAAAGTGTGCCCGTGCATAAATCCGTGTCGAGCTATGGTGCCCAATGGACGCTTTTACGCACTAATCAGGGGTTACAACTGTCCATGGCCATGGCAGGCGTATCGTTTTTTATTATGAGTGTGCACTCAGGGTTCATGCCAATTTATCTTGAAGGCCTGTCTATCAGTGCCGCAATGGTGGGCGCCTTGTTAAGTCTCAGGGCGTTAACATCCATGCTTGTGCGGGTTGTTATGTCGCCAATGATCGAATGGCTGGGCGGGCGCACACGTGCTATCCAGATCGGTGTAATCTGTGTGACCCTGTCACTGATGCTTACCGGCCTTGCCGGCGATCAGGTGCCGTTTCTTGCAGTGCTGGCAATCGGCATAGGGCTTGCCAGTGGGATATCTCAACCATTATCGATGGTGATTCTGGCTGAGAGTGTCGGTCAAGTTCAGCGAGCGCCGAGCTTGGCAATGCGCTTAATGGGAAATCGCCTGGCACAGGCGGTGGCCCCGCTGATTGTGGGTTTTAGCGCAGAGCTCTGGGGTTTTCCGGTTGCCTTCGCCGCGTCTTCAGCGGTGTTACTTCTGATATTCGGGCTATGGGCTAAACAGACAGGGTTGGGCAAGGCGTTGTATCCAGAGTAAATTAGCAACTCAATAGCCTGTAGAAAAACTCGGAAAACTCACTTAAAAACAGAAAAGCCGTTCAAAGGCACGACCTTTCTGTAACTAGCAGCGCCCCCGACCGCTATAAACTATTCGTTCAGCAGCAGCTGCGTTCCGGCGCCAGTATTGGAAATTGGTGCCACATAATTGCGGTGCAGCTCGGTCACTTTGCCACGCAGGCATCCCCGCATGCCCAGCCACATGTTCCACTCCACGCCCTGGGCTCCAGCGATTTCTACCAGGTCATCGTTGCTATACTTAGTTAGTGATTCGGGGTCGTTTACCAGCTTGTCCATGCTGTCCAGGTCAAAGTCGGTATTCATAAAACCGGCACGTTCACCATCTAATTGGTGCGACAGACCTCCGGTGCCAAACACAACTACTTTCTGGTCACCCGCGAATGACTCCACCGCTTTCCCAATCGCCTGTCCCAGCGCGTAACAACGTGACGGCTTAGGCATTGGGTAGCGTTCGCAGTTAATGCACACCGGTATAACTTTCAGGTGCTGGTAGTTGTGCCCTGGGTACATCAATGACAGCGGCACGGTAAGGCCATGATCCACTTTGATGTCCTGGCATATGGTGGGGTCAAAATCCTGCTCGACCAATTCGTTGACTATGTGCCAGGACAGCTCGGTCTCGCCGGTTACGGGCGGAATAGTGGCAATGCCCCAGCCTTCATCCACATTTTCGTAGCTTGGCGCACAGCCAATTGCGAAGGTGGGTTTCTTGTCCAGAAACATTTCTAACCCGTGATCGTTATAAAATACGATCGCAATATCAGGCTGTTGTTCGTCCAGCCACTCACGGATGGGCGGATAGGCTGCAAAGAAATCTTTCCAGTAGGGAGTGTCTTCCAGCCCCTGGTTCATGGCAATGCCGATCGCCGGAATGTGTGAGGTGCCGATACCGCCAATAATCTTAGTCATTGTGTTTTCCTCTCCCCTGGCTCTCCAGGTATGCTTTAAATTCTTCAGTTGTGCGCCCGGTCTGAATACCACCCACATCCTGTACGTTAAGTCCCAGCACGCCTGCAAACTTGGAGAGGTAATAGATACTTCCGCCCAAGCGCTCCAGCTCCATGATATCGCGCGCGATAACTGCTTCTTTCTGCTCTGGGGTCAGTCCAAACTTATCGCAGTAAGCCGCTTCGTCTTTACGGAACTCGTCTCGTCCTCCAGAGCCGTTGAATGAATAACACATTTTGTTCAGCGCGAAGCCTTTTGTGGCCATAGGGCCATCAAACTTGATGGTGCCCCAGGTTCCCTTATTCTGTTCTGTCATCGGGTTTCTCCTCTTTAAAATCCTGTCAGATCAAGACCAGTAGAGCTGCATTGGATTTTCGACCAGCAGTTTCTGCTGAAGCTCGGCCGTCGGCGCAATCTCAGGAATCACGTCTACTAACTTTCCATCATCCGGTACATGGGAATTCATATTTGGGTGTGGCCAGTCGGTGCCCCAGAGCACTCGATCCGGAAAGGTTTCCACCAGCTTTCTGGCAAACGGTACAACATCGGAGTAATCCGGCGGCGTCTGGGTCAAACGCTCGGGGCATGACACTTTGGTCCAGATTTTCTCATTGTTACGCATCAGTTCGATAAAGCGCTGGAACTCCGGGTGGTCAACGCCTTTGGCCACATCCGGTCGGCCCATGTGATCCACCACAATGGTGGTATTCAGTTCGTTTAGGAACGGCGCCAGCTCTTCCAGATCCGGCGCCTCGAAGTAGACAACAATATGCCACCCCAGCGGTTTGATCTTTTCGGCGATAGATAGGAATACGTCTTTAGGTGTGGAGTCCACCAGACGTTTGACGAAGTTGAAGCGCACAGCTCGAACGCCAGCCCTGTGCATCGCCTTGAGCTCTTCCTCGTTAATGGCCGGATCCACCACGGCTACGCCACGAGCAAGCCCCTTGGCCGCTTCCAAAGCGTCGATCAGAGCTGCGTTGTCGGTGCCATGACAGGAAGCCTGAACAATGACGTTTCGTTCGAAACCCAGAAAATCACGCAATTCAAACAGCTTTTCTTTGGGCGCATCACACGGGGTGTACTTGCGTTTAGGGTGGTACGGAAATTTGTTTGCCGGCCCGAACACATGGCAATGGGCGTCAACCGCACCAGCCGGAGCCTTGAATTCGGGCTTGCTGGGATTTGCGTGAAAAGGGAGATAACCGGGATCCATCATCTTATTAATACCTGCTATTAATTCTTGTGGTTAAAGACAGTGCCATCAAACAGTTTACGCGCAGTTCGCAAAATGGCCGCAGAACCAACTTGACCGTCGCCGTCCATATCCAGGATGACGGTCATTTCCCCAATAGGATGCTCCACCGACAGCGTCTTACGGTTTCCCTCAGGTAGACTGGCAACAACAAAGGCCGGCGAGCCGACAAGCACAGCAGCGGTGGCTACACTGACCGCCCCAAGCACGCCAATCGACGCGTGGCAACGGTGGGGAATAAAAGTCCGAGTAGACAAAGCCCCACCGTCACTAGCCTTGCTGACCATGCTCATTTTCGGCACGGTTTTTTCAGAAACATCACCGAGGTTCATCATCGGGCCGGCCTGAAGGCGAATAGATTCGAGTTTTGCTCGCAATTCCTGATTGGCTTCGAGGTCTTCTCGGGTTTCGGTACCGCTGATACCCATATCTTCGGAACGCATAACAACAACCGGCATGCCGTTGTCGATCAACGTGACCTCGACGCCATCAATAACATCCACGATATTGCCGGTGGGAAGCAAAGCACCACAACTAGAACCTGCTGTGTCTTCGAAGGTAATCGGCACTGGCGCAGAGCTGCCGGGAACACCGTCAATACAGGCGTCACCCACATAACTAACTTTGCCATACGGTGTCGAAATACGGGCGCTAGCGATCTGCCCGGTGTTTTGCATGTAAATGCGTACTTCGGTCTCGTCGTTATTAACGGGTATCAAGCCACGCTCAATAGCGAACGGACCAATGCCAGCCAGAATGTTTCCGCAATTCTGAGCATCCGAAACAATAGCCTGGTCAACAAATACCTGTAGGAAGAGGTAGTCAACATCAGCGTCATCGTTCTCCGATGGCTTTACCAGCGCCACTTTTGATGTCAACGGGTCTGCACCGCCTATACCATCGATCTGACGCGGGTCGGGAGAGCCCATAACCTTTAATAAGAAAGCATCGCGCTCAGCAATGTTGGAGGGAAGGTCAGAAGCCAAAAAGTAAGCTCCTTTTGAAGTACCACCACGCATCCACATACAGCGCACGCCATCAGACATATTTCAGCCCCTTCTCATCCAATCGCGGACGCATGTTATAGATATCCAACCCCAATTCTCCATTGGCCATCCGCACGCGCTTCTCCTCTTCCCTCGCCTCACGCTGGCGTGACAGCTCTAACACTTCCGCTGCCTTTTCGCGGCGAACCACCACTACGCCGTCGTCATCAGCAACAATAACGTCGCCCGGATTAATAAGAGCATCGGCGCAGACAATAGGCACGTTCACGGAACCCAAAGTTTCCTTGATGGTGCCTTCGGCGAAGACAGCCTTGGACCAAACCGGAAAGTTCATTTCCCGAAGATCGCGGGTATCGCGCACGCCGCCATCAATGATTAACCCGATCACCCCACGCGACTGTGCAGAGGTTGCCAGTAAATCTCCAAAAAAGCCGTGCACTGAAGGCGATGTTGGTGAAAATACAAGCATGTCACCTTTCTTCGCCTGCTCTATAGCTACGTGCATCATCCAGTTATCACCGGCAGCGCCGGAGATGGTCAAGGCAGAACCAGCTACAGCCTTGTCCTGCTGAATCGGGCGCATATAGTACGCCAGTAGACCGACACGGCCTTGAGCCTCATGAACGGTGGCAACACCACAGCTGGCCAAACCGTCAATTACAGCCTGATCGGCGCGATCAATGTTCTGTACAACCAGGTTTTCTCTCATAACTGAAGACTCCTGTTCAGGCCGGGATTTTCAAGCGACTGAACACGCGACGAATGTTGTGGTTAAATATATCCTGCTTTTGTTCCGCGCTAAGGGCCGGGTTGTTATCGATGTAACGCTTGGTGTCGTCAAAGTACTGGCCCGTTTCGGGATCTATGCCGCGCACGGCGCCGATCATTTCAGAAGCAAACAAGATGTTTTTGGTTGGAATGATGTCTAGTAGCAGGTCAATGCCGCGCTGGTGATAAACGCATGTATCGAAGTAAATGTTATTCAGCACTCGCTCTTCCAGTTCGAAGCCATTGTCCAACGCCAGGCCCCTGAAACGCCCCCAATGATAGGGAACGGCGCCGCCGCCATGCGGGATAATGATTTTCAGCTCTGGGAAATCCTTGAACACGTCAGACATCATCAACTGCTGAAAACCGGTTGTGTCGGCACCCAGGTAGTGAGACCCGGTCGTATGGAAGCAGTCATTGCAAGAAGTACTAACGTGCACCATCGCCGGGATATCATACTCGACCATTTTTTCGTAGATCGGGTAAAACGAACGATCTGCCAGAGACGGTCCATTCCAGTGTCCCCCGCTCGGATCCGGGTTCAGGTTGACTCCGATGAAGCCCATCTCGCCTACGGCACGCTCAATTTCGGCTACGCAAGTCGACGGATCTACACCTGGGGACTGGGGCAACTGGGCGACCGGCGCGAAGTTGTTGGGAAAAAGGTCACACACGCGACGAATTAGATCATTCTGGTGTTCTGTCCAGAAACGGCTGGTGTGTTCATTACCGATGTGATGCCCCATCCAGCTTGCCCGCGGCGAAAAGATGGTTAGATCCGTACCGCGCTCCTTCTGCAGACGCAGTTGGTTTTTCTCAATGCTTTCCCGAATCTCATCATCACTAATAATAATCTGACCCTTTTCACCAACGAAACCGGGATTCTTTGCAACAGCGTCTTTCTGTTTTTCGCGGTAATCACCGACCTGTGATGGCGTAGTGGTGTAGTGGCCATGGCAATCTATAATCATTTGTCACACCTTAAATATTGATTGAATCAGTATGGGAGCGAATTTAACCCAGTATCGTTAAGCGGTGCGCGACTAGCTATTTCAATTTACCCACAATAGTATTAATTTTTGAGAATGCACCGAAAATTTCAACTCCCGGGGCCGTCATGCAATTTGTTATTCCCAACCTGAGACACCTTCGCGTCTTCCTTGAAGTCGCCGAGCAGCGCAGCATTAGCAAAGCCGCCCCAAAGGTTTTTCTATCTCAACCAGCGATTACTCAAGCGATAGGAAAACTGGAAGCCTCTCTGGAGACGGAACTGTTTGAGCGGCATTCCCATGGCATGTTCATGACTCCAGTAGGCATGGCGTGGAAAACACGGGTACTGCGCTGCATTGATTATCTGGAAAGAGGAATTCGCGCCGCTCTAAGAGGTAACCCTGGGCAATCACGCGCAACTGCGTTGCTGCCACTATTGACCACAACACAGCTTCGGGCACTCATAGCAGTAACGGAAAATCGCAGTTTCAGTGTTGCTAGTCGGCAGATGGGGCTTTCTCAGTCATCCCTGCATCGGGCTTGCCGGGATCTTGAAGAACTGATTGGGATTGTATTATTCGAAAAGGCCCGATCATCTATTGTGCCTACACGCTCGGCAGAACAGCTATCCCGCGCAGCCAAACTTGCGTTTCGAGAGATTGAGCAAGGTTATTATGAAATATCCGCGCTGCAATCCAGGGAGATAGGCAAGATAACCATCGGTAGCATGCCGCTGGCAAGAACCTCTATCCTGCCCGATGTTATCAACCGCTTCATGCTTAGCCACCCCGATATTGGTCTGGATATCGTGGACGCCCCATACAGCGATCTATTGTTTCACCTGCGTAACGGCGACCTAGACTTGCTGATCGGCGCACTGCGATTCCCCTCGCCGGCTGATGACATCATTCAGGAAGAGCTGATTTCTCCGCCACTCGCCATCATTGGTAAAAAAGATCACCCCCTACATCAGTTGCGCTCGCTTGATCTGGAGCAATTAGTGGATTATGGCTGGGTTATTCCCCGAAAAGGTACGCCTACCCGTGCATTTTTTGACACCTTGTTTACTGATCGGGGGTTACAGACCCCTCGCCGACTCGTCGAAACCAGTTCGCAAATACTTATCCGCTCGCTGTTGAGCGAAAGCGAGCGTCTGACATTGATATCCAGACACCAAGTTGAACAGGAGGTACGCCAGAACATCCTAAGCGTAATACCCTATGATCTGAGTCACACAAGACGACCAATCGGTATTACAGTCCGCCGAGACTGGCACCCTACCGCTACTCAGAAGCACTTCCTAAACCTTCTTAAAGATGCCGCTTCGCAGTACCAGAAAATCTAGCCCAACCATCCTTTGCAAATTTTGAATACCAAAAGAGATTATTCAATTACTCTCCGGAAGGGCTGAGTGATAGATTCTGGTACTAATGCAACGTGCCGGATCAAAGTTCAACTGCATCTGGCTGACAAAATCAACAGATTCAACTCTTAGGAGACTACAGTATGAGACTCTGTATAGCTGGCGCATCCGGCGCCTTTGGCATGAAGCATATGGACGCCATCGAAGCCATCGAGGGTGCAACAGTTACATCTGTTGTTGGCACAAAAATTGATGTTATTCGTGAGTTCGCTGAAAAGCGTGGCGTTCACCACTACACCACCGACTTGGCCGAAGCATTAGCCCGGGATGATGTCGATGGCGTTATTCTGGCCACACCTACCCAGATGCACGCATCCCAAGCCATCCAATGCCTGGAAGCCGGCAAGCACGTAATGGTCGAGATCCCGATGGCCGATAACATCGTTGACTCGCGCAAACTCGTCGAAGTGCAGAAGAAGACTGGCCTCGTGGCTATGGCCGGCCACACCCGCCGTTTCAACCCAAGTCACCAATGGATCCAAAACAAAGTGCAGGCTGGCGAACTGACCATCCAGCAGATGGATGTCCAAACTTACTTTTTTCGGCGCACCAACACCAATGCCAAAGGCCAGGCCCGCTCCTGGACAGATCACCTTTTATGGCACCACGCCTGCCACACCGTCGACCTGTTTCAATATCAGACCGGTGAGCAAGCCTCCAAGGTTCAGGCTTTGGAAGGGCCACACCATCCGGACCTTGGCATCGCAATGGATATGAGCATTGGCATGAAAGTTCCGAGCGGCGCTCTATGCACGCTGTCTCTGTCATTCAACAACGATGGCCCTTTCGGCACTTTCTTCCGCTACATCTGTGACAACGGCACCTACATCGCACGCTACGACGACCTGCTTGACGGTCACGGCAACGAGATAGATTTGAGCAATGTGTCCATTTCTGAAAATGGCATAGAGCTACAAGACCGTGAATTTATCGCAGCCATCGAAGAAGGTCGCGAACCGAATGCCAGTGTTGCCCAATGTCTGGCAGCCATGGAAACACTAGACCGCCTGGAACGGTGCCTCGAAGCAGACAGCTAATTGCTGCCGACTTGCCACCTAAAAGGTGTATCACCTGCCGAACAGAGAGCCCCGAAATGACCAGGATGCTGATAAACGAATCTAACCAGCCAGGTATTGGCCTCGGCTGCATGAACCTGTCACAGGCTTACGGAACTCCATTGTCAGAAGACAGTGCCGTTAAAGCGTTACAGGAAGCGTTCGACATGGGGTATCGCCACTTCGACACAGCAACACTTTATGGGGGTGGACGCAACGAGACAGTGGTTGGCAAAGCGCTGAAGGATCGGCGCCAATCCATTTTTCTTGCCAGCAAGTGCGGCATGGCGATTGATAAGGAGAGGGGCAAAAAAGAAATAGACGGTCGACCTCAAACTCTGCGCGTCCAATGTGAAGCCAGCCTGCGCCGCCTCCAAACCGATCACATTGATCTTTATTACCTCCACCGCCTTGACCCTAACGTGCCGATTGAGGAAAGCGTTGGTGCTCTTGCCGAAATGGTGCGTGAAGGAAAGATCGGCGCCATTGGCCTATCTGAAGTATCTGCCGACACACTCAGGCGGGCGCAAGCAGTAGATTCGATTGCGGCGGTGCAGACTGAATACTCACTGTGGTCGCGTAATGCTGAAATCGCTGTGCTTGACGCTTGTCGCGAAAGTGGCACTCGCTTTGTTGCCTTCAGTCCCCTGGCCCGCGGCTTCCTTACCAATACGCTGCGAGATTTGGACAGTCTTGTGGAAAAGGATATCCGCAATAATATGCCACGCTTCCACAAGGAAAATTTCGAAAAAAACCTAAAGCTTTTGGATCGCTACATGGCCATCACCCAGGAGGTCGACTGCACCCCTGCGCAACTGGCCTTGGCTTGGATCAAATCTAAAGGCGATTTCATCGTGCCAATCCCCGGCACTCGCTCAGCCGCTCACATGCTTGAAAACATGGGTGCGGATTCTATTCGCCTCGACAATGACATTGTTAAGCAGTTGGATTTCTTGATTAACCAGAGCACCGTTCATGGTTCGCGTTACAACTACGGACAACAAGTTGAAATCGATACAGAAGAATTCATTTAAAACAAACGAAACTCTAAAGGTCAAGACAATGAGAACAAAAATTTTAAAATCAGTCGCCGTCATTACCACTACAATGGCTCTGTCATCCGCAGTTCAAGCAGCGGATTACATCCTGCGTTTTTCCCACTTCTGGCCCGCTGTTTCGCCAATCCACAAAGAGGTTTTCAAGGGCTGGGCTGACCGTATTGAATCGGAATCCGATGGTCGTATCAACGTGGAAATCTACCCAAGCGGGACCCTTTCCAAGCCGTCGGCTCAATATGATGCCGTGATCAATCGCATTGCCGATGTCACTGCAACCGTACAGGGCTATACCGCGAACCGCTTCCCGCTGACCCAGATTGTCGAACTGCCAGGCATCGTCAAAACGGCTGAGCAGGGCTCGTGTGTCATCCAAAGCTTATATGATGAAGGCCTGACGTCCGAGGAATATAAAGAAACCCATCCCGTCTTTATGTTCACCCACGGCCAAGGCCACCTACATACCACCGAAAAAGAAATCCGCAAACCGTCTGATTTAGAAGGCCTGCGTATCCGTCGTCCGACCCAGGTGGTCGCCTCTTTACTCGAAGAACTAGGCGCCGCTCCAGTTGGAATGCCGGCTCCGGAGTCGTACCAGTCCATGCAGCGTGGCGTTATAGACGGCGTTGCTCTGCCATGGGAAGGTGTGTATTCCTTCCGTATCAACGAACTAGCTAAGCACCACACGGAAATCGGCCTGTACAGCCTGTCATTCGTGGTAACCATGAATAAGCAAGTTTACAACAGTCTTCCAGAAGACCTGCAGCAAGTGATCGATGACAACTCCGGCATGGAGCTGGCCAAGGCGGCCGGAAAAATCTTTGACAAGGTTGATGCCATGGGTCGTGCGGATGCGGTTAAAGCGGGACACAATATCATCACTCTGCAGAATGCTACCGAGAATGAGGCGTGGAAGCCGGTTCTGAACTTAACCATCGAAAACTACCTGCAGAGCCTCGAAGATAAGGGGATGCCTGCACGCAAAGTCTATAAGCGTGCTGTCGAGCTCTCCGAACAGTGCCAGCAGTCTTAACTGGCGTAGGAGCTATCATGTCTCGATTTGCGAGAATAGTAGATGCCATAAGCCGGGTAATGCTGTTGATCAGCAGTTTCATGCTGGCTGCGATGATGCTGGTCGTCCTGGCTGAGGTATCAACCCGTGCACTCTTCGGGTTTACTGGCGGCGGAGTCGATTTCACCTTCACCGGTGGGATTGAGCTCGTCCGTTTCGCCCTTCTTTTCGCAATACTCTACGCCCTGCCCTGGAACGTAGACCGCTCGCAAGTTGTGGTGGATTTGTTCACCAACAACATGTCCAAACGGGCCATCGCCGCGTTACAAGCGTCGTGCTTTATCGGCTATTTCCTGCTGGCACTGGCAATGAGTTATCGCTTCTGGGGATCCATTAGCCAAGCTCACTTGAGCGGTGAAACCACACAAGACCTGAGCATGCCTATGTCATATATCTACGCCGCCACCCTGGTTGGCACCGGGATGCTGTGTTTGCGCTCCCTGGTTGTCGCAGGCCGGCGAATTCGAGAAGCAATGGGGTATCAATCATGAGCTCTGCAGCCATAGGTTTTAGCTGTATCGGCCTGATGTTGTTGCTTATGGCCTTCCGTACTCCTATCGCTCTGGCGATGGCGGCATCTGGATTTATTGGCTTTGCATCGATCGTCGCCTTTGATCCAGCCTTAGCAATTGTCGAAAACGCGCCTTTTGAGGTACTTACTAACTATAACTTCAGCCCCATCCCGATGTTTATTCTGATGGGAGTTCTAGCGGCAAAGTCGCAGATGTCCGGCCAACTCTTCAACGGGGCCAGAACACTTTTCGGCTCTTGGCCAGCAGGCATTGCTCTGGCATCACTGCTATCCTGCGGTATTTTCTCCGCTATTTCCGGCTCGTCTGTGGCCACCGCTGCCAGCATGTCCCGCGTGGCACTGCCAGAAATGCGAAAGCACGGTTATGCCCCATCACTGGCCACCGGCACGCTGGCAGCCGGTGGCACCCTGGGCATAATTATTCCTCCATCGATTGCCCTCCTGCTATATGCACTGATCACCGAACAATCTGTCGGCGACATGTTCATGGCAGGCCTTATTCCGGGTATTCTGGGTTTGGTGCTATACGCTCTGACCGTAGTTATTCAGGTAAAACTCAAACCGAGCCTTGCTACGCGGGGCGAGCAAACAACCTTGAAACAAAAATTCCTTGGCCTTGGCGGAATACTGCCCTTCACCGGCATTTTCGCCATTATTATTGGTGGCATCTACGGAGGGCTCTTTACCCCAACTGAGGCGGCGGCTGTCGGTGCATTCTGCACGCTTTTAATTGCCATCAAGCGCGGCATGCGGATGGAGGGCTTCGTTGCCGCACTGAAAGAAACCCTGATAACCTCATCCATGATCTTTTTCATGATTATAGGTGCGGAAATCTTCGGTTACTTCCTGAGTGTGTCTCGAATTTCCTTCGAGCTGGTGGATTTCGTTGATTCCCTAAACTTATCTCCGTACATGATTCTGCTTTGTGTACTGGTGCTGTTCATGCTGCTTGGTTGCGTAATGGATAGCATTGCCATGCTGTTACTTACCGTACCGGTGGTCTACCCCCTCATTTTGGCGGCCGGATTCGATCCGATCTGGTTCGGCGTGGTGGCGGTAATTACCGTTGAGCTGGGAATGATCACACCGCCAGTGGGGATGAACGTCTTCGTAATAAAAGCGTTCACCCATGACATCCCAATTAGCACCATCTTCCGTGGCGTGTTCCCATTCGTGCTCTCGGATCTGGTACGCCTCGCACTGATTATCGTTTTTCCGGTACTGACACTGGGACTACTCTGACACGAGTGTAAGCTGTGACCTCTTCGAACCGGAGGTCACAGCAATGGTATCCCCTGAAATGACGACGAAAGGCTATCAACAACATGCTACTTGCTCCCCACACGATGGCTGGCATATCAACCTACACTCTTTACAAAGAAGAGCCATCATTTAGTGACCCCGAATTCTTCCACATAGAAGATATCAAGTCCCGGGCACGACTATTCAACTGGAGCATTGGCGCTCACTCCCACCCGAAGATGTATCAGCTGGTGTACGTACGCAGTGGCCGCGTGCAGTCGAGAATTGACGGCGGGGGATATGACACCGAAGGCCCATGCATTTTTATCATCCCGCCTTCTGTAGTGCACGAATTCGAGTTTGAGCGAGACACCACTCTTGGATACGTCATTACCGTCTCTAGGGTGTTACTGGCTGATGACCAGCTCAGCCGCAGTCCTGTCGTGCACGACGAGTTATTGTCTTCAGCTCAGACAATTCAACTCGAAGGTCTGACCCAAGATCTACAGTTTTTTGATCAAATTATTGAGCAACTCGCAAGCGAGTATCAGAGAAACGAGTTGGGCAAACAGCAGTTGTTCGAATATCTGCTGTTTGCCCTACTAATTAAGCTCGCTCGCCATCTTCAGCTTAACGGTGGTCAACGCTCTTATGATCATTACGCTAAGCGCTATCAACTTTTATCCGAGCTGATCGAAAAGTACTATAGACAACATAATACTTGCCAGTTTTATGCAGCCGAACTTTGTACCACAACGATCGGCCTCAATCGTGCCTGCAAGGCGATGTCCGGTAAAAGTGTAGGGGATCTCATTCAGGACCGCCTGGCATTAGAAGCGCAGCGCATGCTGATTTACTCATCGGCACCGATCTCTCTCATTGCTTACGAACTTGGTTTTTCAGACCCCGCTTATTTTTCGCGATTTTTCAAACGCCGCACTGGCGATGCCCCTTCAATTTTCCGCGAACATCGCGAACATCGCGAACATCGCGAACATCGCGAACAAGACTGATATGACCAGTGTGCTCGTCATCACGGGTCCGATTTTCTTCCTGATCGGTATTGGCTACCTGGCGGTTCGAAGCAACACCATTCCACAAGCAGCATTGCCCGGCATGGGGCGATTCGTGCTGCACTTCAGCCTGCCGGCCCTGATTTTTACCACGATCTCAAGCATGGAGTTTGACGCAGTGATCGAGCCGGCCTATCTACTAGTGTATGGCCTGGCATCACTACTGACCCTGACCCTCGGCCTCACTTTCATTCATTTGGTTCGGGGTGAATCTCTTGCCACCAGTGGCATTATGGGCCTGGGCATGTCCATGTCCAACAGCGCATTTATAGGCTTCCCGTTTCTTTTACAGGTATTTGGCGAACCGCCAACACAGGCATTTGCGATGTCGTTGATGGTCGAAAACATCTTGATAATGCCCCTTGCCTTAACCATCATCGAATATGCCAATCGCGACAAGAGCACAGCGGGAAGCCCTGCGGCGCACGGTCTAAAAGTTCTACAGAGGCTTGCCCGCAACCCCCTTTTACTGGCCATTGCTGCAGGAATGCTGGCCTCAATGGCAGATCTCAACGTGCCAGAGGCACTGGACAAGAGTCTCAAAATGCTGGCTCAAGCAGCGGTTGCAGTGGCATTATTCACCATTGGAGGAACGCTTTCCGTAAACACGACTCGTGACGATTTTGGCAGTATTTCCACAGTCCTTATTGGTAAATTGTTGCTTCATCCGCTACTGGTTTTTCTGCTTTTGATGCTAGCTCCGGAACTGAGTCCAGAGCTCCAACTGTCAATGATTCTGCTGGCTGCGATGCCGATGCTCAGTATCTTCCCGATTATTGGCAGCAATTACGGGATTGGAAAGTTGTGCGCCAGCATCCTGCTTTTTACAACCGTACTGTCTTTCATCTCGCTCACAACATTGCTTGTTTTGCTAACCTGAAAATCCCGAATATAAGCCGGCTTGGGCTTCTGGCTAGTGTCGAAAAAGTACCAGTCTCAGTCTCATTTCTCCCTTTATCGAAAGGCTGCAATCAACAATCATCAACAGCTGAGAGACTAGATAATTCATCCCGACACTACAAAAAGAGAACGTTATGAAAACAATACATACGCAAGTGGCAATCATTGGTGCCGGCCCCTCTGGCCTGCTACTCGGACAGCTCCTGGCCCGCCAAGGCATCAGCGCTATTATTCTTGAGCGCGCGACCGGAGATTACGTTCTCGGGCGCATTCGTGCAGGCATTCTAGAGCAGGGCTTCGCCGACCTGGTTCGTGAAGCCGGTGTCAGTGAGCGAATGGACTCTGAAGGCATCGTACATGAGGGTGTTGAACTAGCTATAGACGGCAAACGCACCCGTATCAACCTGAAAGAACTGACCGGTGGTGATGTGGTTATCTGCTACGGCCAGGTGGAAATCACCCGTGATCTGATGGATGCTCGCGAAGCCGCCGGCCTGCAGACCTACTATGAAGCGGCCAATGTTCAGCCTCACGACGTCAAGAGCGACAAACCTTACGTCATCTTTGAGCACGATGGCGAAAAGTATCGCCTGGATTGCGATTTTGTTGCCGGCTGTGATGGTTTCCACGGCGTCTCACGCCAAACCATCCCTGAGGATATACGCACCGAATACGAGCGGGTTTATCCGTTCGGCTGGTTGGGTGTGATGTCCGACACGCTGCCGTGCCATGATGAGTTGATCTACGCTAAAAGCGAGCGAGGTTTTGCGTTGGCCAGCCAACGCTCCGCCACTCGTTCACGGTATTACCTACAGGTTCCGCTAACCGACAAGGTGGAAGACTGGTCAGATGAGGTTTTCTGGGAAGAATTGAAGAGGCGGCTGCCCAGTGACGTAGCTGCAAAGCTACAGACCGGCCCGAGCATCGAAAAAAGCATTGCTCCGTTACGCTCGTTCGTGTGCGAGCCGATGCAATATGGCAACCTATTCCTGGTGGGTGACGCAGCTCATATTGTACCCCCTACCGGCGCCAAGGGCCTCAACCTTGCCGCGTCTGACGTTGCTACGCTGTACAAAATTCTGACTCGGGTTTACGAGACCGGCGACCACCGCTATGTCGAGCAGTATTCCGAGATCGCTCTGCGGCGAGTATGGCATGGTGAACGTTTCAGTTGGTGGATGAGCAACATGCTGCATACCTTCGAGGACGAAATTAGTAATAACGGTCTAGAAAGCCAGATGTTCGAGCGCTTCATGAAGTCCGAGGCGGACTACCACCTGAACTCAGAGAATGGTCGCCGGGTGATTGCTGAGCAGTACGTCGGCCTGCCTTATGAGGAATTAAAGGAATACTGATTGAGCTAGACAGATATCAGAAAGGGGAAGAGGCTACACGGAAGTGCGGCCCCTTTTTACTCGGACTTCCCCTCAGATCTCGACTAGAACTTTACTAAAAAACTTAGCAAGACCGGCATGATCGCCCAAAGGCAGCACATCAGCCACATACTGATCTGGACGCACTACTACAACACAACCCTTTTTCTTATTAATACCGCGCACCTCGTAGATGTTCCTACCACCGCCAGAAGATTTTGGTCGATTATCGACACAAAATACCTTTTCGTGATCACGCAAACCGTACCGGCCTTTCCTTGGTGCTAAAACCGCGTGCAAAGTATCTGTGCCCACCAACTGATGATGCGGTTGAAAGATGGCCCGCACGTCAATTACCGAATCTGGATCGGCACCTATCGGTGTATACTTCTTAAGTGGCGAATTAGCATCGCTAGCTAAGAACTCGCACAATACTTTAACTCCACAACTTTCCGACATCGGCTCTGCACCGCCGCTAAAGACATATACGCGGTAAGCGCCGTCAGCCACGTGACAATGCCCTAATTGCATAGGCTTGGAATCTGCCAAGCGCACGACGGGGGCAGAATGGAAGCGCTTACCCACCACTAGGCCCGTAGCCAACTCTTGATGATCTCCATTGCTGACCACAATCGAGGGGCGATATTGAATTGAAACACCTGAGGTATACTCTCCAAACAACTGAAAATAGCGCTGAAACTCAGCAGGATCAACCCCATGAGGATGTTCTTTTGACTTGGGCTTTGCGCTGAACATACGAGAGAATTCACGATCAAAATCAATCAATGCCTGCCCGTACTCCCGACGCTCAGCCGAATAGGTTTCCAGCAGGCTTTCATCAGCACGACCTGTGAGTACGTGAGCCATTTTCCAACCCAGGTTCCACGTGTCCATTGCCGAGGTATTAAGACCCTGGCCTGCTTTCGGGCTGTGGGTATGGCAGGCATCACCAGCGAGAAACACTCGCGCAGCAAGACCATCTTCAGAGTTGTCAAACGCAGTGGTGATGCGCTGGCCGATTTCGTACACACTCCACCAGGCCACCTCCTTTACATCAAGCGTGTATGGCTGCATAACGCGATTAGCCGCGGTGATTAATGCTTCGGGCGTAATCTCATCACGGGCGACACGCTGATTCTCATTTAACTGATCCAGCTCGATGTACAGGCGCACCATGTAACCACCCTCTCGGGGGATTATGAGCATGTTACCTTCGTTATTTGAGTGAATCAGAGACTTCAGCCGGATGTCCGGGAAATCAGTATTAAGCAAAACATCCATTACGCCCCAAGCCTGGTTCAAGGCATCACCCAGTAGCTCCTTTCCGATAGCGGCACGTACACTGGAGCGAGCACCGTCACAGCCGACCACATATTTCGCTTTAACCGTCTCAATTACCTGGCTGTACTGCGAAAAATTCACCAACCGTTCAATCTTTGCGGTGACAGGGTACTCCCCACCACTGGGGTCTATTTCAAGGTCGAGTAATTTACGTTGATAGCTTGGCTCGACCTTGCCCGGGCCTTGACGCATCACACCCATAAGTATGTCGTGAATTCGCGCCTGATTAATGATCAGATGTGGCATTTCGGACAGATCGTCGGCCACATCCTGAATCTTGCTACTGCGTGCAATCTGCTTTGGATTATTTGCATCCGGCTTCCAGAACGCGGCTTCATTAACCTTATAGGCTTCTTCTATTATCGGGTCTGCAACCCCAAAGGCCTGGAACATCTCCATGGTACGGCACGCGATACCATCGGCTTGGCCTACCAGTAACCGGTCGTCTTTCTGATCCACAATACAGGTGCTGATACCGCCAAATTGGGAAAGCTGTGCCGCAAGAGTCAAACCTGCTGGGCCAGTACCAACAATCAGCACATCGACCTTTTCTGGAAGTGGGCGCTTAATGGGAGGTGCAACCACACGATCCTGAGGATCAGAAAATCGGGGGTCGCCGGGGTAAAAACCGTCAAGATGGAATTGCATTTATGAGTATCCTCCAGATTGTTTTTCTTTTTCAGCAGACCCCACTGTATACAAATCCAGATATCAGCAATAATAGATTTTTGTCGTCAGACTAAAAGGTTTTGCATAATGAACCCCAATCTTCTGAAGCAACTGGCTATTATCGCGAGTCAGGGATCGCTGACTCGCGCCTGCGAACAACTGCACATCACTCAGCCGACACTGTCACGCAACATCAAGCAACTTGAAATGAAGGTCGGCGCGGCCGTCCTTAAACGCACAAGACACGGGGTTGTGCCCACAGAGATTGGTGCTCGCTTGGCGCGCCTAGGTGAACGGATCCTTATCGATGCCGATCATGGTGATGAGATCATCCGTCAATGGCAAAGCGGTTATAGCAATGAATTCAGAATAGGCATCGATCCTTTGTGGGAATTCGCCACAGTTGGTCAGATGACTGAAATTCTTTTGCAGGAAAGCCAATTAGTTTTCCACTTACGTACCAGTTCCGCCGCTACACAGATAGAACTGCTGAAAAATGGAAAACTAGATTTTGTTATTGCTCCGGCGCACCTGGCCGTTTCCCAGAGTGGACTGAAACGAGAGACTCTCTTTCGTGACCGGGCGGCAATCTTCGCCGGCGCAAAATCACCATTCATCGGTTCGCGTAAACTGATAACACCCGACGTTTTAGCCACCAAACAATGGGTAGTGGCGGGTGCCCATGCAGGATTCCTGGATAGACCTGATGACCTGATGGGCAGCCGGGCTGCAAGAGTGGTATTAACCGGCAGCATACGGTCGCTTTTTTACTTGCTTAAAACCACAGACCTGCTCGTTTGCCTTCCCGCACGCCTAGCACTTATGACCGGCGATGTACTGCCAAATCAACTACTGAAAGTTGAGAGCTATCAGGGAACACGCCGGGACATTGCCCTCTGGTTCCATGAAGAAAAGGGTGAGCGAGCTAAAATGCTCAAAGTGTACGAGCTAGTCAAATCCGCAATCAGAAAACTAGATCATGAAACAGAGACTTTCGGGCTGGATCTGTAATATTGCGCTTATAAAAAAGATTCCCAGTCCGTCTTCTGACAAGCCCTCGATATTCTTCGCAGCCCAGTCAAGAGCATTTTTAAATGCGGTAGGGGCGCTGTAATTGTATTCCGGGGTGGCGATTGTAGTGGCATAGTGAATTTGGTCACATGATTGGAGGTGCTAAAATGCACTCAAACATGACCAGTGATTCAATAATGACCAGAAAAGTAAGACCTCGTTCCAGCCCTGAGTTTAAAGTCGAATGTGCTCAGTTGGTGATCGACCAAGGTTACTCCGTTCGAGACGCCGCACAGGCCATGGGTGTGGGTAAATCCACGCTCGACAAATGGGTTCAGAAACTGAAAAGCGAACGCGCGGGTCATGTTTTACCGGGTCAACCGCTGACAGATGAGCAGCGCGAGATTGCAGAACTAAAGCGGCAGGTTAAGCGTTTGGAAATCGAGAAAGACATATTAAAAAAGGCTTCGGCTCTTTTAATCTCCGACAGCATGAACGGTTTTCGCTAGTCAAAGAGCTTAAGAGAACCCACACAGTCAGTGATTTGTGTCGTGTATTGGGCGTGCATCGCAGCAGCTTCAACTATTGGGATCGCCGCAAAAAGACGATCCGCCCAGAGCGTTTGAAGCAGAGGGCCATGGTAAAGCGCGTCCATAAAACCAGCAAGGGCTCAGCGGGCGCTAGAACGATCGCCACTGCATCCACGACAGCAGGTCTACCTATGTCTCGCTACATCGCCAGAAAGCGCATGCAGGAGTTGCAACTGGTGAGCTGTCAGCAACCCAAGCACCGCTATAAAAAAGTCGGTGGCGCTCACGCTGCAGCGTCAAATCTTCTGAATCGTCAGTTCACACCTGATCGCCCGAACCAGGTCTGGTGTGGCGATGTGACCTATATTTGGGCCGGTAGCCGCTGGGTTTACCTGGCGGTTGTTCTTGATCTGTATGCAAGGCAAGTCGTTGGCTGGGCCATGTCGACGTCGCCTGACAGTGAGCTCACTGCGAAGGCCTTACGCCTAGCTTATCAAGCACGAGGGCAGCCTGACGGCTTGATGTTCCACTCCGATCAAGGTTGTCATTATACCAGTCTAAAGTTTCGGCAAACGCTGTGGCGCTACCGCATAAAGCAAAGCATGAGCCGGAGGGGAAACTGTTGGGATACTCAGTCTACTATGCTTATGAACATCGTATTGGCCTGACCCGTGCTGGGATTGGCGTAATTGCCTTTGCATTGATCTGTCGGCCAATGCGCCAACCGAGCGGTTTTTTAGAAGTTTAAAAACGGAGTGGGTGCCGGAAACAGGCTTCTCATCGCTGCCAGAAGCACAAGCAGTGATAGCACAATATATAACAGGCTATTACAGCCTGATCAGCCGTCAGGCCCCACACTTTTAATGGTGGGCTGACGCCCGCTGCAACTGAGGCAAGATATCAACTTGCCTCTTAACCAGTGACCAAATTTAGTTGACCACTACAGATCAACATGCGGTCGGCATCAGCGATTTAAAGTAACATCATCGAGACCACCAAAGAACCTCAACTATCTAGACCTAACCTCAAACACCTTGAATGACAGACCAACGAAAAATAGTGGGCTATCAGCCCGTTATTGTTAATTCAGCACAACCACATACTGCACTCACCGAATCCTTGGATGTCCGAATTCCGGACACTCATTACCTAACAGTTGCGAACCACTCTCCAAGGCGTAAAATCCTAACAACTAGCTCCGAGGACAACCTTGGGCACCGATCAAATGTCTTGTTTTCGGACAATGAAACCCTATCATTCTTGTGCCCAAAATCGGTGCTAATCGGTCAAGATACTGATAAATAGGGATTTTTTATTGCACTGGGATTTGGAGTAAGTATTTGATTTTCCAGATTTAGGACGATTAAACCCTCTTACAAACGCACTGTAGCGGTGCTCTCCGAAGGCAGTGGTCACA
>Ga0307487_1000345_pt1 | contig 37003 bp, 29 predicted proteins | sample CBIW12metaG_FD_203665 | JGI IMG/M metagenome (GOLD analysis project Ga0307487, IMG submission 203665) | Sea-ice brine microbial communities from Beaufort Sea near Barrow, Alaska, United States - CBIW 1.2 | ecosystem: Environmental > Aquatic > Marine > Coastal | place: USA: Alaska | collected... | reverse complement strand
ACTATTAGCGCCACGGAATAAAGCATAAGCCACGTATTAAGCTGATATCGGCGTCATGACTGTTTTCTCACCGTCCGTGTAAAACGGGGTAGAGCCCGCCTAAACTTTACCGTTCATAGGTGTCTACGAAACTTGGGCCGATTCACTGGTCAGCAACACCCAGCAAACTGTTTCAAAAGCCAAAATGAAAAATCCCCGGTAGCTAGGCTACCGGGGATTTCACTGGTCATTAACTTTGACCAACAGAGCGATTAACTTTTCCCGCCTACAAAAATGTCGACGGGCAATATAAATGTCATTCTCAGCATAAATAAATCAACAGGTTACGGTAGAAATGGGCAAGATTAATGACATGGTTGCGCCATATAAATTGACATTTCTCGACGAAGCGGCATCAATAAATGTCATTTTCCGTGTAGCCAGTGCCTCGGATATCCACGTAGATTAAAGCCCTACTGTTTTGACCGTCCGCTAAAACGGGTAGAACCCTACTGCCGTCAATTTTTCTTGAGCATTAGAACAGGGCAGGCTGATGGTCTTTTGGTTCTTGAAGAACCGGATACTCAGTAACTATTGAAATGGGATTCCCAAGCAGTAAGAAGCTCGGGACTGCCATCGGAGCGACCATCTTCAGCTCACCGGTCGTATCGCTTTTAAGCTGCTCCCTCAGCTCCATCAGCAGCCGCCCCAGAACGTTTTGGCCGATCAGGACTTCCTCGCTCACGCCACTTACTTTCGCTCCCCAGTAGTCATCCTTTCGGGACTGCTCGACGATGGGACGATCTTCTGTGGCTAGGAGTAGACGGCCAAACGGCTCGTAATGCTGCGCGAGTTTCACTCGGAGGCACCAACGCATTACCTTGAAGCGAATTTGGTCCCAATCCGAGCGCGACTCATTGCGATAAGGCTTCCCCTTCATCTTAGCCGTCATGGGACTATGCTGTCCTATAATGACGCGCTGCACATCTGGCAGGTGTGGAAACCGACACGCTTGGTAAAGAGCTTCAGAAGTCAGTATCCGAATTCCGTTAACTTGAAGCGGAAATCCAGAGGCCATATTAGATAAACCGCCAAAGCTCTCTCGCGTTTTGTAGACAACAACAACCTCCTCCCTATGATAGGTACGGAGATCACCTGTCGTCTTATACGATGAGATCATCGAGCACATTGAAGAGGTTCTCTGGCGCTGCATAGGTTTTGCGCGCCAACAAAGGGTACCAATGAAGCGCGCCCGCATTTACCTCTGGATCGCCCCACCACAAAGCCAATGGACAGTTGTTGGGACAGTTCCGGTACGTTGCTACCAATGATCCGAAGCCTACCCCAAAACTACCACAACCGAGTGGCCTAATGAAATCCTTGGGAACCTGGGTCCGCGATCTGATCGTGACTCCCGCGATCAAAAACTCTGTTTCCAGCAGTTGGCGGCCTTGCTCCGAACTGAACACCCCCAACGCTCCGCCCGCATTTCTTAGGGCCAGAGGAAACCTCTCCTCTGAGGCTACGTATGCCTGCACCGAAGCAGTTTCAGGAACAACTGCGGGCCAAAGTACATCGGAGAAGTCTTTCTGGTTTTTTTGGTTCTTAAGCTCGACCAAGCGCCAAAAATGGATCTGGACCTTCTTTCCCGAAGCCAGTATTGCCTTCTTCAGACGATTGCTCGTGATGTAGTAATGGCCGCTCGTGTGGAGCGCGATCAGAATCACATGAACGACCGCGTTTGCCGGCGCCCTATCGGTGATCCAGGCCTGAAGATCCGTCGCCACCCTGCCTCCGGTGAAAAGAACATCATCAAGGTAGATGTAATCTCCACCCTCTACCCCGCAGTCGGCGAGATGAAGACCGCACTGCTGCTGAAGTACCTCGCCAAAGAGATTTAACATTTCCCTCTGGCTCTGCCCCGACCTCTGGACGCGTAGAAAGTTGGCGCGCGCCCAGTACGATCTCGGATCCTTTCCGGTCAATTTTTCGTTCGTGACTAGATTGCTCAGAAATCGGGTAACGGCCTCTTTTGTCAGAAAGGTCTCCCGGATTACATGATCAAATTCGCGAAGAAACGGAAGCTGATTCTCTGGTGTGAATTGGCCTACCCAACGCCCGACATGATCTGGAGTGGGTTGGGCAATTTCGTCTTCTCGATACGTGCTGATGGTATTGGCAATAGATGCCAAGAGTTCATCTCTTTCGTCCATTCGCTAGCCTCCTGCCTGTAAATTCCCTTATAGACCACATCACGACACCGTATTGGGTTCAGGTGCGTAATCATTTATAACTATACCGCAGCAGAAGCTTGAATCCATTCGGCAAGACCCTGCTCTACGTAGTCTTGAGACAAACGCTCCTGTTCTAGTCGGCCAACCCCGTGCCGACAGAAACGTAGTTCGTCAAAAAGGCTCCGCTCGGCAGGGGTCAAACCGTATGCTGGTAACCCAGCTAATCGGTCTTCGTCTACTCCTCTCTCCACATGGAGGAGCAGTGTCTTCAGATCCATCATCACAGCCTCAACATGGGGCTGCCTGAGTCGCGCATCGGCGAGAAACTTCAGCCCCCATGTATCGATATCACCCCAGTAGCCTACCCGCCTGTCTTTAAGCCATTCGGCTTGAAGCCAGGCCGTATTGGCTCCTCCACCGAACACCGCAATCGTGTCTGGCAACTCAGGAAGCCCGTAGCCAGCCTGGAGGTTCTCAATCACCAGCACGTTGCTAGCTGGCAACGAATAGGTCGTCAGTTGCTCAAAGCACAGTCGGACGAGGTCAAGCCCAGCCAAGCGACCTTTCACTTCAGGACATAGTGGCTTCACATGAAGCCAGTTAGTTGGCGTGACGCGGCACTCCAACCAAGCCTCTAACCCACCATGGATGGAAACCTCTTGACCATGTATTGCATCCAACAGAACGGTAATTAGGCTCCGGTTCAGCTCCACGAACTTAGTATCCACTTTCTGGAGTGGTAGGGCCCGCATGTATCCACGGCGGCCCATCCCACGCTGGAGTTGTGGCAATACGCTGGCCAATAAATGAATATCAGTCATGGAGAGCCTGTCCAGCTCCTCAAGCCGATTGATGAGGGTAGTGAATAGAGCCTTATCCAACGAGAGCAATGGTTCCATTCGCTCAGCCCAGCCCCTGCTTCTTTCAACCGCCTCATCCCCCAACGCAGCGATGAGGGCTTGCGTTGACTCGATCTCCAGCCTGACCGGGACCTCAAATTGACCCAGTTGTCGAAATCGTTTCGTCACCCAAGTCACTTGATGCGGCCACGGCCATTTGCGCCAAGCCGCGATGTAGCGATGGAAATGGTCAAGATCCTCAAGCGCCTGATTACCGGTAGGAGGCTTCAGCAAGCAAGGGATTGGAAAGGGCCGCGTACCCAAGAGTCGCTCCCGCAGCCGGCCTGCGTGCTCCCATTCCAGACGGCGCAGGTCCTCAATAGCATCACCTGGAAGTCGTCCCCAATCCCTCACAGCGCTGGGTCCACTTCAATACCCATCGAGCTAGCTGCCTTTTCTATCCCCTCCTGTTCATGGCGTGCCAGCTGCTCGTCAACTTCCGCCCAGGTGACCTCGCAGAGTCGACTCTCATGCGTGTCCTGATCACGCTCAGCGATTAATAATGAGCGTGCCGATTCACGGGCAAGATTAAGGTTTTTGTAGGGAGTGATCAGATTCACGTGGATCTTCAGTTCTCGGAAGACCTTGAGCACACGACGACTCACTGGCTCAGCGGTGTTAGAGAACGCTTCATCTAGAAAAACGGTGCAATAGAGTGGCCGATCATTGCCATCAGGCGTCAGTACATAAGCCAAGCTAGCAGCCACGATGGTGCCGGCAAACGACTCTTTTTCCCCACCTGACTTACCGCTGGAGGATTCCAGTACATCGCGTACCTTTTTGCTGTCTTTCTCTACCTCCTCAGCGAAAAAGGACAGCTGGTAGCGCGAGTCCAGCAGTCGCAAACTCTCCAAATTGCCCGAAGTTGCAGGATTGGTAGCCTTCTCCAGTTTCTCGATTAGTTCCTTCAGATCGACAAATCGAGCGTCATGATCGTCACTACCAGCTCGCGCCAGCACACGCATTAGCTGCCCATTGAACGCTTTAACATGATCAAAGTTTTCTGCTCGGCTCCCCAAGCGAAGGTAGGTTCCTTGTCTGAATTCTGTACGCTCCAAAACATGGTTGATCGTCTCAATCCGATCCTGGATGTCCTCACGTTCGGACTGAATCGTTTGACTGATTCGGGCAAGCGATTGGGTTGCGTTGCGATTTAAGCGCTCCCGAAAACGCTCGACCAGATCTGGCAAACCCTCCCGCTCCAAGTGGGCGAGGTGATCGATGTACTCTTCCAGGGCATCAACGCCTGAGAGCCAATCGTTTGCGATGATCGGCCATTTTGTTTTGAACTCGGAGACAATTCCACTGGCTTTGTTTGATGCCCTGATTTCTCGGGTGTGAGCTCCCTTACGGACATCCTCTAGATCAGAGCGATGACGATTAGCTAGCTCTGAACCAATCTCCAAATCATCAAGGTTGAGCTGCCCCACTCGCTTAATAAGCAACTCTCTAACCTCGTCCAGCAAACCGGCACGAGCAGCGTCTAACGCGAGCTCCTGTTCCTGGTTCGCCTTGACTTTGTCACCCTCCAGTCTCCCGACCTTCTTGCTGGTCTGCTCTTTCTGGCCTTGAAGCTCCTTCAGTTCAACCCCTGCCTGCTCCCAGCGTGCCTTCGCCACACCAAGCTCACTATCCGGTCGTTCAAGCGCATTTAGGTCGTCCTTGAGACACTGCATCCGATTTTGAGCTGCCTGGACATCAATTGCCGCCCATGTGAGATGGGCAATGCGCTCCCAAACCCGAAGATGCTTTTCGAGATCGTCCATGGCGTTCCGCGCATCCGCTGTAAGCTGCGCCAGGTTTCTGGTCTCGACCTCCAGCTCAATATAATCCCTCCTTAACGCCGACAGACGCCCCTTGTTACTGAATCCCAAACACCAGAAGCGAGGGTTATCAATGCGTTGCTGATCCTTCTTCTCAAATCGCCCTTTATCCAGATGCACCAGCCCCTGAATGGTCATCGAGAAGTCAGTCTGGTCCAGTATTTCGGTCGACGCCACACAGTGCAGGTCGAAACGCGAGAGGTGCTTCTTCAGCCAATCACGATACGGGTGCGGTTTCCAACCAAGCATCTTTAGGAAGCCATCTTGTAGAAACTCAGCAATTTGCGGATGCTGGTTCAGCCCGACGACCTGCACTCTTACATGGAGCCCCGTATGGCGAGTATTCAACCACTTGGTCACCAAGCGATATCGATCATCAGGCACCAGCAGCGTGGTGCGGTGCCCACCCAGCGCCCGCTCAATGGCACCTTGCCAGGGTCGATGCTCCTCCAGGACATCAATTAGCTCACCGACGAAAACAACTTCCGCAGGATCAAGCGACAAGCTCCCTACCAATTGGTCACGAAGCTTCTGATAGGAGGGATCAATGTTGGAGTCAGGTCGCGACTCCATGCCTTTGATTTCACCTGCCAGCTCCTTGAGCTGAGTTTGCCCACTGGAAAGGTCCGCTGCTGAGGAGGCGAACTGATCCTGGCGCGCCTTGCGTAGCGCTGGCATATCAGCCAGCTCCTTTTGCGCTTTAACCTGATTTTGCTTGAACACATCGAGCGACAGTGTGTCAGGCAAACTTAGAACTCGTGCGTCCATCTGGTACAGGCGCGCATCACGCACGCTGTCATCATTTTTCTTAGTCGCCAAGTTCAGATCATTCCGCAATCCCTCAAGCCGCTCACCACCTTGCGACTGGTAAGCATGGAAAAGTGCCTGGACCCGACCCGAAGCTTGCTCCTCCAATGCTCCAAGACGGGTCATCTCCTCCGCCAAATTAGAAAGCTCCACCTCGCATTGCTTTAGGCGAAGCCCCCACAGCCTAGAGCACTGCTCACCAAAGTAGACAGGCAGACCGGTTAGCTCACCTGCAATCCGTCGCATCTCCTCCCTGGCTTGATTAAGCGCCTGATTTATCTCTGGTATTTCGATCAGTGCATCTCTTTGGCGACGAGCATCATCGAGCTCTTTATGTACACTTACCAAGTCATCAAACTCACTCACAGCATGCTTCGCATACTCCTTAACCTGACTGGGCTCCAGTACCAGATCACGAATCAAGCTGGTAAGGTCATCAATCTTCTTCAAACCCAACGCTCGGGAGAGCAGGGCGGGGGCATTGCGGTTCTCCATGCGCAGAAGGCGAACATAGGTCTCTTGATAGTCAGAAAACGAATCGAATGCCTCGATCTGCGCATCCTCTCTGAGGTGCTGCTTCAGCACACGGGCATTGCCTTCCCCAAAGACATGAAACAGCTCCTCCAAACGCACATCGCGCTTACCCACAATAAAAAGACGCTTGAGATCGTTAAGTGAATTACTGGCCTGGGTAATCCAGTAAAGGGCAGCCAAGGTAACTTTTGAACCATCCTCCGCCTGATATAGTGCCCTCAGTCCCGTTGCGGTAGCACCAGGGCGCTTTAGCAATATAGCCGTCTCATTGCCGTCATGGGCCTTGCCATAATTGCCTCGTACATACGACATCAGCGTGCGATCCGTTCGATCACCTTGTGCAGCCGCGATGTTGAACGATGCCTTACTGGGGGGCAGCAAGAGTGCCATCAACCCGTCGATGAGAGTCGACTTGCCCGCACCGTTGTCACCGGTAATGAGGGTACCCTCGGGATCAATCTTCGCGGTGTGAAGCCCATGGAAGGAACCCCAGTTGTAAACAGACAGCTGGGCTAGACGGATCTGACCCGTGTTAAACAGCTCACTCAGACTTACCTCGCCTGTCTCAAGCATCCTGAACCCCCCTGTCCCCTTTAGCGCCTGCGTCACTGGCCAGTCGCTCGTACTCTTTTAACAGACGCTCAAGAAAGTCTGCATTGACGACGTAGCGGATCACCGAAGTGATCTCAAATCGCTCTTCATCCCCACGGACTGCACTGATAAGACGTTTGTCTTTCAACAAGGCAAGCGACCCATTGAGCGTCCTTCGCTCGGAGCGGGAGCTGTAAGTCAGTGGCAAAAAGGGAGTCATCAGCGCCTCGATCCGCTCGATGTCAATGATGATTTTCTGCTCGCCCGCCGTTTCTCGCTCCTGGTAGTACTTACGCAGCACCAGTAACAGCAGCGTGTCGTAGAGGCTGAGCGTGCGCTTATTGATCAAGCGTGACGCTTCGTCCGTCTCCTCGTCCTGCTCCATTTCGTCTTGCTGGAGCAAGATCGCGATACCGGCTTTCATGTCCACTAACATGCGCATGAAAATATTGCTCAAATGCTCTGCGATTAGGTCCTCGTGTCGGCACAGCGCTTCGAATGCCAAACGTTTGCTATCGGCCATCACCACCCCTTGCCGAAGCAGCAGCACCAGAGCGCGCCGGGCCTCAAATGGCATGCCAGCTTCGGAAGCCTCACCGGCAGGTGGTTCAGTCGTAAATTCCTCAAAAGCCTCCGACTCACCATGGCCTGTTGGAGGCTCAGGAAGAATCGTTCGATACTTATCGAATAGGGCAGGAGCCTCATAGGAATCTTGCTTTTCATCGTTCATAAAGCGAGTTGCTCCAAATCCGCTGGAAACTGCTCGGCAGACATCAGCAATGAGGGAATATTGGCTCGAATCCAATTGCCAGTCCGATCCACAACCACCAAGCTTTCTGAGCTTTCTAGCATCACAGCACTGATCGCCTTAGCGACCCGAACATGGGCTATCAGCTCCTCAAGCCCACCAGAGATAGGGCGGTGGCGAACGACACTTGCTACCGTCATGGGACCATGCTCAGTGAGTAGTCGCTTCATATCTTGAGCAACCTCAAGCACTTTGACCGTATTGAGGTGATCCAGCATGCCGAGATTGGCAACATGACTATTGTTGTTCGCAGCCACATGGCGTGTATCAAGGCGCTCTTCTGGGAGTCGTAAGTGAATACTGGACGGTGAGCGAATGCGAAGACTGCCAGTTGGTAAATCCACTGCTACAGGTTCGCGGAGATTTAGCTCGTGGTCTTTAAAATTCACCGCCAACCGTTCTAACTGCCGAAGCAGGCGTTCGACTGCACGGCGCTCCTGTTGAGCCCCGCTTTCCACAAAAGCCCGAAGGCTTTCCTCGGTTCTTCGTCGAACCTGGAATACCCGTTCGCTTTCCTTGCCTAATTCGCGGACCAGATGAGATAGATAACGAAGCTCGTCCGACTTCAGATGCTGGGATGCCGGACGAGCTAGGATTGAGCGAATTTGTTCACGAAATTCAGTGATTCGATTCTGATCACAGAGCAATTGATAGAAGCCATCGAAGGCCTGTCCCGCATCGGTCAGGAGTAGTTCGCCTTCATGTTCCATCAGCGCTTTCACAACCTCACCACGCCCAGACTCCGACTCGATCATGCGGACTCGTATGCGCTGATCCAGTTGACGAATCTCGTCTTCCAACCGGCGGAAGTCGCCTGTGAGCACGGATGTCAACTGATACAGCCCCCGGATGCGCTCACGCTGCTCTGGTACGCTTAGTTCCGGCACATCACCCATCTGCAATCGCTTGATTTCCAGGTCGAGTTCCTGGCGCCGAGCGGTTAGCAGGGTGATTCGCTCTTGCGGATTTGGGCTCAGTGCGACAGCCAAATCCCGTACGGCGTCCTGCACAATCCGCAGGTGCGAAGCCGTAGCATTGCTATCTCGCTGATCCAAACTTTGGGCAAAACGCAATGCCAACTCGAAGGCATCGGTTCGAGTGAGCTTGTCATCCAGTTCGCGTAACCACCCGGCCTGAATCCACTGGCGCAGATATGTGCCTGCGTTGTCATGTAAGCCATAATTCTCCTGCCAGGTCGGCAGTTCAGCCTCTAACGCTACACGTGCCTTGCCGAATGGAACTTCGCTGTCTTGAGCAAAGAGATCATTAATGAAGGCGAGAATGATGGGCGCATTTTCGGCATGAAGCAGACGCCATGCAGCATGCTCCGAGAGCAATCGTCTGAAGCGTGCCTGCTGTTCATGTAGGCTCATCGACACCTCCTTGTGTGGCAAACGCGGAACCGAGAGTATGTCAGCATTACACTTATTTGATAGCTGGCCGGCTATTCATGCAATTCGCGTGACTATCTCCCTGAGCCTTTATACACGCGAACGGAAGAGCTAATGAGCACATTCGCGTACTTTCTAAAAATTTTCGCAGCAACGGGATAGAACCTTAAGTAGCTACCAGAATACTTAAGATGGCCTTCCTTGGCTTGCGCTTAGCCTAGTGCTTCTTGTCCTTAGGTGGGTAGGGATCGTTGCCGTAACTGTCTGAATCACGAATTCGGCCATCCCTTCCATGTGTGACAAGCTCTACCTGGTCTTGTCTGGCCATTTCTCGTCCGCGCCTCAAGGCGTCTGCCTGTGTGGGATGAATGCTTGATGCGCGAGTACTGCCCTCTCGCGTAGCCGCCCATCCATCTTGATGCGGAACCACATGGATATCTCTTTTTTTAGCCATTTTCTTAATCTCCAATTAGCAGGTGCAATCTGGAAGATCATCCAGGTTGTTCCGGTCTGTCTTGTCCCAATTGGTTCTCAGATACTTCCCTTTTGGGCCATTGACTACATGGATGGGCGTTTTGGAACCGTCTTTCATCGGGACATGGTACCGATAGGAACCAGTCTCAATATCACGAATGGCATCCGCTTTACGTCGCGGGGACCAAGTTTGTCCAGAGCGACACAACGCTGTGATGTCGCCGTCACGATCTTTAGCTGTTTGAAGCACTTCACGGTCGATAGTCATTTTCCTAAACCTCTCTAAAATAGTTGCCGGATAAGAGGCACAGATGAAACGCCCCTTATGAGGTATATTCTCTTGAGAACAACAAATTGGACGTTTGATCACCGTCCAATCCAGACAGTTGAAGAGAAGTACTTGTCTAGGAGAGACGAATGCTGCACGCAGGAAGCGAATATCTGTCTCAGGAGGAAGTACGCGCCAAGCTTTCCTTTTTATCCCAGCCAGATCTATTGCGGTTGCTGCGGATAGCACGGTTCCAAGCCAGGAAGTTGCGTGGTGGGGACGCAGAGGACCTTTTGGCTGAGGGGCTCCACCGAGTCGTATCGGGTGACCGGCGATGGCCGAGAGGTTTAGACACTGCTCCATTCATGAACAACGTACTCGCCAGCATCGTTTCTTCACACGCAAAGCATGCCGTTTTTGTCGGCAAGTATGAAGTAGAGCCACCGGTCGATCAGTCTGATGGTGAAGATCTCTTGGGTCGCGCAGACTTGGAGGGTCAGGACGACCCAATCGAGAAGATCTACGCCCAACAGATGCTTGGCAGATTAACGACCGAGTTAAGCGATGATCCAGAGTCACTAGCGGTGGCAATGTGCGTCGGCGAGGGTATGACGGCCCTCGAAACCCAATCTCAATTTCGCCTAACACAACACCAATACGACGCAGCTCGAAAACGACTTGGTCGCGTCGTTAAACGGATAATGGATACGGAGATAACAGCATGACCGGAGGCCGAAGCGATCAAGAGCGCTGGCATGCTCTTATGGATGCGCTTTCAGACGAAACTGTCGCAATGCCAGACGAAGCCATATTGCGGGAGTTTGGTAGCGATGCAGACCAGGCAAGCGATCTTGTGCGAAGTATTATCCATGCTTCGGTGGGAGACGTGGAGGTAACGCCCTATGAAGCCACGAAGGCTGCCTTAGATCGTGAGAAAGAGAACACGTCCCAATCGGCGTTGCCAAGAACACCAGCCCAGCGAAGATCCATGCTCGAGCTTATTCTGACTAGCGGTCACTCTTGGTCGAATAACGCCACTGTGGCTTTCAGAGAGCTCGGCAACCCTGCCGACTTAACTGATGATGAGATTATCGGCATATTGGAAGACCTCGCCGACCTCAATGACGATGACGACGCCTGATGCTTAGTAGGAGAACGCCAGCAGGAATCTGGCGGGAGATGGGCATAACTGGGCCAGAAGACGTTGATATAGAGGTTATGGCGTTCTTCTGTGGCGCGCGAGTGAAATACAGGGAGCTGACTAGCTGCGCGGCTCGAATAGTAGGAAAGAATAACAAAGCGATCATCACAGTGGACCAGAGAGCCTCGCCTGAACGGCAGCGGTTCTCTATTGCTCATGAGCTGGGGCATTGGGTGCAAGACCGTGGGCAGGTGGCAGTAAGCTGTAGGTCCTCGGATTTGACGCCGTCCAGACTCAGAGATTTTCAGAATGATAGAGAGGCGGCCGCGAATCGTTTTGCGGTTGAGCTCTTGATGCCCGCACACCTTTTCAGCGAAGTGGCTCGAAACAAGCCGGTCACTTTTGCGACTGCCGCGACATTAGCCACACAATTCCGAGTGAGCCTGACTGCTGCGGCTATACGTCTAGTGGAATTGGGAAGCTATCCCGCACTAGTCGTCTGTTCCAATAAAGATGGGTATCAGTGGAGTTGGCGGCATCCTGAACTCCCACTGTCAATGCGCGTAAATCGGACTGTCAGTCGTAACTCTGTTGCTCATAGCCTTCATCTGGATAGCGCCTTTGAGCCCCCAGGCCCCACAGTTGTCGATGCCGATGACTGGGTCAATCATGCCAACGTCGAAAACTACGTGGTTACGGAAGATTCCGTCCGTATCGGGCAAGACTCTGTCCTTACGCTAGTTTGGTGGCACGACGAGACTGCATTGTCCGAGGGCCGTTCCTGAACCACATGGAGCCAGATATCTCTCAGTCAAATGAAAATCGACGCAGATGCAAGCATCCCTTCGCGGAAGGGATCTGCTTAATTTTCCGCAGCTATTGCCCAAGATGGTCCACGCAAAATTAACAAATCTGATAATTTTTTCTCCACTGCAAGCATGCTTTTAAACCGGAAAATCGATCATTTCCGCAGGCATAAATTTGTTAGCCACAACAAAGCAGATCATCCGCCCCTGAAATTTCCTCGCCAATTCCCTATTACACAGTTTGGATGAACGACATCATCTTTATCGCGCACACCGCGCAATTAATCACGATGAGGAAATGAAAATGAGTAAAGCAACGAAAAATCCGCAAGATGCCAACGCTGATCGTGTCAACGCAAACAAAGGTACGTCGGGCACCAACAAGATTTACGATAAGGATCAAGGCAACCAGGGTAAATTGAATAATCCTACCTATCAAAATTCGCGCAAATCCAAGTGATTAAAGAGCTGGCTGCTGATCCGCAGCCAGCCTTCCTCGCTAATCTTCGAGGGGCTTGCCGAGCATCCTTCGAGCTAACCGATACTCTTCACCGAAGCACTGAAAAACAGACGATACCAGCTCGTGTGACACGCCATGCCGGGTCAGATCTCGACGCATAAAACTCATTGTTTCAATCAGCCTCAAAACCAAGACAAGTGAAAAATAAGTCGTTGAAGCCTCTGGATCTGGCATATCTGGGCTTCTAAGCAGTTTTTCATCGCCCAGAGCTTTAGCTACTTCCTCCAGCGAAGAAAGCTTTGGGCGACCCGCCTTTTCCTGTATCCAGTTGCGAACCAGCCGTATTTTTGAGGCATGCTCATCGGAGCCAACAGACCGGCTCCACAACTTTCCTAGAAACGTAGCCGTGGTGATATCCGGAGGGGCCCCTGCCTCTTGTGAGTAGCGTGTGAGGCATATATCCAAAGGTCTATTCCACTGGTCGCTCGCGTCATCGTAGGCGGGAAGCATGCTTTGGAAAGGAATGATATTTTGAGTGCTATCGCGAACCATCATCGCCCAGTTCGACACTGCAAAGTCAGCTGTCATCCAAGCAGAAAGGCGAACAAGAACGCACATCGTATCTACCAACAAACAATGTTCGAGAAGGACGTCGTGTTCTTGGCCTGGCTCCCTGTCGACATCGTAGCAATAAGATTTCAACGACTGGCAGGCTACGGGGCTACCCAACCGTTGCACGAGTGGTGAATTTTTGTAGATCTCAATTTTCTCGGCAGGTAACTTCTGGAAAAAGTGCTGACCATGCAGCTCAGCAGCCTCGTCGATAACCTTCAACCAAAAGGTTTTTGCCGCGTCATGCTGGAATAGGTCTGAGTCTATTAGTCCCGTCCATTCAATAGCCGGGCGCCACAGGGTCTCTGATGCCAGCCATTTTTCCAGTCTCATCTGAAAAAGCTGCCTGCGACCGCAGCTTCTGTAAACTTTCTTCAGGCTTGCCGCAGTCGCCGCAGGACCTAAAAGGTCATTGGATTTTACCATCGTCTTCCATACCGGAAGACCACGCTTCTGGGCTCTGGCGCTCTGCCACATTTCTGCTTCAGACGAGTTAATTATTTTCCACACCTGCGCCAGAGGAAGGAGCAAAGCGCCCCCTGGAGGTACACGTACCAGTTTCTCATCTGCTGCCACTATCAGGCGCCGATACCATTCAAAATCCTCGGAGTACTCTTTTCTGTATTCCATTTTAACTCCCTGGTGAAAACTCCCTGCCTTAAAGGACTCCGTCCCGGCATCATCTGGCCTGAAAACAACTGTTTTGCTAAATGCCACTCCAACTGGGCTCCGTTAGCTTCTCGTCTAGGATCTCGTTGCAATGATTGACCAGCGGATCAAGCCAGTCTGCTTTAGCATAGCCCCAGTCTATCAATGCCTCTCTTTCCATGGCTTGCTGATTCGAACTGGCTGGAGCCGTTGCCATAGCCCGCAGATATTGCCTAAGCCTTTCGGCTCGCTGCCATCTAACGGCCTCATCCTCCAGGGTATTTAGCTTTTCGAGCTCCTGATTCTGTTTCGCTTTCCATGTCACCCATGCTTCGTGCTGACGGGTGAATTCGGCTTTTTTTAACGCATAAGCCTCATTCCTTAGCAAATCAGACACGCCATCCGTTGCAACACGGATCAAGAATACGTTCAGAAGATCCTCAACTCTCTTACGTTTGCCGTCCATGATCTTCGGGCCATAGCCACCTCGCGTTTGCAGAGCCAGGACGCCCGATGGCACGAATATCCAGGGCGACATGAAGACATACTGTCCGCGTTGACGTCGACGTTCGTCGGCTTCGGTCAACTCGTATTTCACGCGGGAGCAAGTTTCGTAGAACTCAAAATGGTACTTGATGCCTTGAAAAACCAGGGCTACCCCCCTATCGTCCAAGAGAGTTTCATAACCCCTTTTTTCAACCGCTTTTAGCAGCGTATCTGCGACCCGAAGCGCCCGCGCCTGCATTGGTTTAGAGACTTTCAGATGAATTAACCTTCCCGAGGTCGCGGGCTGTTCACGCTGGTCAAGCCGCGCTTCTGCCAATGCACTCTGGGTCAGTTTCACGAAAGGATGGGGGTTATTTAGGCGCGCGGGTACCACAATTCTATTGGCATCCTCAGTCTCTTGTTGGACAACCATGACCAGGCGAGAGTCCATCTCCGCAGCGGGAGGGAGATAACTTTGCTTTCGTTTTCTCACTAGTACGTTCAGGCTGTACGGTGAGCCTGAAAACTCAGCCAAAACGGGTTTCGCGGGTACTTTTTTGCCGGCGCGTAACTTGGCCCAGTAGCCCCGAGGTGGGGTCTTTATCTGCAAGCGTGAACACAGTTTTTTCAAGCCGGCATCGCTTAGCCCGTAGTGCTTGGTAAGACGAGAAACCGGGGTTGACCACACGTCATCGAGAAGCTGCTGCCGGTCGTAACGTTTCCATTCCACCATCTTTATCTCCATGCTCTCGTAGCTGTTTTCTACTACCTGCCCTGGCGCATACCCTCATACACCTTTGTTGCCCTCAACCAGTGCAGCTAGCATGCGAGCATCTAGGAGGGCGTGGTGGGGTGGCTCAACAGGGTCGTAGGAGATGTCGATATCATCGCTGATTCGCCCTGCCGACACGCCGCCAGGTAGCCCTGAGGAACCTGCCAGCCAGATTAATAGGGGCCAGTCCCAGGCAGGGGCGTCGCTGATAATCTCTACCCGCCCGAGTTTCTCCAGAAAATCTAGCAGCTCACCACGTGCCTGATGAGTGGTGCGCCCATGCACCTCAAGATCGAGCTGGGGTAAAACGATCTCCAGCACGAAGTCAGAGCAGTCACTTATCTGCCAGGCATCAGTCAGTTCGACGTACAGCTCAGGACCGTCAGGCATTATCAAGGCCAGGCTGATCAGCTTGTACTTGTACTGGTTTAATTGGGTGAATTCAGTGTCCAGGTACGCACGCATTTAACTGTCCTTACCCCCGCTTGGGAACAAAAAGCCCTCATGACTCACCAAAGTAGTCCTCTTTTGCGACCCGGCCAAACGCGCGGTCATCGACAGGCTGGATTTCATCGAACAACCCGTTAATGCGCCTTTCTTGGCGCAGGTAGGATAGGGCGCCGAAGAAGCATGTCTCGCACAGGTGCACGCGATACCGCTCGCCGTCGTGCTGCGAGCCGTAACCCCAAAGCGCTTCTAATCTCCCAAATTGACTGCCGTAACCGGGTACACGTGTGCTGGCGTCGCATACATCACAGCGGATGTCGCTCTGGCTCTCTATCGTGTCTGTCATCTTGATTCGTCCCTCATTCTGGCGGCTCTGCCGCGCACCTGATGATCATCTGTTTAACCAAAATCCTGTTATGCGAAGCGCGGTTCGAATCCTCCTACTCCCACCCACGAACCTAGAACCCTTCATGTCCCTATTCTGGTTTCTCCACAGTGGTTTATTCTCAGCTCACCAATCCTGCACATCAGCTGATGGAATGAGCCCTGTCATTACTTGGGTGATGTCGTAGCAAGGGGGCAGCGTTAATGAAACGCGGGGCCAGGTAGCAGCTGGAGATCTACTATCAGCGACCTTTGCTCACTCGGCTCCCCAATGCAGACATAGACACTATTCCTCGTTACCAGAATGATGTATTCACCGAACTCAAAAAAAGCACCAATCGTTGATGTGTGTATCTCATGCCCATCAGAAAAACGGCCGGTCTGCGGATCCATTTTAACGTGGTCGTATACGTAGCCCCAGCAAACGCCGCTCGCCACGTAGCTGTCGAGCAAGAACCCGGTTACAGGGCACGGGAAAGACGTTTCTCGTGCTTTATGCAGCATCGCTTTCTCTAGGGCTGAAAGATCACTTTTCATTAGTTTCTAGCCTTATGGACCGCATGCTACCGAGCCCTCTAGGCTGGGACGGCAATGTCGATCAGCCAGTTCTCTCAGGCTTGCCTTGCGCAGCTGTGCGCCGCGAATCAGCTCCTTGCTTTCCACCAACAGGCCCCGTGCAGGCCTGCGGCCTGAGGTCGGTGAGGTCGCAGCTGCGATCTTGGCAGGCTGCAACGTTTTAAGCAGATAATTAGTAGTTGTCTTGAGCGAGCGCGAAGCATCCGACAGCACCAGGTATTGCGTCATGAACTTGATCAGCGATGACAAAGGCACCATCTCAACCCATTTGTCCCCCCGCCTTTCCCGTCGGACTTCGAGAAAGCCACCCTTGATCCAAGCGGTCACGTCGTCAGCTTTCCAGTCGCCGTAATTGACCAAATCATATTTGAGAAGCATCGGCTCACGGCTTTCAAATGTCAGGCGTTCTTGGACTTCGCGCAGATCGAAGCGCAGTCCGGATACTCCCACAGAGCCTACAATGCGCTTAACAGCCCTGATCCGACCCTCACTGATGTCAATATAAACAGTGGCGAGCTGAGCCTCGTTCAAGCCGCGCTTGGCACAAATATCTTGGAGCCCCACCAAGTGCTCTTCAGCAATCCGGCGCAATGCAACACTGCCCAACAATCGGCTTTGAAAAGCCTGAATTTCCGCCCGTTTAAACTTGCCTTGAACCAATGGCGGGATCTCTGACTTGATCGTTTCAGGCAAGACCCCCGCGTTAACCAAGCGCTGCAAGAGCGATTTGGAGATTCCTAAAATCGACCTTGCCTCTGACGCGGTGAGATAGTCAGCGCGCTGTAGCTTGACCTTCTCAATCACCGAACGATGGACAGTCACATACCGCAATGGACCCGGATGAATACGGCCCTCAAGCCGTTCTTCCTGCACAGCCGCCGTCACCAAGCCTGGGGTTGAATTCAAAGCGGCAGCGACTTCACTGGCGGTTAACCAGTCCTTTTTGCGTGAACTTTTCTTCGCCCTTGCTCTTAAAAAGCGTTCCAAGTAACCATCAAAATGCGCAGATAATGCCGTGCTGATAGCATCCGAGAAGAATAGGTAGTAATCCTCATCAAATTTCCGATAAAAGATATTCAGCCATTTCCCAATACGCTGCGAAACCGACCTGCCAGTGCCATTCAGGCAGGTTTCCCGAACAAAAGAGTCGACATTCAGCGGCCACTCAGCGAGCACATACCAAATGTGCTCTACCTCTGCTCTGGATTCAGCGAGATCGGTTGGCCGCCGAGCCCTGCGGTTTTTGTTAGCCAAACCACCTTCAGCCAAGGGCTGAGGAAGCTTGATGTGGTTGGCGAGATAATGCAGAAAATCCCCCACGTCCTGAGGCGCTGGTCCGATTGAGAGCGGCTCAGGGAGCGACTGGCGTTCGTCTGTATCCTCAGACCCTAACAGGGCAGAAATGGCCAACTCACCAACTCCCGCCGTTACCCATTTCGTCGCTCTAAGATCAAAACCGCATTGCCCACAACTGTGAAGACACTGACGGTTGCGCGTAATCGGCTCGCCACAGGCTTCACAACTGTCCACTAGCTCGATGCCGTGCTGCGTACAAGCCGTTACTAGATCATGATCCCACGCAGCGCGGGCATATCCGGTTTCAGCGATACACTGGGGACAGATCGGACTCAACTTTGATCGTTGAAACCGCAGGTTGTACAGCGGGTTGATATGGGTACCAGATGGATTATTCTCCCTCAGCCACTGAGCATCTAGTTGAAGGTCAGCCGCAAGACTTTCGATCTGCTCTGAAGTATAGGCCACTCGCGGTTTGATCGAAGCGCCCTTCAAGAACGACTTGATGTCAGACAGCCCCAAGGCTTGCGCGTACCGAAAAAAATACCCATGCAAGGGCTCGCCGCTTTTAGGTTTAAGGTGGATTAGACTCATTGCCCAGCAACCGCTGAGTGTGCAGCAAGGTCAGAGTCACGCACACCAGATCGTGCGGCCTCATCAACGTAAAGCGCTTTTTTTTCTTTACGTAATACGCGCATACCTGACTCTTTGAGTAACTCGACGTAGTACTGAACGAGCAAACTGTCTGAAAGATGGTCCGCAGGCTGCATTTGCGGATCGAACGGATTGGGTACGTCCTCGTGGCTGTAGATGCTAAGCCGGTGTGCTTCGTGAAAGACTTCCAGGGACATGACTTTGCTGCGCTGAGCCACATGCATCGCGGTATCAAGCAACTTGACGACCATGCCGTACCTACCACGCGAGGAGGCATAGAAGCGCCTGACCAGATCAAGGTCGGAAAAGTTGGGCATGCTCCAACCCAGGTTAACCAGATATTGACCTGCGGCCAGGAGGCACCGGCAGAACTCGGTGACATCTGCTGACTGGTTCCAGTTGTAGGGATAGAGCAAATACGCAGGATCAGACCTGTCCCTAAGCTGGCCGTTGACTTCAACGATCTGACGAGCGCTAGGCAAGCCAAACAGAATCAAGGTGAGACTGAGGTCGTCGGATAATGTCTTGAGCCAATCGGCAACTTCATACCAACTTTTTGACGAATTGCGCTCAACGATGTGCTGCACTTCGTCAAACAGAATCACCCGCGTACCCACTGTCTTCAGCAGAAGCTTCGCCCTGGCTGTTAGCTGATCGGCGGTTTGCCTTCCAAAATACCGGTTATCCAGCGCCCCTACGATGGCTTCTGCCATGGTTTTTTTGGTTGGACGTACTGGCGTCACAACACGGATCACAGGGATACGCTTTAGACCGTCTGAAGCGTCCGGCTTGAAGTCTTGAAGCAAAAGATGACTGACTTCTGTTTTCCCTGATCTCGGCGGACCCAACACCAACGCAATGAGCCGTTCGCCGTTGACACCGCGTTTGGCTGCAACAGATGCGTATTCGTAAGCCGCGTTGAAATTCTCATGCATGACCGTTTCAGCACCAATCGATTTGAACATCATCACTCCTTGGTGCGTCGAGGAGCTGGCATCAGCTGGCTGAGATCAACAGCTGCCTGTGCTCTTACCTCTGACGTAGTTTGTAGTCTTTGCTGAGCATGGCTTGCCTCATGCAGCTTTGACGTTTCAACCTGCTTGTCCTGAGTGCGCGCACGCTTGCGGTTAGAAGAAACCTTCTTGTCACCATTGGCCTGTTTGATATCGTCGATCAGCTTCACGTAGCCTTGGGCATACTCCTCTGCGCTCAGCGCGCCATCGGACTTGTAATACTTTTTTCGGATCAGCCTGGCCTCCTCATAACTCATGGGGGGTAAGCCTTTTTGCTTGTTGTATGCGGTGACCATTACTTTCTGGTCTTCAAGACACACCACTGAAACCCGACTGACGTCGAGAGGATGAGATCTCACTTCAACTTTGCAATTCCTTGGCGAACGTTTGAGAAGCGCCTGCAACTCCTCGCTGTTGAATTCAAAGCACTGATATCGAATCCCTTTTGTTGTTAAAGCAACATGCTTCACTGCATAGTTGGTGCATGCATCCCGAAAGTTGTTTGGCGTTGGCGGTGGAAAGAGGGGATAACGTTTGGATAAAATCTCCATTGCCCTCCTCGGCGAGCAGGATTCGCCGAACCTTGCGGTCAACCTGTCCAACGGGCGATCCATGTAAACTTCACAGATCCACCTGGCTACGTAACTCTCAATCTCTGACAAGGTATATTTAGCCTCGGTCATAGCGCGCCCCAGCGCCTCGCTCTCAAGCTTTTCTTGGGAAATATGAGAGCCCGCAAGCATCTGTACTAAACCGGTTTTGATCGAACCATGAATTCTCTCGACAAAGGGATGCTGCTGCGGCTTTGCGGCTTGGGTGAATTCGACTGTGCACCCGAGATACCTCAAGACACGATACATCGCCTCACCATGATGGGCGGCGCTATTATCGCCCGCCATGACGTACCACATGGAGCATTGCGCTAGAGGTTTCTTTACACCGTATCGAAGCAGGAAGCTTTCATCGCGGGGGTGAAAAGCCATTTCAAGCAACTTCAAAAAAGTGTGCTGTGACTCAGCTTGAATGGACAAATAAAAGGCGATGATGCAGCCTGTGGCGCAGTCAATGATGATATACAGGGTTGGCTTCCCGATTACCGTCCCCTCATTATCGACAGCCAGTACATTCAATGGTGTCGCATCAAACTCTACGCGCTCGTAAGGCGCCTCGACTTCCAAATAGCGCAGCGCAGGTGCGAGTGCTTTCCTTAATGCACCAGGGCTCATACGCTGACCAATGCGTTCGAACGTCGCATACTTTTGCAGCATACGGCCAATGGTGCGCCTAGAAACTCCGGCATAAGGAGCCTGACCGCTCCAAACCGCTCTTCCTCTTACGTTGACCATCAACACAATATTGGCAAGGCTGAATCGATCACTTTGGCAATAAAGCTGTTCGATAACATCGATTACGATGCCATGGAGCTCAGGGACAAGCTGCTGACGATTACCTCTGCCTGAAAAGCGAGGTGCTAGGTTTGCAGGATTGGAACACCCAATCGATCCGGAGTACCAACGTTGAAGAGTCCGCATTGACGGCAACCGTCCTGGCAGTTCGTTCAGTAACGTTGTAATAATTTCCGTCCAGCTTTCACCTTCAGCTCTTAAACGGGTTACCTGAGATAAGATCTCAAGTCTTCGATCCAATTCGTTGCGCTCTGAAGCACTTAACAGGCGCTGTGGCATCCCCCCGACCTCAGGTTCCTCCCCGAAGAGCGGTTGGTACTCACCTTTTGCAACGCTGTTCGAAAAGTCGGAACTGTTGAGGATCAACAGCTCGCCACTTTGTCCTTCAAGCACGACTTGCTGAAACTGGGGGCGCAGTTCTTTGACCTGATAGAGCATGCTTTCGCCATACTTCACCAACGAACCCGTTCCAAATTTTCTGGCAAATGGGCTCATAGGAAACCCAAAAACAAGTGTTCCATATCACCAAATGCTGAGCTGATCTTGGCATTGGTACCCACTAAATCAAGGTTCATATCAGCAGCAAAAATGCCGTTTGCAAGACCTGCATACACACCGAAGATGCCGAAAGAATTTCTGGCTGCTAGCTCTTCAAACGCCCAATCCTGATGCATTGAAGCCAGCGCGTTAAGCTGATCGAGTAAAGCCGGAAGGTCTTTTTTGAAATGCTCAGCTCGTGTTCGTTGCAAGCAGCAGGCATTGCGGACCAACACGCCTGAAATATCCTCTCCTGCAAGCATCAAGAAATCGTAGCCGTGCTGGTTCAGCATTTTCTCAGCCAAGATATATTTATCATCTTCGCTGGTCTCACGCTTCACTTCGACGATCCTGATCCTGCCATCAATCATGTGGCACTCGGAATCAGGCGTGTACAAACGCCTCTTATGTCCTTTCAATTTTGAGAAATGTGCTTTGCTACGCATGATTTCTGCGGTGTCCAAGTCAATGGTCCAAGGCTGATCCCTAAATTTTTTTACGCGGGGATCGACATCGAGCAGCAATGCCCTTTTGAACTCCTGATAGCTTTCCATGGAGTGGATTACACCAGGCTCTTTTGAAGAAGGAAAAACGTAGCAACGCGTGCCCCGATTGATTCGCCTGGATACATCTCGCGCGGTTACAGAAGCATCAATACCTTTGAACATGGTGGATCGCCTTATTTGTTGGACCAACATTACTATAAGGTTCTTTCGCCTCCTGTCAAGATGATGGACCAACAAATATAGATGCGCTATATTCTGCGTCTCAAATGAAGGCAGTAGGCGATCAAGGAGTCATTACCATGACGGGTAAAGTAGAGCAGGGCTGGTTTAGACTTTTCTTGATCTCTGATGCGCAGTGCGCAGTCGCAGTAGCGAACGGTGAAAACCGCAGTGAAGCTACCCGGTCCATACTTCGTGAGCACAATGAGGCACGAGGGAGAGCAGGGAAAAAACCCCTCAAAGAACAGTCTTTCGAGCGAATCATGAAGGCGGGCCGATTCTTAAGGGACTTAAACCCTTCTCTCGACGTTGACCAGGTGAAGTGCGGTTACGTTCAAATTGAGCTGTTAAGCCGTATCAATCGGCACTCTGCGAGCTCAGTCGCAGCGATACTGCCTCAGGTCCTCACGAATGAAACGCCTGCAAACGAGCTTCAACGACAGTTGGACGAACTTAAGCAAACCGACCCTTTGGCACATGCCCTAGCTAACCGCAACGGCGTCAGGAGCATCACAGCTAGTCACGAAAAGAGTTGCCAGAAAGCTCTCGAAACCACAGGCCCGAATCTTTTTGGTAGCGGCTCCGCACGCATATGGAAGCAGGAGGGCTCATATCCAGCCGTCACACCCAATTTTTTTATCACGGAAAACGAAAAAATCGTAGCGGGTATTTTTTCTCGGGTCGGCAGTAAGTCCAAAAATGCCTTAGCAGCAGCTTTCGAGCTCTACTTCCTGGCTAACAACTATCGAGAAGTATGCACAAATATCTGGATGATTTTCCCCGAACGATCTGAGATAACTCGAAATCTAGCTTTCCTAGCTGTGAAGCTAGGCGGTGCACCAACTTCAGACGGGTGGCTTAAAATAGCGATACTTGATGACAATGAAATTACTGCGTTCAGTGAAGGTGATTACGCGCATGGACAGCTGGTAGATGACTTCTTTGGTGGCAGTGAAACCGAATTTAAAATACCTGTAAAAGAATTAATAACCGGTGAACGGCTCAGACTTTCGGCTTTTCAAATTAAACGAGGGTACGAGCTTTGAAGTTCAATCTACTCGGAACATATCTTTATGGCCGAAAGCTCCATCCTCCGCCCTCAGGACCGAGAAAATGGGCGCCGCAAGTCATATCTTTGCATGTAGAAAAGGGATAGCTGATGCCTTGCTGGCATCGATTCTGCTTAACTGAGACACACCTCTTGGCTTGGTTGAGGACAACAAGGTGAGTGCCATTAAACCACCAGTAAGCAGAGCTGAACGAACTAAATGAAATTGGCCCCTCGCCCGATTGTCAACGATGGTTCAAATTGACCCACTTAAGAGTCAGTTTTACTGCGGCTGTGACATTACTAAATATGATACCGATACCTAGTTACTAGCTTTAACTGACCGAATGCCATCTAACAAAAAAGCCCCGCTGTCATGCACAGGCGGGGCTTTTGCGTACAGGGCAGATCGAAGCGTTACTCGAACTCAGCCGACTTAAACTTCAGTACGTTACAGTTCTCCTTAATGGCTCGTTGCAACCCATCATCGAAACCAGTTTTGCTGGTGGCCTGAATCTCAATGGAGATCTTTACATCCACACCCAGCTTGGCAGTGAACTGCTGCACTACTTCATCAACCAGCAGTGCGAAGTCCATTTTCGCCTTCACTGGATCAAGATCAGCCGAGGCATAAAACTGGGTCAACAAGGCTTTGTGAATTTCAGCTACTGGGTCTGACTGACTGATACCTGCAACCGGAGTCACGCCTGTGCCTCCGCCATTTCCCGATACCGAGGCTCCCGATGGCACAACCACAACCTGTTCAAGCTTAGCCCGTTCAGCCTCTTCCTTGTCGCGTAACGCCTCGGCGTAGGCGTTAGCAGTTGATGGCTCAATCAGCAGATGTGTAGCATCCAAGAATACTGACGATGTCCTACCGAACACGAAGCCTAGGTAACGCTCGCCCTCCTTACCCTGAGCAATGGCAAAGAAATCTCGACTTTCAACGCCTGTGCTAAGGGTGCGGATAAACACAGAGTCATCCCGTAAGCGTGGCAGGTACAGGTAGCAGCAGGTCTTCTGCCAAACATCTAACGCCCCGACTTCTTTGGCATCGTCCTTCCAGAACCAACTTTTCAGCATGTTCGCGAGATGGTAGGGCGCCCATTCAGAAATCAGCAGTTCGTTTTCCTTGAGAAGCCGCTCGATTTCCGTGGATAAATTGGCGGCCCCAGCATTGACCGAGAAGTGCTCCCACTGCACCTCCGACAAACCCTTGCCCGGCAAAGCTGTCTGCATGGGTGCCAACAACCACTTGTAAGTTTCCCGGATCATTCGCTTCAGGCCATCACGCGCCTGCTCGGAACTGGCTGTGGCATTCTTTGCCATCAGGTTGTCGAGAGTGATGCGGTTGTCTTTGTAATCGTTGACGATTGACTCCCAAGCCAACATCGAGCGCACCTGATCCTTCAAGCGACTGACGCTATCGCTATCAGCGGCAAGGAACACCAGCCGATTCTGTTTCTGCCGGGGCTGCTCGCCACGACTCTTAAGAATTTCAGCCGCCTTACCAATGGCCTGACTTGGCCCGCTCTTGCTATAACCGTAATCGGGGGCCAACACCACCAACCGCAGTTGCCAGTCATCGGGCACGTCCACACTGTCAGTGAACACATGCACGCCACCAAACACACCAGTGGCAAAACTGTCCTGAACACGCTTACGGATGGCCGGAAAAACATCTTCCTTATCCTTAAAGCGCTTTTTCCGGTCTTCCATTTCACGACGTAGATTAGGCCGCGTATCGAACCAGTAACGGTTATTAGCGTTATTCAAATAGTGGAGTTTGTCTGTCAGGCTGCGTAACGCATCCTTGAACAGCCCCACCTGCTGACCAGGCTGCGCCGTGCCGAGTAGAATTCGCTCCAGCTCAATGCCCCGCACCATCTGATTTGCTGTGGTAGGTGCGCTACCCAGAAATATAGTACGCGCAGCGCGACGACATGCCTGCACGCCGCCAAGCCGAGCATTGTGGTTTTCAATCGTGGTAGTTTCTGCGCGAGGGCCATCGATGTCGCGCTCGACCACTGGATCCCAGCCGGGAGGCAGGTAGTAGGTAATCTCGTTGCGCGAATCCGTATCGGCCAATGGCAGGCTACCTGGCATGATCAATGGATCGTTGTTACCGTCTTTCCACAGGCTGAAGATGACCTTGGCCATCAACTTCAGCACGCCACGGGTGCGTTGGAAGTTTTCCAGTGACGACCAGTCCTCATACAAACGGTCGAATACCTCGGGATGGATCGGGTAAGCATGCAGCAAGCGCTCGTAGTAGCGACCTTCCTGGGTTTCCGCCGGGAAATCACTACCATTGGCGATGTAATAATCGGCAAAGCTGCGGCACACAGCCTCAGCCGCTAGTTTGTCGCTGATATTACTGAACAAGCGGCGTCTAACGATCTCAAACGCCTCCTCGGTTCCCACCGGTTTCCAAAGTGCCTGCACGCGGCCAAAATAGTGTGACAGCGCTTCCAGCGCTCGAACGCCACGCTGACTACCGGCTTCTTTTTCCGACTCAGGCAACGAGGCCAACATCACCGCTGTTGGCACGGCCTTCAGCGCCTCGGTCAGCGCCTGGATAAAGCTCAAGTTGCTGTCGAAACTGCCGCCTGTGAGGGTTTTACCTTCATCAAACTGGCGAACGTAGGCCACCAATTCGTCGATCAAAATCACGCAAGGGGCATAACGCGCCAACAGGTTTTCCAGCACCGTTTTGCCCGGCGAAGTGCCCGAAAGGTCAGCCTCAGCCACCAGTGCATAACCCTCTTCACCACCCAGCTGCCAGGCCAGGTTGCCCCACAGTGTGTGAACGCTGATCGAACCACGCTTAACCGGCTGGTTGGGGGAAGCCTGAATACCATCGAGTACAGCAATACGTGCAGGAGCCAGCTCGGTAACCCCGGCGCCATTAAGAATATCGCCAATACCCTGCATCTCACTGGCGGGCACCTTGCCGCTGGCCAAGTGATAGACCGCCAACATGGTATGCGTCTTACCACCACCGAAAGCAGTTTGTAGCTGGATAACTGGATCGCCACCCTTACCGGAAAGACGCTTAACCACCGAATCCAGCAATAGCTTCATGCCTTCGGTAATAAAGGTGCGCTCGAAGAACAGCGTTGGGTTCTGGTATTCGGAGGTCGCCGTGCCTGTATGCACGCGAGTGATATCGGCGGCAAACTCGGCTTGAATAAAGGTGCCGCTACGCACGTCTTCATGGGGTTCGGCGATCACGCGCCAGGGCTTGAGGCTCATACTTGGTCTCCCTGAGCTGTACGCAGCATATAGCTGAACTTGTCCTGAATTAGTTGCTTGCGGGCCTCAATAAAAGCCTCGTAATTGCCGAGTTGCCAGAGCGTTGCATCCTTGGGTATCAAGTGCATGTCCAAATACTGAGCATGCTCTTCGTCACTATCGAACCGGTCTCTGTCAAACCATTCATGTGGAGGAATTGCACACTTGCCGCTGAAACCGTTTTCATCGGCGGTTAGCAGCATACAGTTGGCAATCTGATCCCGGTGCTCTGCGCGGTAATGCAAAATATTGCGATTGCCGCTGTCTGGATTGATGTCCTTGACTGACTTCAACAAGCTTTGCGGGAAGATATGATCGACCTGAGGGCCATTGGCACCTAACGCGGGTGTGTAGTTGAAGTCGCGATACCAGAGGTTGAAAAACAGGTGCAGTGAACGCGACCCGTAATACTGCTTGAAGATCACCTCAGGGGTGATCTCTAGGCTGCGGCCATCGGCTCGAATCACACCAAATATTTCACTGGTGATGAAGTCATTCTGCTCTTGGATGCTACGTACCAGCTTATCGATTAGCTGGTCAGGGTTACCGCCAAAAGCACCACTAACCAGCGAGCGCAGCAAGTATTCTGCCAGCCCAGGCTTGGCCTTGAATTTTTCAGGGTACTGATAGCGGAAATAGATAAGCGGGATCAGTGCCAAATAAGAGGGCAGGGCCTTGTCGCTGCGGATATAGGTCTTGGTAACCACCAAGTCACGAACATCCTTGATGGCATCAGCTATCACTTGCCACTGGGCAACGATCTCATCCTTGGTTTTGCCATCGCGAAACTTCTCCACCTCATAGCGTGCGCCCTTGTTCAAAACAGTCAGGCAGCACTTGAGTACAAAGTCACGATCAAAATCGAACCCGCCTTGGTTAAGGTCTTCCAGCAAGGACTCAATCTCGCCATCCGCCTCATCCCAACTAGAGGTCAACAGCGAAAACAGCAAATCCGACTTGCCTAGCTTGGTGCCGCCAGAGTTAGCGCGAATGAAGATTTCGACGATGTCATCCACCCGGTAGGCATCCGGGTTATCAATCCCATCCAGCTCTTGGAAAGTGATGTTGTCATCGTTGACGAACTCTTTGCGTACCCGCCCGACATTGAGTTGCAAAGTAATTTGCTGATCTGTCGTCAGCTCCCCAGGCGCCAGCTTGGCTAGATCCTGCACGATCTGAATGTCGAGCTTATTGTTGATAAACACCATGTCCTTGAAGCGCACCCAAGGCCAGGCAGCACTGCCTTTTTCCTTAAAGGCAAAACGAAAACGAATATCTTCGGGTGCCGCCATATCACCGCCACTGAGCACGTCGAAGTACAGCTCTCGACCGCTATAGCTGCCTTTCAGGCCGATGAATAAACTTTGCAGGCGCTGCTGGCCATCCAAAACCATCATCTTCGAGCGGGTGTTATCGGGCACTCGATAATCTGTAAGCTTGATATCGCGGTGATAGATATCGATGAACTTGCGGTGTTTGACCTCTTCACGGGTCTTCCACACCAGCAAAGTGCTGATGGGGTACTCCCGCATGATGGAGTCGAACAGACGCCCAAGCTGTTCCTCACCCCAGACGAAGGGCCGCTGGATGTTCGGCAACCAAAATCCACCGCCCTCGGACTCTGAGTCATTGAGGTAAGAAACAATTTTGCGGATCGACAGCTTCTTGTTTTGCATAATCTAATTCCTTGATCAGATATCCATCTGGCCTTGAGCACCAACGTGGCCGGTTTCATGGGAGGCTTGTTCGATGCCGATCCAGGCGCCTTGCAGTTCATTGTAGGCGCGGGCCTCTTCGGCCCAGCCTTGGCGCTCGCACAGGATGTAGAGGCGATAGGTCAGGGCTATGAGGCCAGCCGTTTTTTCCGGCATACGCGCCAACAAGGCACCGGCAGCAGACTCACCCTCCTGATTGAGTGCGCGGATTAGCTGGTGCAAGGCCTCCCAAACCGGTACGCGGTTATCGTCTTCCGGCGTCCAATCACTTGGCATTTCTACCCATTTGAGCAGACGCAGATCGCCGCCGCCGCTTTCAACTACACCAGCCTCGACTAGACCTCCAACGCTGGTGCCCTTGGCGCGGGCCAGTACATCGCCGTCGCCATACTTGCCTTCGGCCCAGCCATGTTGCTCGAACCAAGCGAGACAGAACTGGGTGTCGTGGTCGAAATCATCTTCGCCTAAAAAGCGGTTAATCAATTGCAGGGCACTGCGCACACTCATGGACGAACCATCGGCTTCCATGACAGCACTGTATTTACTGAACACTTCCATGCCAGGGCCGATGATGGCCTGGGACAAGTCCACGGGTGCTACGGGTGAGTTGACCCCGCCACGGGTCATATCCAATAGAGCTTGTGGAAGGGTCGCATTGAGTTCACGAATAAATTCGCGGCGCGAAATGGTCGATGCATCAACTGCCCGCTTGCGGCAAACCAAGACGATGCTGGAAGCCAGAGCGTTGGAGCCTTGCCCAATCATTCGGCCGGCACCTTCTGTTCGCATCGGCCAAGTTCCGGTCAAAGCAAACCCCGCCTTAAGAACCGCGGCTAAAAACGTCTCCCAACCAGTACTGTGAGTGCCGGTCTCGCCTTTGGTTTCCGCCTGTTTGAATGCGTAATAAATGGTGACAGGGAACCCGGGATGGGCGTGCTTGGCTAGGTTCTGCATCGCAGAAGTCATACCATTAAGAAAAAAGAATTCAGCTTCTTGTTTACTACTATGACGGTAAGGCGTAGCAATTAGCTCCTCAGCTTTAGGCACTGCGAGCGTTGCATACAGATCAGGAAAAATGGGCCTCAGTGAACGTCGAAGCCAAACATAGAAAAAGTCTGACAAATCCGCATAACCAATATTGTCGTAGTAAGGCGGATCTGTTGAGATCAGTTTATTGATGCTAATTGTTTGTCTTGCCGCATCCTGCTGAGAAGAGAATCCCAGCCCGCTTAGAGGTAGATCACTAATTGCCATTGCCCCTTTTTCAATGGCAGTTTCAAAACTTCCTCCGGCATCAGTAAAAGAATTGGCCTCGGCAAAATCCCATGTCATTGGAATCGCTTGGCGGGCAAATGTTTCACGAAACGCTCCTCGATCATTCATCCAGGACGCAATCGTAGAACCAATATTGCTGATTTTGCTTACTGCAAAAGCTAAATATATACCCACAGCCTGCGCATATGCCGTGGCACTAGTGCCGCCTTGGTCGAGGCCTAAGCCATCATCGTCCATGCCGGAGGCCAACGCATCTGCGTGAACGCGGACAATTGTTTCCTGTACAAGCCCAGAGAAAGTGTTTAAAGCTACCAGTTGGCGCGAGGTAAACAGGTCGCCGTACACATCCATACCATAGTTGGAAACATTCACCCTGCATTTGCCATGCAAGGGTGTTTCTGGCTTCCATACCGGTTTCGCTTGGAGAGCAATATCCTCATGCTCAATAGTTGGAGACAGATATACCCGCCCACGCTTCCCCTCAGCAACTATCGCCATCAAACGTTGGCCCATGCGTCCAGCTGAACCTTCTGCTCGGATATATTTGTAGTCTATTGGGGCGCCAGAAAGAAGACAAAAGAAACCACCACGCTTACCTGCCGACGTCCCCTCTTTAACTGGCCCCTTTGGAGCACCTACCTTAACGGTAAATCGATATGCATCACCCTCGGTTATTGGCTCAACATACGACTCTTTACCTGTCTTACTGGACAACACAAAAGTTGAGACCAGTGGAACTTCGGCATGACTGAATACTGGGTTTGGACTATGTACTGTCCGAGCCCACAGCCAAGCAATCACAGTGAGTTTTTCACCTTGATATTGGGCTAGGTCGGGGCGCTCGGCGACCATCTCGGCTGTCACTTCAATTGGCGGATACAGATCGCCAATAAGCTGCTGCGCCTGGTCGCGCATCCATATGCCATAGCGGCGCACGTCCTCAGCCAAGCCCCTGGCACCCGACCAGTCCTCGAAGACATCACGAGTGGCTTTCTTTTTGCTACTTTTTTCACCTTCGATCTCCGGCCCGACCGGCGCACGACCGGCAAACTTTGGCGGAATCTCGATCATGGCCTTGTTGATGGTCACCGCCACCGGATTGAGGTCGGAGGCATAACTCTCCAACCCTAGGCGCTGGGCTTCCAGCGGGATTGCACCACCACCGGCAAAGGGATCATGGAAGTCAGGTAGTTTTTTCGGATTGAACAGCTCTGTCGCCTGCGGATGGCTCTTGTTTAGCTCACAGGTTTCACGCCAGCTACTCCAGATTTCTGCGCGAGCGCGGTTCAAAACAGTTTCGTTGGTGGTGTTTTCCCAAATCACCAAATCTTCAATGATTTTGAACAACCGCTCGCGCTCAGCCGCAGCCTTCTCTTTATTCACTCCGCGCCGAAAACCATCGCGTTGTTCATAACCTGGGTCATTAACCATCTGCGCAAAAATAACTGCCCGTGCCGCCGCCAAAGGCCGCCGCGCCCACCACAGATGCAAGGTGCTGGGATGGCCATGGCGAATCGACTTTTCACGTGCACAAGCTGCGTTAATAGCATCCAGCGGCAGAGCGACTTCGATTAGTTTTTTCGGGGTTTTGATCGGGTACATGGAAACGTCCTGAGTGCCATCAGCCGACAAGGGCATGGCGGATGGCAGTAGCAAAAGGCAGATGGGCAGTAGCTTGCAGTTCGCTTTCCAGCCACTGCTGCCATTGGATTTCATTGTTAGGGTCGAGTTCGGCCAACTCACTTAGCGCTTCAACCGTGTGCAAATGGCCGAGAACAGCCACACGACGCCTTTGACGCAATGCGCCATGCTGAGCGGCGAGGTTAAAAATACGCAGCGTTTCCTCGGCACGCTGAATTCGCGCAGCATCTAAGTCGGCACGCGGGGCTATGCTGCCGTCGCTGACGAAGATGAAATAGTCATCCGCATCATCCACGTCAGGCTTGAGAAGATCGCCAGGGTTATAGGCTCCGCAGCTGTCCTTGTGCTTACCGCAGGAGTCTTCGCGATTGCAGGAACCAAACAGGTTCGACCAGAGAAACGTCACTGTGGCATCACGACCTTTTTGTCGGAAATGCTCTATGTGTCTGCTGCCATCGGCAATTTCACCTTCGCAATAGGCACAGCGCGCACCTTGCATGAGTTCCAACTCGCGCCAAATTTCTACTTTGTCGTCACGACTCACTGCGCTCCAATTATCGCGGCCGTGCTGGTAGCGTACCAGACAAGCCGGCGCGGCACCCCGTTGCAGCTTATGCATAGCGCTACTCCTGGTGCCCACTATCGCTGGCGGGGCGCGGTGGCAGCTTGCGCTTGAACGCTTGCAGGCGAATCAATCGCTGGCATTCGAGCATTCGTGGATGCTCAGAGCCAAAGTGCTGATTGAGCTGCGCAAGCAGCGCACGGCCCTGGTCGCTTTCGTGCAGGTCTTGCTGAATCAGCGCCATGTATTGGCTGAGCTGCTGTGCAGCTTCAATATCGGGCACAGGGTCGATGCCCATTACCTCGGCTAGTACATCGGAGCTAGCAACTCCCTGGGTCTGCTGGGTCACCAATTTGATAACGATATGGTTTTTGCCAGTTTGCTCGTCTACTTCTGTGGCAAGCACACGAATGCATTCTGCCGGTACAGTAGTGAGCACCTGAGGGCTGTGTGTGGTGACAACAAATTGAACACGAGGGAATGCCTCTTGCAGCTGTCCTAAAATCAATTGCTGCCAGCGTGGGTGGAGATGCATGTCGACTTCATCAATCAGCACGACACCGGCAGTTTCTCGCGCAGCCTCAAGGCCCAAGTGTGGATTGAGCTTAATGCAGCGATAGGCGATATCACCAATCATTGCCAACACACTGCGGACTCCGTCGCTCAGCAGGTCAACTTTCAGTGTGCCTTGCTGGTCATGATGTAAAACCAGTGACTTTTCCTGACTTACGCTGTGCTCCAGTGTGTGCCAGCCCGTGGTCGGCTTTAGAAAGCTATCAATAGCGTGTTGAACAACCTGAATTCGCTCCTTCGCCGTACTCAAATCATCCTGTGCTGCGCGCATTTCCAGCTGCTTGATTTGCTGTTCCCGATAGCTCTGGAATGCCCAAGTAAACCATTCTTTAAAGTGCTTGAAGGAAGATGCTGGATCCAGGCAATTGAGGTACGCGAACGTTCGAACGTAGAAGTCCGTTGCTTGTGTGTCGTCTTTACCCTTCAGTTGTTTTTGCGACCACAGACGGCCCGTTCCGTAATAACCGAATACAGTCAGGTCAAGCGTAGACTTTTCAGGATTTCGGATTTGTTCCTGAATAACGCCGGCCCATTGCTTCATAAAGCTAGTAGCGCCGTCATCCTTGGTTTTAGTCGCTCTGGCCTCGCTTTCACGATAGCGGATCCAAGTTTTTTCCTGTCCTGGGCCAAAGTCTCCAGTCATCGACACGCGCGCAGGCAGTTGCCGAGCCATATCGCTACTGCTGAGCTTAAGCAAGCGCACATCGTCAATGGCAATGGCGTTGCCTGGAGCATTGAAAGCGTTACGTGCTAGATCGAAACGACTGACGTAGGGCCACAAGGCAATACGGATGGCATCCAGCAGAGTCGTTTTACCTTGGCCGTTTTCTGCTACTAGTACGGTGAGCTGAGGGTGCAGTTCTAGCTCCAGGTCTACGAAGCAGCGGAAGTTCTCCAAACGTAACTTACTCAGTTTCACAGACTCGCCTCCGGTTTGATCGCACGCGCCAGCAGTTCTTGGAGGTCATAGTTCACGCTGGCCACCCCAAACTCAGGCTCGGTTTTGAATGGGTGCTTGATGTAGTGCGGTCCGTCTACGTGATCGCCATCTACCAGAACAATCGCCAAGATGTATTTTTCTCCTTGGTTGAAGCTGGAGAATATTTCGTTCTTGGTAACGGTAACCGTGATCGAGCCTTTGACTCGGCCCTTTACCTCGATATGGCGATCATCTTTGATGCTGCCGTCATTCAACACTGCGGGGCGAGCAGTAATGTCCCAGCCACACTTCTGCGCAGAGACGTCCTTGATCGTGTGCCCCAACGCTTGCTCGGCGGCAATGACTGCATGCATGGCAGCCCATTCAATACGTGAGCGGGCTTCAGCGTCGGCGCAGAACGTGCTGTCGCCTTTGCGTTGAGCCAATAAGCCAGCCGGAATAATTAAAGCGCCACCCAAAACAACAGGGGTGCTGGATACCACGTTCTTCATGGCCTCCAGTTCATGCTTACGCTGGCTAAGGCGAGCGGTGAGTTCATCAACCCGTCGACGAGCATTTTCTGGCTGCATGCGTGGCTGCTTGCCCGCACTAACATCGTCGCTCAGCTTGATGAAGCGATCCGACCAGTAGTTGATCTCTTTGACCAACCGTTCGTTAACCGCCGACAGGATCTTGTCGGACTGACGCTCAAGGCGAAACTTAACCTCTTGATAGTGCTCTGGCACCAGATGCTCAGATGCATGGTTGAGAGCCATGGCTTCAAGGTTCTGCGTAATCCACGGAGCATTGAGCACATCACCGACCAGCTGCAAGTCGCTATGATCCATCGGCTGAAGATCGAGGTGCGGCGCCCAGCCTGCATGAGTTGCATTGCCGTGTTGATCGATTTCAACGAATTGCAGACGACGAGAGACAACTTTAGTTTTTACGCCACCTTGCGGTGGGTTTTCTCGCACGCTGTGATCAACCATAAACAAAACTTTAGGAGTCGTGCTGTCGTCATTCGGATCAATCATCACAGCGCCTTGTTTAAGCTTGCTTCGATGGGCCGAAAGAACCAGATCGGTACTTGCCATCATCAATGGATGACCAGGATGAATCAGGTCGGCCATGGCCTTGCCGTGGAGGCGAACATGCTGCTTTTCAAAGCATATGCGTTCGTACTGTTTGAGCACTGGGGTACGTGTTTCACCAATGACCCTGTCGCGCTCACGCAAGGCGGCAGGCACATGACGAATTTCATAACGGCCCGTTTCTCGTGGACGCATTTCGCCACCGAGTGTGGTGAATGCCTCGGCGAAAAAGGCACGGATGAAGTAGGGCTGAAGCTTGCGTGCTTCGGCCTTTTCCATCTCTTCCTTGACCGCATAGAGATCGGTCAAGCTCATGTGCTGCTCCACCAAGGCGTTACGACTTAGGATTTCTTTTAGGTGCTCAGTATCCAGCGCACCCTCAATCACTTGGGTAAGCTTGGCGCGCACTTCAGGTGAGTCACCATAGCGAATGGCCTCAATCAGTAAGTCCTTGAGCGAGACGTTGTCAAAAGCTTCGCCGAGCACGTCGAAAACTTTACCGCCCAGGGCTTTCTTTTCAATTTCAAGTTTTTCGAACAGCTTTTGGAACACTTCGCCTTCACGAGTCTCGTTGGCAACAATGTTCCACAGATGGCAGACCTCGGTCTGACCGATACGGTGAATACGGCCAAAACGTTGCTCTAGGCGATTAGGGTTCCACGGCAGATCGTAGTTGACCATCAGGTTAGCGTTCTGCAAGTTGACGCCTTCACCAGCTGCGTCCGTGGCAATCAACACCTGGACATTAGGGTTATTGCGGAACTCTTCCTGCACTTGCCGCCGAGCATCACGATTGGTGCCACCGTGAATGGTAACCACCGCCTCGGGCTGGCCAAGCATGGCGCCAATGCGCTCGATCAAATAATTTAGCGTGTCGCGATGTTCAGTAAAGATGATCAGCTTGCGCCGCGTACCAGTGCTGGTGAACATCTCAGGGGAATCTTGCAGTAGGCAAGAAAGCTCTTCCCACTTTTTGTCGCTACGCGACTCAACCAGTAACTGTGCCTGACGGGCGAGGTGAGCCAAGATGCATATCTCAGCTTCTAGCTCGGGAATAGTCTCAGCAGCTGTGGCCTGATCGACCAACTGCTCAGCGTATATCTCATACTCGTCAGCGCTAAGTTCATCTTCAAGATCGTCGATATTATCTGGAACGTCGATCTGTTTTTTGACCAAGTACTCGCCCATGATCGAATTAATGCTCTGCCCGCGCGCCATAATCTTGGCTTCATCTAAGCGCGCTTCGAGTCGTTTACGCCGTCGAAGCAGCGACTGGTAGATGGCAGCTGGGCTAGATGCTAGGCGACGTTGCAATTGAGTAAGTGCGAAGCCAACGTTGTTTTTGTGCTTACCGTCGAGACGATCAGCGCGGTTCATTTCGTTGCGCACGTAATCAGTAACGTCGTGATACAGCGCCGCTTCAAGGTCTGAGAGTTGGTAGTTTGCGGTATAGGCAAAGCGTTCGGGGAATAGCTTAGTGCCGTCAAACTTGTATAAGTCCTCCTTAACCATGCGGCGCATCATGTCGGACACATCGACCTTGTGTGCGCCCTCGCGGAACTTGCCGTAAAAACGGTCGCCATCTAGAAGTGACAGCCAGATCTGAAAGTCTTCTTCTTTGCCGTTATGCGGCGTGGCAGTCATCAACAAGAAGTGGCGCGTGATGGAGCCCAGAAGCTCGCCGAGCTCGAAGCGTTTGGTTTTGTTAACTTTGTTGCCGAAGTAATTGGCAGAAAGCTTATGCGCCTCGTCGACAATAATCAGATCCCACTCAGTATTCTTGAGCTTTTGCTGATAGTCCTCATTCCGAGAGAGTTGGTCGAGGCGGGCAATCAGCAGATTACTTTCTTCGAAGTAATTTCCCGATGCGCATTGCTCCTGCTTCTCTCGGCTGAACACCTCAAATTTTACGCCGAACTTCTCTAGCAGTTCATCCTGCCATTGTTCGGTTAACGACCCTGGCGAAACAACAAGAATACGACGGGCATCCGCACGCATCAGTAGCTCACGAATCAACAGGCCAGCCATGATTGTCTTGCCGGCACCAGGGTCATCGGCCAGAACAAAACGCAGTGGCTGGCGGGGGAGCATGGACTCGTATACAGCAGATATCTGGTGCGGAAGTGGATCAACGTTGGAGGTGTGTACCGCCATCATAGGATCAAATAAATACGCTAACTGGATGCGCCATGCTTCGAGAGCAAGCTTAAAATCAGCACCCGGTGCGTCGAACGCCCAAGGTTTGCCTGCCTGAGCAAGCTCAAGACGCAGCTCATCCGAACGAAACAACATTTGCTCGCCTAAGCGGCCCTGACTGTCCTTGAAATAGACAGTGATGGCATTGTCGCCAACAGGTTCAACAGTGACGATGCGCACGATTTCGTTGGTCTGAATGCCACTAACTTGTGCGTCTTTGTTGATGTCTTCGAGTTTGAGCATTCCTTGATCCAGTCAGTCCTTCGTCGAACCCATAATTGCTTGATATTAATGTGGTTTTTCGTGTATCAGACCCAAAATATAAGACGCTCAACCGGTCTTTGAGCCAGGCAAACCTACTAAATATTATCAAGTATCTAACGGAATACTGATAGAACTCTCAAATCTTGTATTTTTTGTGGGTCTCCAATATCTTGCCAGTTAAGTCTAACTTTCACTATCTCAAGACAATCGGATTAGATTTTGATTCATCAATAAAAACCGGCTAGTCCAGCCATAAGCGCCCTCCAGGAGTGCTTATGAGCAGCAAGACGAGACACGTCTGGATCTACCAGATTGAAACAGACTTTAGATTTTTACAGTACACAGCACCAGGTTTCAAGGACTGACTATAGAGATGCATCACACCTTTCATCCAAAGACGCCTTACTAAAACCTTATTTTATTTATATACATATATACAAAACCCCGGCGCTAGGCCGGGGCGGTAGGGCTTTCATTCATGACAATAACTTGCCCAATCACGACAATTAATCTGCCCGTCGACAAAAAAATTACACGTCCAGGTTAGATACAGCCAGCGCGTTGGTTTCAATAAACTCACGGCGTGGCTCTACGTGATCGCCCATCAACGTATTGAATATCTGGTCTGCAGCAATAGCGTCTTCAATATTG
>Ga0307487_1000344_pt1 | contig 37068 bp, 30 predicted proteins | sample CBIW12metaG_FD_203665 | JGI IMG/M metagenome (GOLD analysis project Ga0307487, IMG submission 203665) | Sea-ice brine microbial communities from Beaufort Sea near Barrow, Alaska, United States - CBIW 1.2 | ecosystem: Environmental > Aquatic > Marine > Coastal | place: USA: Alaska | collected... | reverse complement strand
CCACGGAGATGCGCTGACCGTTCTCAAGAGGCAGATAGGCGGCATCCGGGTACACCGTGCGCCAGAGCATGTCGTCGGACGGGTGCAGGTGAGCGGCCACCGGCATGCTCGCTTGCACACCGACGACCGCGCCGATGTGATCGTTGTGGGCGTGGGTGCAATAGATGCCGAGCAGGGTGCGGCTTCCGACGGCCCTGAGAATGGCCTCGGCGTCGTGGGCGGCGTCGATCACGATGCACTCGGTGTCGTCGCCGACGATCCAGACGTTGTTCTCGAGCTCCCAGGTGCCGCCGTCCAGGCTGAAGCTGCCGGCCGTCACGAGGTTTTCGATGCGGGCGGCCATCAGAGCACCACGACCGAACGCAGCACGTCGCCGCGGGCCATCTTGTCGAAGGCCGCGTCGATACCGTCGATCCCGATCCGCTCGCTCACGAACTCGTCGAGCGGCAGTCGGCCCTGCAGATACAGGTCGGTGAGCATGGGGAAATCCCGCTCCGGCAGGCAGTCGCCGTACCAGGACGACTTGAGCGCGCCGCCGCGACCGAAGACGTCGAGCAGCGGGATCTCGAGCATCATCTCGGGTGTCGGTACGCCTACCAGAACGACCGTTCCGGCGAGGTCGCGGGCGTAGAACGCCTGACGCCACGTTTCGGGGCGGCCGACCGCATCGATCACCACGTCGGCGCCGAAACCGCCGGTCAGCGCCTGCACGGCGGCGACCACTCCGGCCTCGTCGAGGGCGGAGGAGTCGATCTCGTGCGTCGCGCCGAGCTCGCGCGCCTTTTTGAGCTTCTTCGGGTCCCGGTCAATGGCGATGATCACGGAGGCGCCGGCGAGCTTCGAGCCCACGACCGCCGCATTGCCCACGCCGCCGCAGCCGATGACGGCAACCGAGTCGCCGCGGGTCACGTTACCGGTGTTCATGGCGGCGCCGATGCCGGCCATGATGCCGCAGCCGAGCAGTCCGACCGCGGCGGGGTCGGCATCCGGGTTCACCTTGGTGCACTGTTTCTCGTGCACGAGGGTTTTGTCGGCGAAGGCACCGATTCCGAGCGCGGGGCTCAGCTCGGTGCCGTCCGGCAGGGTCATCTTCTGCGCGGCGTTGAAGGTGTTGAAGCAGTACCAGGGCTCCGCTCGTTTGCAGGCACGGCAGTCGCCGCAGACGGCGCGCCAGTTGAGCACGACGAAGTCGCCGACAGCGACGTGGGTGACGCCCGCGCCAATGACGCTCACGCGTCCGGCGGCCTCGTGCCCGAGCAGGAACGGGAAGTCATCGCTGATCCCGCCCTCCTTGTAGTGGAAGTCCGTGTGGCAGACACCGCAGGTGTCGATGTCGACGACGACCTCGCCGGGGCCAGGGTCGGGAATGACGATGTCGGTGAGTTCCACCGGTGCGCCCTTCGAACGAACGATGGCGCCGTGAACGGTGATGGGCATGAAGCTCCTCGGAGAGTGGCGGGCGGTCCCTTCACCCTACCCAACGGCCGGTGCCGAGTTGCTGAGGGCCGGTGACAGAACCGGGCGCGCGTGCCGGTCCTGTCGTGCTTCTCGAGAACACGCCACACTGGGAGGCATGAATCCGGCCAGGGAAAGCACATTGTCGATCATCGGAGCCGGCAGCGTGGGGACATCCGTCGCCTATGCCGCGCTGATCCGCAACTCCGCGCTCCAGGTGGTGCTCAACGACATCAACCGGGCCAAGGTCGACGCGGAGGTGCTCGATCTGGCACACGGTATGCCGTTCACAGGCGCGTCGCGGATCAGCGGCGGCAGCGCGGTCTTCATTTTGGTGACAAACCCGTGCGACGTGCTCACGGTGGTGGCCGCAGAATGCGTGGACCTGCCGCCGGGGCGGTTGTTCTCCTCAGGAACGGGGCTCGACTCGGCCCGGCTGCGCTGGCTGATCGCGGAGGCAGCCGGCATCGCGGCGCAGAACGTGCACGCGTTGATCGTCGGCGAGCATGGCGACAGCGTCCGGCCGAGGAGAGGCGCACCAAAACCGGCGAAATCTCGCACTCGCCGGGTGGGGCGGCGCCTCACCACGGCGTGTCGCGCGAGCACCGGTTTTGCGGACCGCTCTTGCGGATGCCGGGGTTAGGAGATCGCGCCGAGCGCCGTGAGCTTGGCGTGCAGGGCCGAATCCGTGGGCTCGACGACGTGCGTGTCGTCAGGGAAGACGATGACCGGGATCTTGGAAAGGCCGCTGATGGCCTTGGCCCGGTCGGCGCCGTCTTCGACGGTCTCCAGGTCGACGTAGTCATAGTCGATGTTGAGAACGTCGAGCAGCTTCTTGGATCGACGGCAGTCGCCGCACCACTGAGCCCCGAACATCGTGATGCGCGGGCTCTGGACGGTGGTTGCTGCGGAGTCTGTCATCTGTCAACTCTAGAGGCGGAACATCCGCCAACCCTGAGTGCCGCAAAACCGGGGAATCTCCGACACGCCGAGCACGGTGGCGCCTCGGCGCGGCGCGTCGCGAAAACGCCGGTTTTGCGGGGGAGGACGGCCTGTCTAGAGGAACGGGTCCATCGAGCTGAGATGGCACGCATCGTTCCAGCCCTGCAGCACGCGGTTTTCCCTCTCCCAGCCGAGCGTTGACACCGTCGCGGTACCGAGGCTCAGGCTCTTGCCGGCGACGGCCGGCAACCCCATCCACCGGGCCGTCATGATGCGCAGGAAATGACCGTGCGCGAACAGCGCCACCCGGCCCTCCGCGGCGAGGCACTGCTCGATCGCGAGATCGGCGCGGGCGCCGACCTCTTCGGCGGACTCGCCACCGGGAATGGGATGCGTCCACACGGACCAGCCCGGTATCTCGGTGCGGACGTCGTCGGTGCGTCGTCCCTCGTACACGCCGTAGTCCCACTCCAGAGCGTTGTCGGTCTCGACGCCCTGCCCGCGGTACCCGGCGCGTTCCATCGTCTCCCAGGCTCGAACGAGCGGGCTGGCGAGCACCAGGTCGAAGTGTTCGCCGTCCAGCATGCCCCCCAGGGCATCCGCCTGCTGGCGTCCGAAATCAGTGAGCGGCACATCGGTGCGGCCCGTGTGCTGACCGGTGATGCTCCACTCGGTTTGTCCGTGCCGGACCAAAACGATGTCGTTCTGCCTCATAGTCGTATCCCTGCGTCGTGACGGTGAACACCCGTCCGCCCCAGTCTACGAGCCGGGCACCGACCCGAAGAGGATGCCCTGTATGGTGATCAGGTCAGTGCAGACGCCCTGAACCATCAGCATCGTTGCCAATCAGGGGGATTTCCCATGTCCATAGCCAGTGACAAACGAGCCACCGGACCGGTCGCCGCGTTCATGAGGCCCATCAATTCGCTCGTCGAGCGGTACATTCCAAGCGCGCTCGTGTTCGTGATCGTGCTCACTGTTGTTGTCGCCATTCTGGCGCTCCTCCTCACGGACTCCGGACCGGTTGACGTGATTCGCAGCTGGGGCGACGGCCTCGCCGGGCTGCTCGCCTTCATGACCCAGATGGCACTCGTGCTGCTGCTCGGGCACGCGCTCGCCAATACGAGCCCGGTTCACCGCCTCCTCACGAAGCTCGGCGGCGTTCCCCGCACGCCCGTACAGGCCTACTCGTTCGTGTTCGTTGTTGCCGCCCTCGCCTGCCTCATCACCTGGGGACTCGGCCTCGTCGTCGGCGGCCTGCTCGCCAAGGAGGTCGCGGCGCAGGCCCGCGCCCGGGGCGTGAAGCTGCATTTCCCGCTGCTCGTGGCCGCCGGCTACAGCGGGTTCGTCGTGTGGCACATGGGCTATTCCGGTTCAGGACCGCTCGCCGCCGCAACCGAGGGGTCCTTTCTGACGGAACAGCTCGGGCGCACGATTCCGCTGGGCGACACCATGTTCTCCCCATGGAACATCGCCGCCGCCGGTGCGACGATCGTTGTGGTGGCGCTCGCCCTCGCCCTGGTTGCGCCCAAGCGCAACGCGCCGATCTTCGAGCTCGAGTTCGATGCCCGGGACACGCAGGTCGACGAGGAGAAGGTCGTCACTCCCGCGGACCGTCTGGATGCGAGCCGTATCCTCACCCTGCTCGTGGGGCTGGCCCTCGTGGCCTACCTCGCGGTGCACTTCATCGAGGGCGGAACGCTCACCCTCGACATCGTCAACTGGTCCTTCCTGGCGCTCATCTTCCTGCTCGTGCGCAACCCGTTCGAACTCATTCGCCTTGTGCGCAACGCCGCGTCCAACGTAGGTGACATCCTGCTGCAGTTCCCGCTCTACGCCGGGATCCTGGGCATGATGGTGGGCTCCGGACTGATCGGGGTGTTCTCGGATTTCTTCGTGAATATCGCCACCCCCCAGACGTTCGGCATTATGGCCCTGCTGTCGGCCGGCCTCGTGAACTTCTTCGTTCCGTCCGGCGGCGGGCAGTTCGCCGTGCAGGGACCGATCATGCTCGATGCCGCCGAGCGCCTGGGTGTCGACCCGTCGGTGGCGATCATGGCCGTCACATACGGGGACCAGTGGACGAACATGATTCAACCGTTCTGGGCGCTCCCGCTGCTGGCCATCGCGGGGCTCAAGATGCGGGACATCCTCGGCTACACGACGATCACCTTCCTCGCGGCGGGACTGGTCTTTTGCGTCACGCTGCTCATCGTGGGAGCCGGCTAGGTCGACTACAGTGCAAACTCACGGCTGGAGAACCGTAGGCTGGGGGCATCCCTATTGAGTTTGAGGCAGGTCTTCCATGAAGGTCATTAGTTACAATCTCCGCAAGAATCGGGCCAGCGGTGAACTCATCGCCTTGGCGGAGCGATACGACCCCGACATCCTGTGTCTGCAGGAGTGCGACACGGTCGAGTTGCCCGCCGAGGTCGGCCTGCTGCACCTCGCGGACTCGACCGTACGCAACCGGCTGGGGCTGGCCATCTACTACCGTCGGGACCGCTTCACCGCGGTGAAGACGCAGACGTTCGCGCTGAAGAAGTCCCTGCACGACAAGTTGTTGACGCCCGCGCACGAGCGCCTGATCGGCACGCGACTGGTCGATCTCGCCGAGCAGCGAGAGATTGTCGTGGCGTCGTTCCACGCCGCACCGCTCACGGCACGGAATTCTCTCCGCCGCAATCAGATTCGGACCGCGCACGATGAGCTCCACGAACTCGGTCCAGGCCTGCCCACGCTCATGGTCGGCGACTATAACTATCCGATCTTCAAGCGGAAGCTGAGCGCCCGCGTCAACGAGTCGGGCTACGACCTGACCCTCAGCGACACGATCACGTACACGCGGTACAAGTTCTTCCAGGGCCACTTCGACCTCGCCACATCGGTGGGGCTGAGCATCGACAACGTCGAGACCCTCCCGAGTGGCACCTCAGATCACATGCCCATCCTCGTGACGTCGTCCTACAGCGTTCACAAGGCGATGCGCCCGCTGGATTCCGCGGCCGTCGCCCCGGAAACGGATTTCACGATCTGAGCGTGACGCTGCCGCCCCGGGGACAATCCGCCCCGGGCGGGCAGCGTGCTCGCCGATACGGCGAGCCGACCGAGCTACTGCTCGGCGCGAACGCGTTCGAGCAGAAGAGCGATCAGGAGAGCACGCTGGTGCTCGGGCGAGGTGAGGGCGACGGCCTCCTGTACGGCGAGCTGGTCTTCCTCCGTGGACCGGGCCACGTCGAATTCGGCCAGCTGCCGGATGACGGCGATCAGTCGGTGTGCGCTGGGAGTCGCGGCGTCGTCGGGGGTCACGGGGTTCGTTTCAGAAGTCTGCATACCTCACGGTACCCGAGCCCCGTGTGTGAGCCATGGGCGCTCGGCATCCGTCCCCTAACCTGAAGGGACAGCTCGAAGGGAACCTGATGATCAAAATTGATGCCACGCCCACCATGCCCGCCGCCACCGAATCCGTGCTCGGACGGGCCTTTCGGGGCGTCTTGTTCGACATGGACGGCACGCTCATCGACTCGACGCCGGCCGTCAACCGGTCCTGGTTGCGCTGGGCGACCGAACGTGGTCTGAATGAGGCCTTCCGCGCGGGCAACCACGGCATGCCCGCGCGACAAATCGTCGAATCCCTTGTGTCGGCCGGCGATGTGGACGTGGCCCTCGCTCGCGTGCTGGCCCTGGAAACCGATGACACCCACGACATCACCGTGCTTCCGGGTGCGGCCGAGTTGCTGCTCGGCATTCCCGACGCCCGGCGTGCCATCGTCACGTCCTGCGCGCGCACGCTGGCCGCCGCCCGGATCGCCGCGTCGGGACTCGCGGCGCCGAGCGTCGTCGTGACCATCGACGACACCGGCCGGGGCAAACCCAACCCGGAACCGTTTCTCGAGGGGGCCGCCCGGCTCGGCCTCGACCCGCGCGAGTGCGTCGTGTTCGAAGACGCGCCGGCCGGACTCACCGCCGCGCGTGCGGCCGGATGCGCGACCATCGCCGTCGTCGGAACGCATACGGCCGCCGAGCTCGAGGCCGATCTGGTCGTGCCGAGCCTCGACCGATTGCAGGTGACCGTCACCGCCGACGGCGTGATCTTCGGCCTGCGCCCCTGACCAGGCACGCGTCGCGGTGAGCCGTCGGCATTGGACGGCAAACAATCACGACGAATGTCAGCGCGTCGCGCCAAATGAACGTAACGTTGATTGGTGGTGGTTTTCTCCACACCCACGAAAGGTTTTGACTTGAGCGACGAATGCATTCACGGGCTAGACGGCGAACTGTGCGCCATCTGCTTTCCCAAGGCTGCACCGGAGGTCGTACCCGTGGCCACCGTCCGCAAGCGGTCCAGCGCCGCGAAGCCGCCGTCCCTGACCGGCCCGCGTCGGGTGGCCCCGGCGGCCGCGCCGCGCCGGACTGCTGCAGCGAAGCGTGCCGTGGACAATGTGGGTGAGCAGCGGCTCTACCACGTGACCCACATCAGCAACCTGGCTGCCATCCTCGAGAGCGGGTGCCTGCTGGCCGACGCGAGCGAGTCGCTTGAGACGCGACCCACCGTCGACGTGTCCGCGACCGCCGTGCGCGACGCGCGCCGTTCGGCGCTTCTCCCCGGCGAGGACGACCTCACCGTGGCGAACTACGTGCCCTTCTTCCTCTCGCCGCACGCCACAGTGTGGGACGGGATTCGGGCCGGCAATGACGACCCGCGGCTCGAGCTCAACGCGCACGGTTCCGATGCCTACGACTTCGTGATTCTGGTCAGTACCGTCAAGACCGTCGTCGAGGCGCATGAGGCAACAAACGACGACTTCCCCGCCGGGGTGGCCCTCGCCGACGGGGATGCGGCGTTGCCCGGCTCCCGTATCGTGGCCACGGCCGACGGCGTCGAGCGGATGCTCGTTCGGCTGCGTGCCGATCCCGACGCCGACGTTCTGCTGCGCGCGGAACTGCTCGTGATGGACTCTTTCCCGCTCGAACTCGTCACCCTGCTCGGCGTCGCGAACGACCGGGTGCGCGACACGGTGCGCGACATCCTCAAGCAGTCGTCGTACCGCCCCAAGGTCGCCGTGTACCCGCCGTGGTTCCAGCCGACCGAAGAGGTTCAGCCGGCCGGCTAGGGCATCAAGGCGCGTCGTTCAGACGACGCCGAGGGGGAGTTGTTCGCCCGCGGGCAGCTCCACGCGGATGCTGTCGCCCGGCCGGACCGTGCCGCCGTGCGCCACCACACCCATCACACCGCACCGGCGCACCGGCCGGCCCGCGGCATCCGTGCTGATGAGTGCCTTCATGAGCCCACCCTGGTACCCGTTGATGAGCGAGCACGGGCTGCGCAACCCCGTGACACGCACGACCGCCGTGGCGCCGAGATGAAGCAGCGCGCCGCCGGGCAGGCTCAGCAGATCGAGCCCCGCCGTCGCGACGTTCTCGCCGAGCTCGCCGGGCGCCACGCTGAAGCCGTCGCGCGCGAGCTCGCCGAACAGCTCCGACTGGATCAGGTGCACCTGCGTGAGGTTCGGCAGGGTCGGGTCCTTCTTCAGCAGGTACCGGTGCTGCGTGGTCACGCCGGCGTGGGCGTCGCCCTCAATGCCGAAACCGGCGAGCAGCACGATCTCCGGCACGGTGGGCTTGCTGAAGCGGTGCCGGTCGTCACGGCTGACCGAGACGACGGCGGCCGCCGCGGGGGTGGGGTTCATGGAGCCATTCTGTCATCCATGCGTTTCAGTATTCGTGGTGTTCGAGCGGCGGACCGGCTGCGAGACAGGCGGATGCCGTGGCATCATCATCAGGTGACCTACATTCCCGCAGAAGACCGTTATGAATCCATGCCCTACCGACGCACGGGTCGGAGCGGCCTCAAACTGCCCGCGATCTCGCTCGGACTCTGGCAGAATTTCGGCGACGACAAGCCGATCGACACCCAACGCGCCATTCTGCGCCGGGCGTTCGACCTCGGTATCACGCACTTTGACCTCGCCAACAACTACGGTCCGCCATATGGCAGCGCCGAGACGAACTTCGGCAAGGTCTTCCGTGAGGACTTCGTGGCGCACCGCGACGAGATGGTCATTTCCAGCAAGGCCGGCTACGACATGTGGCCGGGCCCGTACGGGAACTTCGGTTCGCGCAAGTACCTGCTCGCGAGCCTCGACCAGTCCCTCGGCCGCATGGGGGTGGACTATGTCGACGTGTTCTACTCGCACCGCGCCGACCCCGACACTCCGCTCGAGGAGACCATGGGTGCCCTGCACACCGCCGTCACCAGCGGCCGGGCGCTCTATGCCGGGATTTCCTCGTACTCGCCGGCCCGCACCCGCGAGGCGGCCGCGATTCTCGCCGAGATGGGCACCCCGCTGCTCATCCACCAGCCGTCGTACTCGATGTTCAACCGTTGGGTCGAAGACGACCTGCTCGACACCCTCGACGACATCGGCGCCGGCTGCATCGCCTTCTCGCCGCTCGCGCAGGGACTGCTCACCGACCGTTATCTCGGCGGGATCCCCTCGGATTCACGCGTGGCGCGGGACGGCTCCGCGAACAAGGGCATGGTGAACGAGGCGACGCTCGCGAGCATCCGTGCGCTCACCGACATTGCCAAGGGCCGCGGCCAGTCGCTCGCTCAGATGGCTCTCGCCTGGGTGCTGCGCAACACGGCGGTCACATCGGCGCTCGTCGGCGCCTCCTCGGTTGCGCAGCTGGAGACAAACGTTGCCGCGCTCGACAACCTCTCGTTCGGCGTCGACGAGCTCGCCGCCATCGACGAGCACGCGACCGATATGGGCATCAACCTGTGGGCGGGATCGAGCGCGGTCTGAGCGCACCGACACAGCCTCGGAGTTTATTCGCGACCCGCCGCGTGCAGCGCGCACCGGCCCGGCGAGGGGCGAAAACTCCGAGGTACGTGGGCGGCGGCATCGCAGACGTGCGTCGTTCACGCGAAGAGGGAACGGACGTCCTCGGCGGTGAGCGACGCGCTGAATCCCGCCTCGTCGCCGAGCATCGCGTCAAAGAGCGCGGCCTTGCGCTGTTTGAGCGCCATCACCTTGTCTTCGATCGTGTCGGTCGCCACCAGGCGGTAGACCATAACGTTCCGGGTCTGGCCGATGCGGTGCGTACGGTCAATCGCCTGCGCCTCGCTCGCCGGGTTCCACCATGGGTCGAGCAGGAACACGTAGTCCGCCTCGGTGAGATTGAGCCCGAATCCGCCCGCCTTGAGGCTGATCAGGAACACGGGCGCGAGACCCGTCTTGAACCGGTCGACCACCTCCGAGCGGGCGAGGGTCGACCCGTCGAGGTAGCAGTACGGTGTGCCGAGCGCGTCGAGCCGGGCGGCGGCAAGTTTCAGGAACGACGTGAACTGGCTGAAGATCAGCGCCCGATGCCCCTCGGCGACCACGTCCTCCAACTGTTCGAAGAGCACGTCGAGCTTGCTCGACGGCACGCCCCGGTACGCCTCGTCGACGAGTGAGGCGTCGAGGCTGAGCATGCGCAGGAGCGTGATCGAACGGAAGATGATGAACCGGTTCTTGTCCATGTCGTCGATGAGCCCGAGCAACTTCTGTCGCTCCCGTTGCAGGAACGTGTCGTAAATGGTGCGGTGCTGCGGGCCCAGCTCGATCGTCAACACCTGCTCCTGCTTGGCCGGCAACTCCGGCGCCACGACCTCCTTGGTGCGCCGCATCAAGACCGGGCGGATGCGTCGGCGCAGCTTCGCGTACAGGGCCGTGTTGGCCGCCAGCTCCAACGGGCGCACGTACGTCTCGGTGAACTGCCGCGCCGACGCGAAGAGCCCGGGTGCCACGATGCTGAGCAGCGACCAGAGATCGAGCAGGTTGTTCTCCATCGGCGTGCCCGTGACAGCGAGCTTGAACGGGGTGCGCAGCTCTTTCGCGCACACATACGCTTGCGAGGTTCGGTTCTTCACGAACTGCGCCTCGTCGAGCAGGAGTCCCGCCCAGCCGTGCGCCTGGTAGGCGTCGAAGTCGAGGCGGAACAGCGCGTACGACGTGACGATCACGTCGACGCCGGCGGCGGCATCCGCTACGGATGTGCGGCCGGCTCCCTCGGTGCCGGTGACGGCACGCACCCGCAGCCCCGGGGTGAACCGTGCGGCTTCGCTCACCCAGTTCGACACGACGGATGTCGGCGCCACGACCAGGAACGGCCGCCGGTCGCTCACGGGGCCGGTGTCGCCTTCCCCTGACCGGGTGGCGTGCTCGATGAGCGCGAGGGCCTGCAGGGTCTTGCCGAGTCCCATGTCGTCGGCGAGGATTCCGCCCAGACCGTGTTGCCACAAGAAAGCGAGCCAGTGAAACCCCTGACGTTGATACGGGCGCAGCGTCGCGTGCACGCCGGAGGGGAGCGGCGCGGGGTCGATCGCGGTCAGATCCAGCAGCCCGGCGACGGCGGCCCGCCAGGTCACCGCCTGTTCGGTCTCGTCGGCGAGGTCTTCGAAATCGGCCCAGAGGCTCGCCTGGTGCCGGCTGATGCGCAGGCCCGTCTCCCATTCGGACAGCTCGCCGGCCTCCTCGATCAGCTCGCGCAGACGATCGAACACGGGCTGCCGCAGCGACAGGTAACTGTTGTCGACGAGCAGCAGGCGGGTGTGACCCTTCGAGAGGGCCGTGAACAGCGGGGCGAAGGGAACACTGCGACCGTCGACCCGCACGAGAACGCCGAGGTCGAACCAGTCGCGCTGGGTGCTCTCCACGGTGGTGAACGTGAGCCGGGGCGGGGCGGTCAGCTCGCGATAGTCCGGCTCTTCGCCGATCACGTCCACGCGCACGCCGACCAGGCCGCGCAGCCTGCGCAGCACCTTGTCGGCGAATTCCGCCGCATCGACGCCGCGGACGGTGCCACCGAACGCCATGACCGGTCCCGATGCTGCCCAGGCCGGGGCCGGGTTCGGGTTCGGCGTCGCGTCGGAGGGCGCGCCGGCCACCGCACCGGGGGACAGCACCCGGGCGGCGCGTTCACGCAGCTCGGCCTCCGTGTTGGCGTCGCGGGCATCGGCTTCGCCGTCCCGCGGTTCGAGAGGCAGTCGAGTGACGACGCTGCCCTCCCGGTACTCGAATTCGCCGTCGAGGCGCAGGGCCTGCCCGTCCTCGAACCGCGCGGTGACCACGAGCGTCGGTGGATCCGGCGCGGCAAACTGCACCGAGGCATCCGTGCTCGTCGTGGGCAGGGTGCGGCGCAGGGCCGGGTAATACTCGGTGAGGAATTCGGCCACGTCGGCCTCCGGCACGACCGCCGCGGCCGGCCTTCCGATGAGCGCCCGCTGCGCGGTCGTGAGCGGCTCGCGCGTCGGCGCGAGGGTGAAGACGGCGTGCGGGTCCATCGAATAGGTGTAGACACCGTGGGTGCCGATGACGCCGGCCTGCTCGGCCGGGTGGGCGCTGTCGTCGAGGGTCAGCACGGTGTCGAGTCGCAGCGTGCCGTCGGCCCGCCGCACGTCGAGGCTCACGCGGGCGGCGGCCGCCACCGCCACGACAGCGTTCTTCTTCGTTCCCACGAGGGCGATTTCGAGCACGCTCGCCTGCTCGAGATAATGCCAGAGCAGCGGGCTGCTGAAATCGTCCAGGTAGATCCAGTCGGCCTCCTGACTGGAGTAGACCATGCGAACGGCCCGGTACAGCGCAATGAGCTCGGAAAACCATCGATGCTGCCGGGGATCAAGGTTGAGCTCCCTCACCTGAAAGGTGAGGTTGTTCCAGGCCAGGTTCGCGCGCACCCAGTTGCCGTTGTCGTTCTGTACGACGGGTCGAACTCCGAGGCGAAAGTCGCCGTGGCCGGGCCTGAGGGTCTTCACCGGCTGCGCTGTGGGACCGCGCCAGCGTTCGCTCGTGCGCGGCGTCTGCTCGCGCAGTTCGAACTGCAGGCCCATGCGGGTTGCGGGCCGGCCGGCGGCCCGGGACGCCTCGCCGATGCGACCGGAGTGACGTTGAACGGAGGCCTCGGCCGCTTCGATCGGAGCGGCCAGCAGCGCCCGCCATGCCGGGATCTTCTCGGATGAGCCCGACGCGGACGACACCGGCCCGGTCACCACGACATGCCCCCGAGGGAAGCAGCGAAGAGAGCCATGCGTCAATAATCTCACGGTCCACGGACAGCAGTGGCCCAACGGAGAAGGCGGTGATAGGGTCTCGACGCTCGCGACGACGAACGGGAAGGACACCATGCCCCCCAGCGACAGCTCCGCCAACGGGAACCCCGCGCCATGTTGACCTTCGGCCACGGAGACGACGGCACCTTCGAGCGGGTATGGGCCGCCCCCGAGTGGCGGGCCGCCCTCCCCGACCTGCCCCTGCCCGACCTGCGACGCCTTGTCGTCGTGGCGGCGCATCCCGACGATGAAGCACTCGGCGCCGGTGGGTTGATCGCCCGGGCGGCGTCTCTCGGGCTGCCCATTTCGGTGTTGGTGCTCAGCAACGGCAACGTTTCGCGGGGGCGATCGTCCACCGTGACGCCCGAGCGGCTCGCCGCGATCCGGCGGATCGATGTCATGGACACCGTCGCGACGCTGGCGCCGGAGGCGACGCTGCGATTGCTGGAGTTGCCGGACGGGACGCTCTCCGCCCACATCGAGGAGGTCTCGCGCGCCATCGCTGCCGAATTCGAGGCGACCGGAACAGGCACCTGGGTCGTCGCTCCGTGGCGTGCCGACGGGCACCCGGACCATGCGGCCGCCGGTGAGGCCGCGGCCGGCGCCGTGCACGCCACCGGCGCCCGGTTGTTTGAATACCCGATCTGGGCGTGGCATTGGTCGGCCCCGGCCGACGACGTATGGCCGCATGATGCCATGTGCGCGCTGGATCTCACCGCGGCCGAGCGCGAGGCGAAGGCGAAGGCCCTGGGCCGGCGTCGCACCCCGGGGCACGAGTGGGACCAAGCGCCTGGTGATGAACCGATTGTGAAGCCGCAGTTCACCGAACACTTCACGCGCGGGTTTGAGACCTTCATCGAGGCGGGACTCGTCGAGAACCGGCCGGGCCGCCGGGCGCGACGGGAATCACACCAGGACGGTCCCGTCGGCGGTGACACGGGCTGGTACGAGCAGCGCAAGAGCGCACTCACGCTGGCGGTGCTGCCGCGCGCGCACTTCGCCGCCGCGCTCGAAATCGGCAGCGCCAGCGGGCTCACCTCGGCGTTGGCGGGGCGCTGCACCCGTGTGCTTGCCCTCGACGGTGGGGGGAGCGCACCCGAGAGCGTGCGGCCGGGACCGGCCGGGGAATCGCCGGTGAGCGCCGAGAGGCGGTATCTGCCCACGGAATGGCCCGACGGGGCCTTCGACCTCATCGTGCTGTCTGAGGTGGCGTACTGTTATTCGGCCGTGGAGCTGGGCCGTTTGCTGGCGAAATGCCGGTCGCGTCTCACCCCGGACGGTGTTCTCCTCGCCTGCCACTGGCGGCACCCCGTCCGCGATTACCCGTTGAGCGCCGATCACGTGCACGACGAACTCGCCCGGCTGTCCGGGCTGCAACGCACGGTCCAACATCGTGAAAAGGATTTCCTCCTCGACGTTTTCGAACCGAGACCCGCGCGTTCCGTCGCGGAGCGCGAGGGTCTGGTCGGATGAGGGCCCGGTCGGGTAGCGCCGGATCGTGCCAAACGCCCGGTCACAGTTGCACGGCGCTGCTGATCACCTTTTCCGCGCTCTCGTGCATGAGCTCGTTGTGTGAGCGAGCATGGGCGCGAAGGCGGTTGAATGCCTCATTCATGTTCACCTGACTGCGTTGGGCGATCACTCCCTTGGCCTGCTCAATGAGAATGCGGCTGTTGAGCGCCCGTTGCAGCTGTTCGTTCACGGCCGCGTTTCTCGTACCGTGCGCTCCTGCAGGATGCTGATGGTCGCGACGTCCGCAAGGGCCTGACCGATCGCCGCATCCTCCTCGGTGAGGGCACCCGTTTCACTACGGAACAGATTGAGCGCCCCAATGGTCTTGGGACGAAAACGCATCGGTATCGCATGCACGGACAGGAACCCCTGGGAGAGGGCGGCTTCCTGGAATGCCGGATAGTTACCGCCGTCCGCCGCGATGTCGGTGAGCGTGACGACCTGACCGGTGCGGAACGCGTCGACACACGGCCCGATGCCGGCCTCGCTTTGCAGGATCTCCACCAGCTGGCTCTCCTCGCTCGTGGACGCGAGCACCTGCAGCTGACCGGTCGAATCAGCCAGCAGCAGCCCCGCCGCCTCCGCGTCGAGCAGCCCTACCGATTCCTCCACGAGCGTGTGCAAAACATCCAGCACGTCGTACTCGCCCACCAGAGCGTCCGCCAACTTGACGAAGGCACTGCTCACTTTCCACGCGCGACTCACCGTGCTCATGCCACCAGTGTAAAACCAAAGCCGTCATCGGGGAAGCACCTAATCCGGTGTGAAAATCAGGGTGCGGTCCACCACCTCCCTGGCAACGTCCCGCACCGACTGGTCATGGAGAAACGCGTGTGCGCGCAGTCGCTGTAGGGCATCCGTGGCGGTCGTTTCCAGCTGCACGAGCACCATGCCGGTCGCCTGGTGGATCTCGCGTCGGCTGAGCGGCGAGGGGGCCGGGGGTGCCGCATCAGGCTGCTCGTTCCAGGTGAGGACCTTGTGCAACAGCGTCCACGCCGACTGATCGGCCAGGGCGGTTGCTCGCTGGAGATCTCCCGGTTCCAACGGAGCGGGAGCCGTGCTGTACAGTTCGACGACGCCAACGTCAATGGCACCGATCGTGAGCGGAAACACGAACACCGCCTGCACGTCGAGCAGCTGAAGGGCCTTCCCGTAGACAGGCCACTTCGTATGCGGATCGCTGCGTACGAAGGGCAGCAGCACGGGCCGTCGCGTTCGCGCGGCCTCCCAGCGGGGGCCTTCCCCCAGATCGAATTGGAGTTCGTCGAGGTGCGCGGCGAGACCGTCCGTGGCACAGACGAAGGTTTCGGGGACCGAACTTCCGAACGCGGACACGGCGGCTCCCGTGATCGGAAGCGCGGCGACAAAATCCGCGCACACTCCACCGTCGGAACCCGCGTTCGATAGAACGCCCCGCTTTCGCATAATCGACCGGCCCTCCTGGGCTGCGTTGACGGCGCACCTACAGGATACGACCGTGCGCGGTCGACGGGGAGAAATTCATGGTCGGCCGGCCGACAATTGTCCAGCGGTCGACGGCCCGCCCGCTCAGTCGATGGGAGGTTCCTCGCCAGAGGGATGAGCCCGCGCCGCGTCCACCACCCACGCATAGTTGAACGCACGCTCGCGCCACGCGCTGTAGCGGCCGGAGACACCGCCGTGACCGGCAGACATCTCGGTCTTGAGCAGCACATCCGCTCCCACCTCACGCAGCCGGGCCACCCACTTGGCCGACTCGACGTAGAGCACCCTCGTGTCGTTGAGGCTCGTGACAGCGAGGATGCGGGGGTAGTGCGTGTCGTGCACGTTTTCCACGGGGGAGTAGGACTTCATGTAGGCGTACACCTCCGGATCGTGCAGGGGGTCGCCCCATTCGTCCCATTCGATGACGGTGAGCGGGAGGGAAGGGTCGAGAATCGAGGTGAGCGCATCCACGAACGGCACGACCGCGAGGATGCCGGAGAAGAGCTGCGGCGCCATATTCGCCACCGCGCCCACGAGTAGGCCGCCGGCGCTGCCGCCCTCGGCGACCAGCCGGTCCGGCGCGGTGTAATCCTCGTCGATGAGATGCTCGGCACAGGCGATGAAATCGGTGAACGTGTTCCGCTTCTGGTGCGTCTTCCCCTGCTCATACCAGGAACGACCGAGCTCCCCGCCGCCGCGCACGTGCGCGATGGCGAAGATCATGCCGCGGTCGAGCAGGCTGAGCCGGGAGATACCGAATCCGGGGTCGACGCTGTGCTCGTAGGAACCGTAGCCGTAGAGAACGGTCGGCGCGGGTTGCCCCGGGGCGACCAGGTCGCGCCGAAAGACGAGCGAAATGGGTATCCGGGTGCCGTCCGCCGCCGCGGCCCACTCACGCCGCTGCTCGAAGAGCGTCGGGTCGTATCCGCCGAGCACCGGCTGCTGCTTGAGCATTCGCAGCTCGCCGGTGGCCACGACATAGTCGTAGACCGTGCTGGGCGTGACGAAGCTCGTGTACCCGAGGCGAACGGTGGGCTGGGTCCAGTCCGGGTTTCCGGACGTTCCCACGGTGAAGAGTTCCTCGTCGAAGGCGATCTCTGTGAGCACCCCGCCCGGACGGTCGACGGCGATCCGGGTGAGGCCGTCCTTGCGGTACTCGACGACGATGAAATCGCGGAACGCATCCACGCTCTCCAGTCGAATCTCCGGGTTGTGCGCGAGCAGCACCCGGCTGGCGCCGTGGGGGTCGGCGGCCGCGACGCTCACGAGTTCGAAGTTGATCGCGTCATGGTTGTGAACGATCAGCAGGCAGTCCTCTCCATCGATGACCGCATGCTCCACGTCGTATTCCACCCCCTCTCGGCGAGGCCAGACCACCGTGAAATCGCCGGTCGGGTCGGACGCGTCGAGCAGGTGTGTCTCGGTCGTAATGCTCGAGCCGGCCTCGATCATCAGGTACCGGTGGCTGCGGGTGAGGCCGACACCCACCCAGAACCGTTCATCGGGCTCGGTGAAGATGCTGGCGTCGGCGGATGCCGCGGTGCCGAGCAGGTGACGCCACACCGTGTCGGGGCGCCAGGCGTCGTCAACGGTCGTGTAGAAGATGTAGCGACCGCTCGGGTCGAAGACCGCACCCGCGCTCGTGTTCGAGATTTCGTCGGGGAGGTTTTCACCGGTGGCGAGGACACGCACCCGAACCGTGTAGCGTTCGTCGCCCTCCACATCCGTTGCGTAGAGCAGCATGCTGCCGTCCGTGCTGAGGTCGAAGCTGCCGAGGGAGTAGAAATCATGGTCGGCCGCCTCGACATTGTCGTCGAGCAGGATCTGCTCGCCGGGCAGCCCAACTCCGTCCACGACGGTCACGATGGGGGGCACCCAGTCGTCCGAGGCGGCTATCGGCGCGCGACAGTGGATGCCGTATTCCCGGCCTTCACTGGTGCGGGTGTAGTACCACCAATCGCCGCGGCGCACCGGTACGCTCAGATCCGTCTCCTGGGTGCGGCCCTTGATCTCCTCGAAGAGCTGTTCCTGCAGCAATTCCAGGTGCCCCGTGCGGGCCTGCGTATACGCGTTCTCGGCCTCGAGATGGCTGATCACCTCCGGGCTCTCCTTGTCGCGCAGCCACTCGTAGTTGTCCACGTACACGTCGCTGTGATGGATTCGCTGCTGCGGCTTCTGCGCCGCCAGGGGAGGAGTGCTCATAATCAAGGGTACGTCGGCGGCGCCTCCGCACCCAGTTCGGGTCTGCCGCAGCTCCCCGACCGAACATGCAACGAGCCGGCACCCCCGTGTCGACGGTGGATGCCGGCTCGTTTCCGGTTCGGCTGTGTCGCTACCTCGTTGTGCTGACACTTCTGCGCCGGGCGGACGTCTTGGGCGGGACTGGAATGATGGTGCGGGAGCCGGGGCAATCCTCGGTGGAGTTCTCCTTTGAGTGATACGTCGCAAAGCGCGTATCGGAGGTGATCCAGACCAATTGATTGCACTCAGGGCACTCGATCTGTAGCATCTTCACAAGAATCCTTCCCGTCGCCGGTTTTCTGTATCGGATCGACCATTCCACCCTACGACGGTGCCGGTCGCAACGGCTCGTCCCTCTAGGGGGATAGCGCAGCGCTGCGCGCAGTGCTACGGTTCCGTTCTTACACACCGGCCCTCGGCCGGTACCGGTGGTTGGCCTAAGGTCTGGGGAGGACTCATGGAACACCGTGATGCACGACGGCAGGGAACGGTTTTGGCCAGCGCCGTCCTCGGTATCGTCGGGGCCTTCATCGGTGCGGGTGCCGCCGGCGGGACGCCCATGCCGGAGGTCTCCGGCGGTGCTCTCGCGGCAGATGCCACACTCATCGCCCCCGGAGGCCCGGCCTTCGCAATCTGGACTCCGATCTACGTCGGTCTCCTCGCTTACGCCGTGTGGCAGTTGTTCCCGGCCCAGAAAGGCGACCCTCGTCAACGGCGCCTCGGCTACCCGATTGCGCTGTCGCTGCTGCTCAACGCCGCGTGGATCCTGAGCGTCCAGTTCGATCTGCTTCCGCTCAGCGTCCCCATCATCGTGCTGCTGCTGGTCGTGCTCGTGTGGACGATGCGCACGATGCTGGACACCCGACCCAAGAACACGCTTGAGCTGCTGCTCGTGGACGCAACCATGGGCCTCTATCTCGGCTGGGTCTGCGTGGCCACCGCCGCGAACGTGGCCGCGGTGCTCGTGGCCGTCGGCTTCACCGGTTTCGGTGTTTCCCCGGATTTGTGGGCCGTCGGCGTGATTGGCGTGGCGGGGCTCGTCGGCGTACTCCTCGCCCTGCACGACCGTGGGCGTTGGGCGCCCACCCTCGCGCTCGGCTGGGGACTCGCGTGGGTGGCCATCGCCAGGCTGGGCGGCGAGCCTCGCTCCGTGCCCGCCGGGATCACCGCCGTCGTGTGCGTGGTCGCGATCGTCGCCGCGACCGTATTCGCCCGGACCGCTGATCGGCAGCGGATGCCGACCAGCCGATCATCGAGGAGGCATCCGTTCGGCCGGTCGTAGAGACCTAGTGACGGGCGGGGCGTGGCCGCGGCGCCTGCGGCTTCTGCACCGCGAACTCGCCGCCGACCCGACCGCCGAAGGGGCGCCCATGGTCGGCGAATTCCTCCCGGAAGAACGCCATACGCCACTTGCCCATCTCCACCCGTGACCCCGTGCGCAGGATGATGCCGCCACCTCGAGTGGAGGCGACGTCGTCCACCGGGCGAACACTGCCGCTCACCTCCCCAAGCGGGTAAAGAACGTACTCATCATTCTCGTCGTGTCGGATCTCGGCGTGGAAAGGTTTCAGATCGGCCAGGACCAGGTCGGCATCCGGCGACGAGCCGATCCTCGTCGTCGCAGGGAGGAGATCGAATTCGCGCGGCTTCTGCCCATTCCAGTTTTGTGAACCCACGACGAATATCAGGCGCGGTCGACCGCCGCCGCTCGCATAATGCGTCGTCGTGACGCGTCGACGCAGCTTGCGATCGAATGTCGGCACGAGGGGAAAGAGCGTCGACGGCGGTAGCGGCACCGACGGCGAGCCGGACGCCAGCGCGTTTGCGGCTCCGCTGCGCATCAACGGCGCCAAGGCACGGCGGCTTCCGAGCGTGATGTTCGGCGATCTGGTGACGAGTCGCTGCACCAACGCTGCGTCGACATCACCGATTCGGGCGATCATCCCCTCCGGCCCGTTCAGGGACATGGTGAGTCCGCGGGCAGCCAGTTGGGCCGCAAACGCCCGGATAACGGCCAGGTTCAGGGTGCGTCCCTGCACGAACACCGATGGGTTGCTCGCATAGACCGTCACCTCCGTGCCATCGGCCGTAACCGTACCCTGCAGCGTGTCGCCGGATGCGTCAGCGTCCTGATCCACGAGGGAGAACGTGACGTCGATGTGCAACTGCACTGACGCGCTCATGACTACGTGCGATGCGGGTCGGAGCCAGGGGTGACGGAATCGCTCGTTGTGACTCGAAGCGTCCCGTCGATCTTCCACACGGCGCGTGGTGCGTCCGGGCCGATGTCGCGGGGGACCTCCACGGACATGTCGATGAACGTGTAATTGATCGCGGCGCCCTTGCCGGTGAGATACGACCACATCTCCTCCCCGAGATCGGTCCAGTCCGAAATGGTGCGCTCACGCGGTTCGTCGACGTTTTCGACATTTCCCAGGTCGTTCTGGCGTTCGGTCACGGCTTGTCCTTTACTCAATCGCAGGGGGAGTCAGACTTTGTAATGGAATCATAGTGGCTCGTACCGAGTGAGAACACCCGCAATATCGCCGGGAGGGAACCGGCGCGGCCGCCAGCCGAACGGTGAGCCGTTTCCGTCTCGCCGACCCTCTCCGCGTGCCTATGCCCGCGCCCGCGTTCGAGTTTCAGCCGGCGAGCTAGGGTGTTGGGGTGCCGCCCGACTCGACTCCCGCCCGACCCACTCCCGCCCGCGAGTTTTTCGCCGGGGCCGGGTTCCTGGGCCGCGGCCTCAGAATGTGGGTCACGTCTCCGCGCCTCATGCTGCTCGGCGCCCTGCCCGCCCTCATCGTCGGCATCGTGTACGTCGCGGGTTTCGTGGTGCTGCTCGCCAACCTCGAGACCACTGCGGCCGCCATCAGTCCGTTCGCGAGTGGCTGGGACGAGCCCTGGCGCACGGGTGTGCGAGTCGTTGTCGGCGCGGCGATCGCAGCCGCCGGCATCCTGCTTGTGGCGTACACCTTCGTGGCGGTGGCGCTGCTGGTCGGCGACCCCTTCTATGAGCGCATCTGGCGCGCGGTTGAAACCACCCTCGGCGACGTGCCGGTCGAACCGAAACGCGGACTGCTGCAGAGTATTCTGCGTTCCGTGACCGACGCCATGCGGTTGATCACCCTCGCGGTTCTGGTCGCCATTGTGCTGCTGCTCTGCGGGCTCGTTCCCGTGCTCGGGCAGCTGAGCGCGCTCGTGCTCGGGGCGCTCTTCGGGGGCTGGATCCTCACCGTCGAACTCACCGGCTTCGCATTCGACGCGCGCGGCTTCACTCTCACCGAGCGGCGGCGGATGCTGCGCTCCCGACGAGCGCGCAGCCTCGGATTCGGCGTGCTCACCTACGTGCTCTTCCTGATTCCGGGGGCGGCCGTCATCGTGATGCCCGCGGCCGTCGCCGGGGCCGCCCTGCTCAGCCGCGACATTCTCGCGGAGACAACCAACGCCTGACCGATCCCGGCCGGGCTCAGCATTGCGCAGATGTGAGTTTTCGGCAACGACGGTCCTCGAAATAACCGCATGTCGGTGGTGTTCGGTAGCCTCGAAGCACGCGAGGTCCCTCCTTCGCGTGAGCGAGGAGACTGCGTGTACGTGCTCGATTCGACGACGGTCATCTACTCGGCAAGCGACCTGAGCGCCGCCGCGCAGTGCGAGTGGGCGCTCATGCGCACCTTGGACGGCAGGCTCGGGCGCATCAATCGGGTCGTCGAAAGCGAAGACGCCATGCTCCGCCGCACGGCGGCGCTCGGCGACGAGCATGAGCTGCGGATGCTGGAACGGCTGCGCGCCACGCGCACGATCGTCGAAATCGCGCGGCCCGCCTACGGTGACGACCCACTGATTGCGGTGCAGCAGAGCGAGTCGGCGCTCAGGGCCGGTTCCGACGTCGTGTACCAGGCCGCCTTCTTCGACGGGCGGTTTCTCGGCTACGCGGACTTCATCATCCGCGATACCGATACGTCAACGTACGAGGTCTACGACACGAAGCTCGCCCGAACCGCGAAGGTCACAGCGCTGCTGCAACTGGCCGCGTACAGCGACCAGCTGTTGCGTGAGGGAATATCGGTGGGCGACCTGGTGCATGTCGTGCTCGGTGACGGGCGCACGAGCTCGCACCGCCTGCAGGACATCCTCCCGGTGTATCGGCAACGTCGCGCCAGGCTGGAACGCCTCATCGATGAGCGCGTCGCCGCCGGGGCACCCACCGAATGGAACGACCCGAGGTACGCCGCGTGCGGACGCTGTGCGGCCTGCGACGAGCAGGTGCAGGAGCACCGCGACGTTCTGCTCGTTGCCAACCTGCGGCTCGGTCAACGCGCGCACCTTCGCGCGGCCGGCGTCACCAGCATCGAGCAGCTGGCCCTCCGCACGCGCCCCGTCGACGGGCTGTCCGACGCGGCGCTGACCACGCTGCGCGAGCAGGCCAGGGTGCAGACCACGACCCCCGCAGGCGGGCAGCCCATCACCTGGGAGGTCGTGAACCCCGCGGCCCTCGCGGCGCTGCCCGAACCCGACGCCGGAGACGTGTTCTTCGATTTCGAGGGGGACCCGCTGTACTCGGAACCTGGTGCCCCGAGCAGCGACACCGCGTCGGCCGCGGCGGAGACGACGGTCTGGGGCCTCGACTACCTGTTCGGACTCGTCGAACCCGACGACACCTTCTACGCCTTCTGGGCGCATTCCTACGCCGAGGAACGCACGGCTCTCATCGACTTCCTCGACTGGGTGCAGGAGCGACGCACGCGGCACCCGAACATGCACATCTACCACTACGCACCCTACGAACGCACACACCTGCTCACCCTCGCCGCCCGCCACGGGGTCGGCGAGCAGATCGTCGACGATCTGCTGCGCAGCCGGGTGCTCATCGATCTGTACCCGGTGGTACGCCAGGGATTGCGCATCGGCAGTCGCAGCTACTCGCTCAAAAAACTGGAGCCCCTGTACATGGGCGACGACGAACGCGAGGGCGTGGCCAACGCCGCCGACTCGATCGCCGAATACGTGCGCTTTCGAGCGCTGCTGGCGGCCGGCGAGCCGGATGCCGCGGCCTCCGTCCTCGCGGACATCGCGCGGTACAACGCCTACGACTGCCGATCGACCCTGCGGTTGCGTGACTGGTTGCTGGAGCGAGCTCGCGAAAACCAGGTGCCGCTCGCGACGGCCCTGGACCTCACCCTCGACGTCGTCCTGCGCGAACCCGATCCGGTGTACCTGGAACTCGTGGCGCTCCTCGCGGACGTGCCACCCCACGAACGCACGGCCGATCAGACTGCCCTGGCCCTGGCGTCCGCGGCCATTGACTATCACCGCCGGGAGCAGAAGTCGTTCTGGTGGGATCACTACGCCCGGTTGAGCACGCCCGTCGATGACTGGGCAGACACCAGGGGCGTGCTCGTGATCGAGGCGGCGTCCGTCGACGTCGACTGGCACCGCGGGGGTCGGCAGAAACTGGACCGCCGGCTGCTGCGCGTCTCCGGAACGCTCGCCCCCGGCAGCTCGCTCAAGCCCGGCGACCAGCCGTTTCTGGTGTACGGCCCGCCGTACCCGCCGATCAATCGCGGCACAGACCCGGGAGCGCGCACCGCGCACAACAAGACCACGATCGTGGAGGTCACCGACGCCTTCGAGTACCTCATCGAAGAGATCCTGCAGGCGGACGCCCCGCACCACGACGAGCTGCCGCTTGCGCTGACCCCCGGAACCCCACCGCCGGCAGGCACCCAGGTGGATGCCATCGCGGACTGGGGCCGCACGGTTTTGGAGGCCCACCCCGAGCCCGTCGCCGACGCCGCCTTCGACATACTGCGCCGGTCGGAGCCCCGTCTAACGCGTGGGACGGGTCTCGCGCCGGTCATCGACGGCGACGTGCGAACCGCCATCCGGGACACTCTGCTGTCCCTCGATCGCTCGTACCTGGCCGTGCAGGGACCCCCCGGAACCGGAAAGACCTACGTGGGTTCGCGGGTGGTCGCCGACCTCGTGCTCAACCACGGCTGGACGGTGGGCGTCGTCGCCCAGTCGCACGCCACGGTCGAGAACATGCTGCGGGCCGTTCTCGCCGCGGGGCTCGGAGCGGACCGCGTCGGAAAGAAATCCCGCAAGGGCGAGGAAAAACTTTCCGTGCCGTGGACGGTGCTCGACGCCGGCTCCTTCGCCCGCTTCACCGGGCAGCACGGGGGATTCGTCGTCGGGGGAACGGCGTGGGACTTCAGCAACGCCGGCCGCATTCCGCGCGGCTCGCTCGACCTGCTCGTGATCGACGAGGCCGGGCAGTATTCGCTCGCGAGCACCATCGCCGCCGCGGTGTCGGCGCAGCGCCTGCTGCTGCTCGGTGATCCTCAGCAGCTGCCGCAGGTGAGCCAGGGAACCCACCCGGAACCGGTCGACACGTCTGCGCTGGGCTGGCTGTCGGACGGGCACAACGTGCTGCCGAGTCCGTTCGGCTACTTCCTGGCGACGAGTTGGCGGATGCACCCGGCAGTGTGCGCGCCCGTTTCGGTGCTGTCCTATGAGGGCAAGCTTCGGTCGCACGGCTCGGACCGCACCCTTGCCGGGGTCACCCCCGGCCTGCATCCGGTGCCGGTCGACCACCGATCCAACTCCACCTGCTCGCCGGAGGAGGTCGCCGTTGTCGTGGGGCTCGTGAGGGAGGTGCTCGGTCGCGCCTGGTCATCCGGTGGGCGCACCGGTCCGCTCGAGCAGCCGAACATCATCGTCGTCGCGCCGTACAACGCGCAGGTCGAGCTGTTGCGCGCATCACTGGCCGACGCCGGGCTGGACTCCGTGGCCGTGGGAACGGTCGACAAGTTCCAGGGGCGGGAGGCCGCGGTCGCGATCGTGTCACTTGCGGCGTCCTCGGCGGAGGAAGTGCCGCGGGGACTGGAATTCCTGCTGCTGGCCAACCGGCTCAATGTGGCCATCTCCCGGGCGCAATGGGCGGCCTACCTGGTGTATTCGCCGACCCTGACCGACTATCTGCCCAGGAACGCGGCGGCGCTGGCCCAGTTGAGTGCATTCATCACTCTCGTGGAGCCCCGGCAGGATGATCGGGCCATCAGCGGGGAGTGATCGCGGAGTCGCCCCCAGATCCACACAAAACCGGAGAAATGGCGACACGCCCTGCCAGACGGACGCCCGGGACGGTGTGTCGCGATTTCACCGGTTTTGGCGCGCGTTGCTACTCGGCGTCGAGGTCCGTTTCGAGCAGGGTGACGAGTGCGTCGAGGGCATCGTCCGCGCCGTCACCCTCGGCTCGCAGCACGACGGTGTCGCCGTTGCCCGCGCCGAGGCTCATGATCGACAGGATGCTCGAGGCGTCCATGGCATCGTCGGCGGGCTCGCCCTGCATGGCGATCGTCACCTCGAGCGGAAGCGCGCTCACGGCGGCGACGAAAATCCCCGCGGGACGAGCGTGCAGGCCCACGCGGCTCGCGATGACGGCGGTGCGTTCAGACATATTGTTCCTCCTGGGAAACGGGGTTATCGGAGTAGGTGTGGTGGATGAAAATGTTACAGGCCCAGTTCGTCGAGGATGGGCAGCCCCGCGCGCACGGCGGCACGGGCCTCCGCGGCGCTTGACGCGGCCAGAGCCACAGCGGCGAGGTTCTGCGCCTGCTCCAGGGTGACGCTCGCGAGCACGGCACCCACGGCGGACAGCGCCCGCGCGGTCATGGACAGCGTGGACACCCCGAGGCCGACGAGCACGACGGCGAGGGCCGGATCGGCTGCGGCCTCACCGCAGACGCCGACCGGCTTGCCGTTGCCCTCCGCCACGGATCCGGCGACGGTGATCCGGACCAGTTGCAGAACGGCCGGCTGCCAGGGAGTGTTGAGCGCGGCCAGCGGGCCGAGCTGGCGGTCGGCCGCCATCGCATACTGGGTCAGGTCGTTGGTTCCGAGGCTGACGAAGGCCACGCGACCCAGGATCGCCTCGCTGGTGAGCGCGGCCGACGGAACCTCGACCATGACGCCCGGCGTTTTGAGGCCGGCCGCGGCGCAGAGGGCGGCGAAGTCGCCGGCCTCCTCGGCGGTCGAGATCATCGGGGCCATCACCCACACGTCTGCCTCCGAACCTTCCGCCGCCAGGGCAACGGCACTGAGCTGGCGCTCGAGCACCCCGGGTGACGTGAAGTCTGTGCGGTAGCCGCGCACACCGAGAGCGGGATTGGGCTCTGAGGCGTCGGTGAGGAAGGGGAGCGGTTTGTCGGCGCCCGCGTCGAGGGTGCGCAACACGACCTTCTTGCCCGGGAAAGCGTCGAAGACGCCCCGGTACGCGGCAACCTGCTCGTCGACCGTGGGTTCGGCGTCTCGATCGAGAAAGCAGAATTCTGTGCGGAGCAGCCCGACGCCCTGCGCGCCGGCCGCTGCGGCCTTCACCGCGTCGGCCGCGCCGCCCACGTTGGAGAGCAGCGGCACGAGGTGACCGTCAAGAGTACGGCCGTTGCCGTCGAAATCGGCCAGTGCGGCAGCGGTCCGAAGCCAGGCCTCTGCGGCCTCGGTCTCGGCCGCGCCGGGATCGACCGTGATGGTTCCGGCCGCACCGTCGACGTAGACGAGTGTCCCTTCCTCGAGCTCGGTCACGCCCACCGCGGCGACGACCGCGGGAAGCCCCAGAGCCCTGGCGATGATCGCGGTGTGCGACTGCGGCCCCCCGCTTGAGGTGACGAGGGCGATGACGCTGGCCGGATCGAGAGTGGCCGTGTCGGCCGGCGCGAGGTCCTCCGCCACCAGCACGAACGGGGTGTCACTGAGGGGAATTCCGGGTGCCGGCACTCCCCGCAATTCGGCGACGACTCGAGATCGAACGTCGAAGATATCCGTGGCGCGTTCGGCCATGTACCCGCCGAGGTTGAGCAGCATTTCGGCGACGGATGCCGCGGCGTCCCAGATCGCCCGCTCGGCCGAGGCTCCGCCGTTGATCAGCTTCACCGCGGCCTTGATGAGCATGGGGTCTGCGGCCATGAGCGCGGTGGCTTCGAGCACCTCACGGCCCGCGCCGCTGGCGCTGGCCGCTCGATCGTTGAGTGACGCCTGCACGGACTTCGCTGCCGCCCGGAGGGCTTCGACCGCCGCCTCGGGGGTGTCGTGGGTGAGCCGTTCCCCGACGGGGGGCTCGGACACGGGTTTGGGCATCTGTCGTACGGATCCGATGATCCGGCCCGGACTGACCCCTACCCCGTTGAAGGTGTTGTCTGACAGCGTCTCCACGAGACTCCCTTGGTTGTGGTGGCGTTCGACCCGCACCCGCGTGCGGGGGTGCGGGTCGAATTGGAAACTGGTGAATCAGTGTTGGTGAGTCTACTGCGACTGACTCACACCGTTGCCATGGCGGCTTCCTCGGCCGCGGGCTTGCGCACGGCGTAGCGCTTCAGTCCGACGACCGCGAAGGCGGCAATGACGGTACCGATCAGGATGGCCAGCACGAACAGCAGGAAGTTGTCGATCGCGAAGAAGACGAAGATTCCACCGTGCGGTGCCTTGCTGGTCACGCCCCATGCCATGGAGAGGGCGCCGGTGACGGCCGCACCGAGCATGCTGGCCGGGATGACGCGGAACACGTCGGCGGCGGCGAACGGGATGGCGCCTTCGGAGATGAACGATGCCCCGAGCAGCCAGGCCGCCTTGCCGTTCTCGCGCTCAGCGAGGCTGAACAGCTTGCGGTCCAGCACGGTGGCCAGGGCCATGGCGAGCGGGGGCACCATGCCGGCGGCCATGACCGCGGCCATGATCTGCCACGGTGCCTGGTTGGCGACGGTCGCCGCGCCGAGACCGGCCACAGCAAAGGCGTAGGCCACCTTGTTGACCGGGCCGCCGAGGTCGAACGCCATCATGAGGCCGAGGATCATGCCGAGGATGATCGCGGACGCACCGGTCATACCGCCGAGCCAGCTGTTCAGAGCCTCGGTGAGAGCGGCGATCGGGCCGCCCAGAAGGATGAACATGATGCCGGAGGCGGCGATCGACGCGACGAGCGGGATGATCACGACGGGCATGAGGCTGCGGAGCCAGCGGGGCACGTCGATGCGACCAATGCCCGCGGCAACGACACCGGCGAGAAGGCCACCGACGATACCGCCGAGGAAGCCGGCGCCCATGAATCCGGCGACGGCGCCGGCGACGAAGCCCGGCGCGATACCCGGGCGATCCGCGATGCCGTACGAGATGTACCCGGCGAGTGCCGGCACGAGGAACCCCATCGACAGTGCGCCGATCTTGAAGAACACCGCACCAAGATAGATGGCGAGGCCGCCCTCCGGGAGGTTCAGCAGGCTGTTGTTGATCACCACGTCGTCGGCGACATCCGTGACGTCATAGCCGCCGAGCAGGAACCCGAGGGCGATGAGCAGTCCTCCACCGGCCACGAACGGAATCATGTAGCTCACGCCGGTGAGAAGGGCGCGTTTCACCTTCTGGCCGAGGTGCTCGTTCGCCTCCGTCGTCTCCGACGCCGCGAGGCCGCCGCTGACCCGTCGGGCGTTGGGGTTGTCCGCGGCCGCCAGGGCCTCGGCGATCAACTTCTCCGGTTCGTCAATGCCACGTTTGACGGGAGCGTTGACCACGGGAAGACCGGAGAAGCGCTCACGGCCACGCACATCCACGTCCACGGCGAAGATCACCGCGGACGCGCCGGCAATCACGGCCGGGTCGAGCGGGGTGAGTCCGGCCGAGCCCTGGGTTTCGACCTGCAGGTCGACCCCGGCGTCCTTCGCGGCGGCGACGAGGGCATCGGCTGCCATGTAGGTGTGGGCGATCCCGGTCGGGCAGGCGGTGACGGCGACGAGGCGTTTCGTTCCCGAGGCGGCGGATGCCGATGACGTGCCGGTGCTGGAGCTTTCGGCTGCGTGCGCTGCTCCGGCGGGTACCGTCGCGGGCGCGACGACGTTGGTCACGAGTTCCACGATCGCCGGTGCCGACGATGCGGCGCGCAGAGCCGTGGTGAAGTCCTTCTTCATCAGAGAACGGGCGAGCTTCGCGAGGATCTTCAGGTGCTCCTGATCGGCGCCGTCCGGGGCGGCGATGAAGAACACGAGGTCGGCGGGGCCGTCCTTTGATCCGAAGTCCACGGGTGTCGACAGGCGGGCCAGGGCCAGTGTCGGCTCGAGCACGGCCGCGGAGCGGCAGTGCGGGATGGCGAGGCCACCGGGAATTCCGGTCGCCGTTTTTTCCTCGCGGGCCAGGGCATCGGCGTACAGGCCATCGACTTCGGTGGCTCGGCCTGCCGCGACGATGAGTTCGGCAAGGTGCCGAATGACAGTCGCCGGCGCGGTGCCGAGGTTGGTGTCCAGAGCAACAAGCTCCGGCGTAATCAGTGCACTCACTGGTCATCCTCCTTTGGATTCAGGGTCTTGCTGTGGTTGTCGAATGCCGTTACACGCACGGCGTCGGGGTCGGTCTGGTTCAGGGCGGGAACGGTGGAACCCGGAAGTGAAGCTGCGGCGGCGCCGTGGGCTGCGGCCTGGCGGAGACAGTCGGCGGGGCTCGCCCCGGCGTCGCTGCTCAGGAGAAAGCCGGCCAGGGCGGAGTCGCCGGCCCCGACCGTGCTGACGGCGGTCATCGGGGGAGTCTGGGCGAGCCAGCTGCCCTCGGCGGTGACGAGCACGGCGCCCTGCGAGCCGAGCGTCGCCAGCACAGCGCCGGTACCGCCCGCGATGAGAGTGCGTGCGGCCTCGATGGTGAGCTGCGGGTCGGCTTCGAGGGTGTCGGCGTCGAAACGCCCGGTGAGCTCGGCGAGTTCCTCGGCGTTGGGCTTGAGCAGGTCAGGTGCTTCCGTCGCGGCGGCCGCCAGGGGCGCCCCCGAGGAATCCACGGCCACGCGGGGGGCCGCGGCGCCGAAACGGTCACGTACCTTCCTGATGAGTGTCGCGTAGAAATCTGCCGGCACGCCGCGGGGGAGCGACCCGGCGAGGACCAGCCAGCTGGCTCCCTCGGCCCGGTCGAGAACCAGGTCGATGAGAGCACTCTGGTGTGCCTCGGTGAGGACCGGTCCGGGCTCGTTGACCTTCGTGGTCGTGCCATCGGGTTCGGTGATGGCGACGTTGCTGCGCAGCGCGGCGCCGATCGGCAGCCCGACGTGCGGAATGCCCTGACTGCGCAGGGCGACGAGTACAGGGTCGTCCTCGTCTCCGGGGAGAATAGCGAGGCTCTTCAACCCGGATGTCTCGAGGGCGCGGCAGATGTTCACGCCCTTTCCGCCTGGTTCGTGGTGAGCCAGAACGGCACGCTGCACCTCGCCCCGAGCCAGCGGCCCGGCCAGTTCTATCGTGCGATCCAGGCTCGGATTGGGTGTCAGAGTCACTATCATGCGATCACAACCTCTACGTCGGCGGCGGCCAGGGCGGCCGCGAGTTCAGCGGATGGCGGGGCATCCGTAATCAGGGTGTCGATGTCGCCCAACTCGGCGAAGCAGACCAGAGTCTCCTCGTCGAGCTTGGACGAATCGGCCAGCGCCACCACGCGGCGCGCCGAGCGCACCATGGCCGTCTTCACCGACGCCTCGACCGAGTCGGGCGTGCTCAGGCCGAACGTGGCATTGACGCCGTTGGCTCCGACAAATGCGATGTCGGGGCGCAGAGCGCCGAGCTGCGCAATCGTGCCGCTGCCCACGATGGCGCTCGTGAGGCCGCGCACACGGCCGCCGAGCACGTGCAGGTGAATCGCCAGGTTGTTGGAGAGTTTCCAGGCAATCGGCAAGGCATTGGTGATGACGAGGAGCTGGTCGCCGGCGGCCGGTGGGGACCACTGCGCCAGCAGGTCGGCGAGGTGCTCCGTCGTGGTTCCAGAGTCGAGGATGACCGACCCGGTGCGGCTGATCGGGATGAGGGCGAGGGCGGCCTGGGCGATGCGCGATTTCTCGTCGAGTCGCTGGGTCTGGCGTTCCTGGAGACTCGGCTCGGACAGGCTCATCCGGTCGATGGCGACGGCGCCGCCGTGCACGCGACGGAGTTGGCGAGCCTTCTCCAATGCGTCCAGGTCGCGACGAACCGTTTCGGACGTGATGTTGAAGCGGGCGGCGAGGTCGCTCACGGTGACGCGACCACGCTCGGTGACCAGGTCAGCGATCAGGAGTTGACGTTCTTCGGCGAACACGATGCCTCCTCGACGGTGAGTGACGGATGTCACGGGAAGTTGTTTTCATTGACTTTAGCTGTGGTTGGTTTTGGTTGTCAAGAGAAACGCAGATAAATAAAGAATCAGGTCGTGTGACGGGCGCGGGCCGCGGCGGGCGCTGTCGGCGGCCACCGGTACCGTGGGAAACATGAAGATTCTGCACACCTCCGACTGGCACATCGGCCGAACCTTTCATACTCATTCCACCCTCGACCACCTCACCACCGTGCTGTCGGCCCTCGTCGCGGTGGTGCGCGAGCGAGGGATTGACGTGGTGGCCGTCGCGGGGGACATTTTCGACAACGCCATGCCCTCCAAAGAGAGCTACGCCGTACTCACGGGCGTGCTCCGCGACATCAAGGAGGCCGGGGCCGCGGTCGTGATGACCAGTGGAAACCACGATTCCGCCGCTCGGCTGGGCTTCCAGTCGGAGTGGGCCGGACTGGCCGGCATCCACGTTGTCACGCGCCACGACGAGTACCTCTCGCCGGTGACCATTCACGACGACAGTGGGCCCGTGCACTTCTACGGCATCCCGTATCTGGAACCCGCGCTTATTCGGCATTTCTACCCCGACGTAGAACTGCGAACCCATGAGCAGACGCTCCGCTTCGCGATGGACCGGATCCGGCTGGACCTGCAGGCCAGGGGAGGGCGCAGCGTTGTGCTGTCGCACTGCTTCGTGGCGGGGGTCGCGGCCGCGGCCGAGGCGAGCACGGTGGAGCGGGATATCACGCTGGGAGGACTCGACATTGTGCCGCTCGAGGTGTTCGACGGTCCGAGCTACGTCGCCCTCGGCCATATTCACGGACGGGCACGGCTCAGCGATCGGGTGCGGTATTCCGGTGCGCCCCTGCACTATTCCTTCGCCGAGGCCGGCAAGCCCCGTGGTGCCTGGCTCGTCGAACTGTCAGGTGCGGAGAACACCGGAGACGAGGCGCAGCCGACGGTCGAGTGGATCGATCTCCCCGTTCCCCGCCGGCTCACCATTCTTGAGGGCACGCTGCAGGAGTTGCTCACCGACGAGCAGTACACGCCGAGGCAGTCGGACTGGGTGAAGGCCATTCTCACCGATCAGGTACGCCCCCTCGACGCCATGCGCAGCCTGCAGGAACGCTTTCCGCACTGCATCACCCTCGAACACCGACCCGTCCTGATGGAAACGACCGGGCACGCGAGCTACGCCGACCGGTTGCGCTCGGCACCCACCGATCCCGACATCGTTGCGGGCTTTCTGTCTTTCGTGCGCAACGGGGTGGGTCCGAGCGACTTTGAAAGCGCGTTGATTGCAGAGCTCCTCGCCGAGCAGGGCGCCCGAGAGGCCAACTCATGAAAATCAAGAGGCTCAGGCTCGCCGGCTTCGGCCCGTTCAAGACCGAGCAGAGCGTGGACTTCGAGGCCTTCGACTCCGACGGGATCTTCCTGATCACGGGCAAGACCGGTGCCGGCAAGTCCAGCATTCTCGATGCCATCTGCTTTGCGCTCTACGGCCAGGTTCCCCGCTTCTCCGGCAGTGAACAGCAACTGCGCAGCGATCATTGTGCGGCATCCGACCCCACCTACGTGGAGCTCGACTTCGCCGTCAACGACACCGACTATCGACTGATGCGCAGCCCCCAGTATGAACGGGCCAAGAAGAACGGCTCCGGCATGACCACAGCCGCGCCCACGGCCGTGCTGCAGGTCAGGGACCACGATGGATGGCGGGGAATCGCGGCAAAGCCGGGGGCGGTCGGCCAGGAACTCGCCGTGATCCTTCCGCTCAAACAGGACCAGTTCCTCCAGGTGATACTGCTCGCCCAGAATCGATTCCAGCGCTTTCTTCTGGCCAAGACCGAAGAACGCCGCGAGGTGCTGCGCACCCTGTGCGGCTCAAGCCGATTCGCTCAACTCGAGACCGCACTCATCCTCAGGCGCAAGGGCCTCGACGACGAGTTGGGAGCGGTGCAACGCGCCATCACGGAGCACGCCGCGGCCGCCGCGCACCAGCTGCGGCTGACTCACGACGTGAGCACCCCCGATCTGGCCTGGTTCACCACGGCGCTGTCCACCCTCCGGGAAGAGCTGGACCAGGCCGGCCTCGTCGTCGAGAGCGCGACCGAGGTGGTCACCCGCGCGACGGCAGATGACCATGAGGCGGCCGAGACGGCACGGCGCCAAGGCAGGCGTGCGGCGACCGCAGAGAAACTTCGGAGCCTCGACGAACAGAAATCCCAGGTGACGCAGCGTCGAGCCGACCTGACCCGAGCCGTGCGGGCCGCCCGAGTGTGGCCGCAGCTGCGCAGCCTGCGGGCGGCCGACACCGACGCCGCTGCCGCACATGCGGGCGAAATGGATGCCCGTGCTCGCTGGCTGGAGCTCCGTCGGTCGACGGGCGAGCGCGGGATCGCTTGGGGCGCCGACGGGTCGGGGACCGCTGAAAGCGTGATCCTGCAGAAGTCGATTGATCACCTGTTGGGGCGGTTGGGGGCGCTCGGTGCCGCGCTGCTCGATGAGGAGCAGCTCCCCGGGCTCGACAGTGAGGTCGGCGCCCTCGCCGTGTCGCTCGCACACAGCACGACCGCGCTCGCGAACGCCCAGGCGCGTCTGGATCTGCTCCCCGCGAAGATCGAGCAGCTGGCCGCAGACCATTCGATGGTCGCCGTGGCCGCGGCCGGCGAGACGGAAGCAACTGCGGAGCGTACCCGTGTTCGCGCGGCGCTCCAGGCGGCAGAAGACGTCGTCGCATGCGAGCTCGCGGCGGAGCGCGCGAATGACGACCTCCTGGAGCGCAGCCGGGAGAACGCCGCCGCCGCGCTCGCCTACGAGTCTCTCCTGGCCCGTCGCTTCGCCGGCCATGCCCAGGAACTGGCCGGTCAGCTTCTCGCCGGGGCACCGTGCTCGGTCTGTGGTTCACCGGAACATCCCCAGCCGGCGACGGCCCCGACGGAGCCCGTGACCGAAACCGATCTCGAACTCTCCCGCACGGTGATGCAGAAGCGCCAGGAATCTCTGAGCGCGGCCCAGGAGGTCGTCAACGCCGCCGCCGTGCGGCTCGCTCAGCTGAAGGGCCTCGCCTCCAACCGCGGCGCGGCGGAACTGCGGCTCGAGGCCGAACGTGCGGACGAGGTGCTCCGTGCCATCCGCGGTGCGTCAGCGCAACTGGGGCACCTGGAGGTCGAACTCGCGCAGCATCGGGAGGAGCTCGCGAGCGAGCAGGCCGGGCTCATCACAATCCGCGCCACACGAGACACCATGGCCACAAAGCATGGCGAACGGAGCGCGAATCGAGATGTTCTTCGGGCGCGAGTGGTGGCGCACCACGACGGTTTCACCAGCATCGGCGCGCAAATGAATGACCTCCAGCGGGAGCTCGATGCCGCTCGCGCGCTGCACGATGCTCTCGCGCTGACCCGGGAACGAGACACCAGCCGCGATGCCGCGTGTGCGGCCCTCCGGGCCGAGATCGACCGGGAGGGATTCACCGACGAAGCCGATGTCGTTGACGCGCGACTCGACGACGCCGGAATTCGCGCGGCCGAAGCGCATGTGCGTGACTTCGACGATGCGCTGGCTGCCGCGCGGGCGGCCTCAACGGATCCCGAACTCACGGGGCTGCCGACAGTGCCCGTTGACCGGGAGCCCTTCACGCTGGCGCTGAGCCGGGCCAACGCAGCCCGCGATGCCGCGTTCACGCTGCACAGTTCCCTCGCCGAGCGTGTCGGACAGCTGGGCCGGCTCGTGGACGAGGTCACCACGCAATTCGCGGCATCCGCCGAGCTGATCAGTCGACATGCCCAGGTGCGGCAGCTGGCCGATGTCGTGCACGGCGATGAGCCGAATACCAAACGGATACGGCTCGAAACCTATGTGCTCGCGGCCGAACTCGAGCAGATCGTGGCCGCCGCCAACACTCGGCTGCGCACCATGACGAGCGGCCGCTACACACTCGAGCACGACGACTCCGCGGAGTACCGGGGTGGTCAGTCCGGCTTGGGGCTGGCCATTCGCGACGAGCACACCGGACGGGCGCGTGCCACTCACTCGCTCTCCGGCGGAGAGACGTTCCTGGCGTCGCTGTCGCTCGCCCTCGGGCTCGCGGAAGTTGTGACCGGCCAGGCCGGCGGAGTCAGCCTGGACACGCTGTTCGTGGACGAAGGCTTCGGCTCCCTGGATGCCGAAACGCTGGAAACGGCGATGGGCACGCTCGATGCGCTGCGGGCCGGCGGGCGAACCGTCGGTCTCATCAGCCACGTGGAATCGATGAAGGAACAGATACCGGCATCCCTGAACGTGATGGTGACCGACGCCGGCCCCAGCGTCATTGCGCAAACCAACCAGCGCTCGCTCTGAGGAATATTCAGAAATCTGACGGTAGACCCTTGATCCGCGCGGTTTAGCGCAGTAGGTTTCAGGTGGTGAGAGACAGGAAGGCCGACTTACACGCCTAACGTGTCTTTCTCGGATCAGTCTGATGCCGCCCTACCGGCCAGACTGATCCCGGCTTTAATCGCCTCGTCGTGCCCCGATTGCCGCCCACGGCGAAGTTGTGGGCGAATCAGGCGCGAGGGGTGAATCGGGCAGCCGAACGGCCGGCAGCCGAACGGCCGGCAGCCAGACCGCCCGCGGCCACGGCCGTGATGAATACCGCGATCCCCACAATGTACCCGGCTACGCCGGCCCAGCCGGGCGGCAGCGTGGGATCCAGAAACGGGTACGGGTACCAGCCCGTGAGACCACCGCGGACGAGGGTGAACACCAGCCACGCAACGGGGTAGACGAGCACGAACCACAGCGTCCTCCAGGCCAGCGCAGGGCGCCCGGGGGCGAGGAACCAATCGAGCACGATGAAGACAGGTGCCCACACGTGGAGCGCCTCATTGGGCCAGGGGATACCGGCATAGCCGTCGGTTGGCACGCCGCGCAGGAGCGCCGCATAGACGACGCCCGTGACCACCATGTAGGACAGAATCCCGAGGCGCACCGTGGTGAACGTCGTCGAATCCGTGCCGCGAACCAGCGCGGCCATGCCCGCAAGAAGCAAAACGACCCCAGTCACGAGCGCTGAGAGGATGGTGAAATAGCTGAAGTACTCGCCAGGCACGAAGGCGTTGTGGACTGTCTCATCGATCACCTGCGTGGCCACGGCGGCCAGCAGGAGCAGGCCCATCGAAAGCCGGAGCACGCCGCTCCCGCGCCGCATCGTGGTCGGGCCTTCGCGCTTTGGTTGTTGTTCCTGAGCCTGAACGGTTTCGGTCGACAATTGCGGGTTCACCGAGCCAGCGTAACCCGGGCACAAGCGAGCCGGCGTGGAGGAGCGGGGTCCCGTGGCATTGTCGGGGCACGAGCGACGGTCGGAAAATGGGGGCGCATTGCCACCGTGAAAGGGATTCGCCGCCGCGCGGGGGCCGCTCGAAGGTGAATTCGCAGGACCGGGGCCGAGAAGATGAATACGAAACTCTCGAAACGAGCGTCGCCGGGGGAGCGACGTGCGTCTAGAAGGGGTGTAGCAGGCGGTGCAGGAACTGCTGTGTTCGCTCGTTCTGCGGATTTCGCAGCAGTTCCTTCGGGTCGCCACGTTCCACGATGTTCCCGCCGTCCACGAAGGCGATCTCATGGGCGACTTCACGGGCGAATTCAAGTTCGTGCGTCACGATGACCATGGTCCAGCCCTCACCCGCGAGCTCCTTGATGAGACGGAGCACGTCGCCGACGAGCTCCGGATCCAGGGCGGAGGTGGGCTCGTCAAAGAGCAGAAGCTGGGGCCGCAGCGCAAGGGCACGCACGATCCCGACCCGCTGCTGCTGACCACCCGACAGTTCAAAGGGGTAGCTGTCCCGCTTCTCCGTGAGACCGACACGGGCCAGCAGCGCGAGAGCCTCGTCCCGGGCCTCGGCGACGGGACGCCGTTGAACGACGACCGGTCCTTCCATCACGTTTTCCAGCACCGTCTTGTGCGGGAACAGGTTGTAGTGCTGGAAGACCATCGCCGACCGGTCGCGGAGGGCGGTGAGCGCCTTCTTCGACGGCGTCGTCGTGAAGTCGAGAGCGAGCTCCCCGGCAACGTCGATGCTGCCGCCGTCGGCGAGTTCGAGCCCGTTGAGGCAGCGCAGAATGGTGGTCTTGCCCGAGCCCGACGGCCCGATCAGTGCCAGCACGCTGCCACGGTGCACCTCGAGGTCGATCGAGGACAGCACGTGGTTCGTGCCGAAGCTTTTTTGCAGGCCGCGCACGGTGAGCAGCGCGGGAGACGGTTCAGCGGGCGA
>Ga0307487_1000343_pt1 | contig 37133 bp, 39 predicted proteins | sample CBIW12metaG_FD_203665 | JGI IMG/M metagenome (GOLD analysis project Ga0307487, IMG submission 203665) | Sea-ice brine microbial communities from Beaufort Sea near Barrow, Alaska, United States - CBIW 1.2 | ecosystem: Environmental > Aquatic > Marine > Coastal | place: USA: Alaska | collected... | reverse complement strand
CCTGGGGCGGGAGCACGGAGATGACCGGGTGGTCCTTGGCGATTACGCCGACCTTGGCCGCGCCGCCGGGGGAACCCACGTCGTCGAAGAATTCGACGTTGGCCTTGTAGTAGTCGGCCCACTGCTCGGGGAGGTCGTCTTCGTAGTAGATGGCCTCGACCGGGCACACCGGTTCGCAGGCACCGCAATCGACGCATTCGTCGGGGTGGATGTAGAGCGAGCGTTCGCCCTCATAGATGCAGTCCACCGGGCATTCGTCGATGCAGGCACGGTCTTTCACATCGACGCACGGCAGCGCAATCACATACGTCACGAGAAAACCGCGGCATCGGCGCGGGCAATGAGCACCTGCTCGTCGCGTTCGACGACCTTCACACGGTCGCGCTCGGCCGCGTGGTTGTCGCCGAGGGCCTTCTCGTGCGCGTCGAGAATGAGCCACCCCGGCCATGTCGTGACCGGCACGCCGCGCTCGGTGAGCACGCGCAGGATCCCGTCGCCGTCGCTCTGGCCGGCCTGTTCTCCCAGAGCGGGGGCGTCCTCCATCAGCCGGGTGATGGTTTCCAGCGCATCGCCCTTGGTGTGGCCGATGAGACCGACGGGGCCGCGCTTGATCCATCCGGTGGCGTAGAGGCCGGCGATCGGGGTGCCGTGCGCGTCCAGCACGCGCCCGCCGTCGTTGGGGATCACGCCCCTGGCCTCGTCGAAGGGCAGCTCGGGCAGCGCGCTGCCCCGGTAGCCGACCGCGCGGTACACCGCCTGCACCGGGTAGTCCACGACGACGCCGGTACCACGCACACCGCCGTCGCCGGTGGGTGCCATGCGTTCGAGGCGGATGCCCTCAACCCGACCGTCGCCGTACACCTCGAGCGGAGCCTGCAGAAAGTGCAGGTGCAGCCGACGCGAGGCGCCCGTGGACTCCTTGGTGAGCCAGCTCTCGAGCGTTCGCGTCATCACCTTCACCTGGTTGTTCGTGGTGGCGAGCGCCCGCGTGTGCTCGTCGAAGACGAAGTCCTCCTCGTAGACGATCACGTCGACGTCGGGAACCTGCGCGAGCTCGCGCAGTTCGATGGGGGTGAATTTCACCTGGGACGGTCCGCGACGCCCGAAGATGTGCACGTCGGTCACCGGCGAACCGGCGAGACCGGCGTACACGTTGTCGGGGATGTCCGTGCTGAGCAGATCCTTCGGGTGCTTGGCGAGCACCCGGGCCACGTCGAGTGCCACATTGCCGTTGCCGATCACGGCCACGTCGGTGGCGTCGAGCGGCCAACTGCGGGCCACGTCGGGGTGTCCGTCGTACCAGGACACGAAGTCGGCGGCGCCGTAGGAGCCGGGCAGGTCGATGCCGGGCACTGCCAGCGGAGCGTCCCGAATCGCGCCGGTGGCGAAGATCACGGCGTGGTACTGCTCGCGCAGGTCGTGTAGGGACACGTCGACGCCGTAGGTGACGTTGCCGATGAAGCGGATGCTGCCCGAGTCGAGCATTTCGTGCAGGGACGTGACGATGCCCTTGATGCGCGGGTGGTCGGGCGCCACACCGTAGCGGATGAGGCCGTATGGGGCGGGAAGCGCGTCGAAGAGGTCGATGGCGACCGTCCCGCCGGCATCGTGCACGGCCTTGTTGAGGATGTTGCCGGCGTAGATGCCGGCGGGGCCGGCGCCGATGATGGCGACGCGGAGACGGAGCGGGGAGGTTATGGGGGCGCTGTGCATGATGGCCTTTCAGGTGACGGCAGGAGGATCGTGGGGGTGGGGCGCCGGGGCGTCAGCGCTTCCCGGCGGGGGCGAGGCCGCGCCGGCGCAGCAGGTGACGCTCCAGCGGGGCGAAGAGCACGAGCTCCACGAGGATGCCGACGAACAGGATCACCACGATGGTCGCGAGAACGCCGGGCAGGTTGGCGAGTTCGCGGCTCTGGTCGAGCATCGAGCCGAGCCCGAACCCGAGCGTTCCGCCCGTGGCAATGATTTCGGCGGCCATGAGCGAGCGCCAGGCGAAGGCCCAGCCCTGTTTGAGGCCGGAGAAATACCCGGGCAGGGCCGCGGGAAGAATCACGAGCGTGGCCAGTTGCACGCGGTTCGCGCCGAGCACGGTGCCCACGCGGCGCAGCTGCGGCGGAACGTGATCGATGCCGGCGACCAGACCGTTGGCGATCGACGGGACGGCGCCCATCAGCACCACGAAGTACACGGTGGCGTCGGTGAGACCGAACCAGATGATCGCGGCGGGAACCCAGGCGACGGACGGCAACACCTGCAGTCCCGAGAGCAGTGGGCCGAGGGCGCGGCGCACCGGGCGGCATTCGGCCAGAAGCAGCCCGATCGGGGTGCCGATCGCGACGGCGATCAGGAACCCGATGCCGCCGCGTTCGAGGCTGGTGAGCACGGCGAGCTGCAACCGCCCGTCCGCCCAGAAGTCGCCGACCGATCCGAGCACGTCGAGGGGACCGGGAATGAGATCGGGTCGTGGCCGGGCGACCAGAATGTAGACCTGCCAGGCCACGATCAGTCCGAGGATCAGCAGAACGGGGGGAAGCACGCCGTCGACGGCCTGCCTGATGCGGCCCCGGGGCACGACGGGCACGGCCTGCAGCGCGTCCAGCCCGGAGGTGAGACGGCGCTCGTCGGCGTCGGCGTCGGCGCGCTGCGTTCCCACCGCGGAGCTGCCGGCACCGTGCGCCGGAACGGCGGGCGGTTCCTCTGTCTTAAGCGGCATTGCGTCGAATCTCCTGTCGCAATTGGGTGGTGATCTCTTCCCCGAGGCGGGCGACGTCGGGGGATTCGATGCGGCGGTCGGCGCGGTCATCGATGTGCCATTCGTTCACGATGCGTCCGGGCCGGCTCGACATGAGCAGCACGCGCTGCCCGAGTCGGGCCGCCTCGCGCACGTTGTGCGTGACGAACACGATGGTGCGGCCGGTCTCCCGCCACACGCGTTCGAGTTCGTCGTGCAGCAGGTCGCGGGTGATGGCGTCGAGGGCGGCGAAGGGTTCGTCCATGAGCAGCACCTTGCGGTCCTGCGCGAGGGAGCGGGCGAGCGCCACCCGCTGGCGCATGCCACCGGACAGTTCATGCGGGCGTTTGTGGCCGGCATCCGCGAGATTCACCAGGTCGAGCAGCTCGAGCGCGTCGCCCCTCCGGCGCTGCCGGGGCACGCCGCGCAGCTTGAGCGCGAGCTCCACATTCCGCGAGGCGGTGAGCCACGGGAACAGGGCGGACTCCTGGAACATCACGGCCGCGTTCCCGCTGTCGACCGTCACGGAGCCGGAGGTGGGACGCTCAAGCCCCGCGATGATATCGAGCAGGGTGGACTTGCCACACCCGGATGCCCCGAGCAGGCACACGAATTCGCCCGCCTCGATCGTGAGGTTGATGTCGTCGAGCACGAGCGGTGCGGTCGGACCGAACCGTTTGCCGAGCGAGTCGATCCGGATGGCGGGGGGCGCGTTCATCAGGCCGCCGTCACAATTCCGGCGGCGAGGGTCGCGCCGTCCTGCGGGTGGATTACGAGGAACGCGCCGGACCGGCGGTTGACGGCGTAGTCCTCAATGGGAAGCTCGCTCGCCAGCCGCAGCACGGCGCGGCCGATGTCGTTGATCTCCAGGCCGTGATCGGCGTCGCCGGCCGGCTCGAGGGCGAGCGTGTCGAGGTCGAGACGCCCGGTGATTTCGGGGATCATCGCCTGCACGAGCGCGGTGCCGAATTTCACCAGCACGCGGGCTCCGGGGCGCAGCGCTCTCGGGTCCAGCCAGAACAGGTCCGCGGTGACGTCGCGGGTGAGCGCGGGGAGCGTGTCGACCGCGGCAATGACCGCGCCGCGGGCCACATCCAGGTCATCGTGCAGCCGCAGGGCCACCGATTGCGGGGCGAACGCCACGTCGAGTTCCGTGCCGGCGAAATCGATGCCGGTGACAACGCTCGTGCCGCCGCCGGGAACCACGGTGACCGATTCGCCCACCCGAATGGTGCCGGAGGCGATCTGGCCGGCGTAGGCCCGGTAGTCGCGGAACGAGTCGTCGACCCCGGGGGCGACGGCGCCCTGGGGACGCAGCACGAGCTGCACCGGAAGGCGGAAGTCTTCCACCTCGCTCTCCACCTCGTCGGCGGCCGGCAGGGTTTCCAGCAGTTCGAGCAGGCTCGGCCCGGCGTACCAGAGCGTGCGCGCCGAACGATCCACGACGTTGTCGCCCTCGAGTGCGGACACCGGGATGACGTGCACGGCGGCGACGCCGAGTTCGCTCGTCACGGCGAGCACGGAGCGTTCCACCTCGCGGTACGCGGCCTCGTCGTAGCCCAGCAGGTCGATCTTGTTCACGGCCACGATCACGTGCGGTACCCGCAGCAGCGCCACCACGGAGAGGTGTCGGCGGGTCTGCTCGAGCACTCCCTTGCGGGCGTCGATGAGCATGATCACGGCATCCGCCGTGGTGGCGCCGGTCACCATGTTGCGCGTGTACTGCACGTGCCCGGGGCAATCGGCGAGGATGAATGAACGGTCGGCGGTGGCGAAGTAGCGGTAGGCCACGTCGATGGTGATGCCCTGCTCGCGTTCGGCGCGCAGGCCGTCGGTGAGCAGCGCGAAGTCGATTCCGCCGGCGGTCCCGCCGAAGCCGCGCTCCGTGGAGGTGCGGGTGACGGCATCGAGCTGATCGGCGAGGATCGCCTTCGAGTCGTGCAGCAACCGGCCGACGAGAGTGGATTTGCCGTCGTCCACGGAGCCGGCGGTGGCGAAGCGGAACAGCGTCGCGTCGGGAGTCTGGGTGGTCATGCGAAACCTCGAGCCTGTCGTGGAGGGGCGAGCCGTGGAGGGCGCCGCCGGGATTGTGGAGCTGTCGTGGGTGGGGGCCTGAGGCCCGGGCGACTGTGTCATGGTCATTGTTTGCCAAGCCCGCCGGCCGAGACGGGGGCGCCGCCGGCGTCGGCGATCACGGCGTTGAGCAGGCTCAGGTCGAAGAGCCCGTCGAGATCGCCGTCTTTTCCGATTCCGGCGGCCAGGGCGGCCCGGAGCGACATCGGGAATGTAGCGGCCAGCGGGTCGATGCTGAAGCGCACATGCTCGAGAGCCCGGTCGATCACCGGATCGGGCAAGGCCTTACCGGTATCGGCGAGCAGCTCCGCGTTGATCGCCTCGGCCGCCTCGGCGGGGTTGGCGTTCAACCAGGCCACGGATGCCGTGTGGCCGGCGAGCAGCGCGCTGACGGTCTCGGGGTGGTCGCGCAGAAAGTCCTTGCGCACGAGCAGCACGGTGGTGGGGAAGTCCCCGTCGTCCCAGAGGGTGGCCTCGTCGACGAGAACGTGGGCTCCCGCTTCGAGCACGAGGCGCGACACCCACGGTTCGGGCAGCCAGGCTCCGTCGATTTTGCCGGCCTGGAACAGGGACAGCGTGACGGAACTGTCGGTGGGGGACACCAACACGTCCCCGCCGCCGGTCGTGCTGGTCGTGTACCCCTCGTCTGCCAGCCAGGAACGCAGCGCCACGTCTTGCGTGTTGCCGAGCTGCGGGCTGGCGAGTGTGGCGCCGGAAAGGTCGGCCGCGCTCGTGATGCCCTCCCGCACCACGAGGGCGGCGCCGCCGGTCGTGGCGCCGGCCACGATCGTCGCCGAGGCGCCCCTGCTCTGAATGAACGTGTTCACGGCGGGGCTCGGGCCGATGTAGGCGGCATCGATCGCGCCGGCGCTCAATGCCTCCACCGCCGCGGGTCCGGCGCTGAAGATCTGGGTGGAGAGCGTCGTGTCACCGAGGGCCTCGGTGAAGAAGTGCTTCTGCACGCCCACGAGAGCCGGCGCGTGGGTGACGTTGTCGAAGTAGCCCAGGCGCAGATCCGCGGCCGGACCCGGCGCGGGGGCCGGGGTCGCGGCGCATCCGCTGAGCAGCAGGGCGCTCGCGGCCAGCAGCACGGCGGCGCGGCGGATGATCCTCGGCGTCACTAGAAGTACCCTTCCTTTTTTCGGTCCTCCATGGCTGCCTCGGAGATGCGGTCGTCGGCGCGGGTGGCGCCGCGTTCGGTGATGGTGCTGACGGCGACCTCGCGCACCACGTCTCCCACGTGGGCGGCGTCGGAGTCGACGGCGCCGGTGCAGCTCATGTCACCGACCGTGCGGTAGCGCACCGTGCGGCGTTCCACGGTCTCGGTGGGGCGGGGTTCGCTGACGGGACCGACCGCGCGCCACATGCCGTCGCGACGGTAGACCTCACGTTCGTGGGCGTAGTACAGCGGCGGCAGGGCGATGTTCTCCCGCTCGATGTAGCGCCAGACGTTGAGCTCGGTCCAGTTGCTGATCGGGAACGCGCGCACGTGCTGACCGACGGTGTGGCGGCCGTTGTAGAGGTTCCACAGTTCGGGGCGCTGGTTGCGCGGGTCCCACTGGCCGAACTCGTCGCGCAGGGAGAGGATGCGTTCCTTCGCCCTGGCCTTGTCCTCGTCGCGGCGGGCGCCGCCGAAGACGGCGTCGTGGCGGCCGGCGGCGATGGCGTCGAGCAGTGGAAGGGTCTGCAGCGGGTTGCGGGTGCCGTCGGCGCGCTCGGCCAGGCGGCCATCGGCAATGTAGTCTTCGACCCGGGCGACCTCGAGGCGAACGCCGAGGCGTTCCACGGTGGCGTCGCGGAAGGCGAGCACCTCCGGAAAGTTGTGCCCGGTGTCGACGTGCAGCAGCGAGAACGGCACCTTGCCGGGCCAGAAGGCCTTGGCGGCGAGGTGCAGCACGACGACGGAGTCCTTGCCGCCGGAGAACAGCAGCACGGGGCGTTCGAACTCGGCGACGACCTCACGGATGATATGGATCGCCTCGCTCTCGAGCACGTCGAGTTCGGAGAGGCGGTGAGCGGATGCCGCCGGGCTCGGGTCGGGAGTCGGCGTGCGTGGCGTCTGGATGACGGTGGCTGAGGTGCTCATAGGTGGAGTCCGCATTCTGTCTTCTCGAGGGTGGCCCAGCGCCCGGAGCGCGGGTCGGCGCCGGCAGCGACGGGTTGGGTGCAGGGGGCGCAGCCGATGGACGGGTACCCCTGGGACAGGAGCACGTTCACCGGGACGCGGTGTTCGGCGGCGTAGCCGAGAAGTTCGTCGTAGGTCCACGCGGCGACGGGGTTCACCTTCACGAGGCCGTTGCGTTCGTCCCAGGTGATCAGGGGCGTGTCGGCGCGGGTGGGCGCCTCGTCACGGCGTACGCCGGTGAACCAGAGTTCGTATCCGGCGAGCGTGCGCTGCAGGGGTTCGACCTTGCGCATGGCGCAGCAGAGGTTCGGGTCGCGGGCGAAGAGTTCCGCGCCGTGTTCGGCGTTCTGCTCGGGGACGGTGCTGAGCGGGAGCACGTCGACGATCGTCACGTCGAGGGCCGCGTCGACCGCGTCGCGGGTGGCGTACGTTTCACCGAAGTGGTACCCGGTGTCGAGGAACAGCACGTCGACGCCGGGCACCTGCACAGACACGAGCTGGGGGAGAACGGCGTCGGCCATGGAGCAGGCGACGGCAACGGAGTCGACGCCGAAATTGCGGGCGACCCAGGCGATGACCTCGGTGGCGCTCGCCTCGGTGCCGTCGGTGCGCGCCAGTTCCGCGGAACCCTGCTCGGCGAGGGCCTTCAGGATCTCGGTCGATCGCCGTTCCGGCAGCACGCGCGCGGGGGCGGGCGGCGGGGTGGATGCGGGGGTGTTGAGGTTCACGGCGGGGCTCATTTCAGGGCCTCCTCGTCGGCGCGGTGTGACCATTCGGCGAAGGTTTCGTCGGTGTCGTGGTCGGCGAGGAAGCGCAGCACGATGCGTTCGACGTAGTCGGCGAGGTCGTCGGCCGTCACCTTCAGGCCGCGCACGGTGCGGCCGAGGCCGGCCTCTTCGCGCTCGGGGGAGGAGAGGCCTCCGCCGAGGTGCACCTGAAATCCGGGGGTCTGGCCGCCGTTGCCGTCGGGGAGCAGCTGCCCCTTGAGGCCGATGTCCGCGGTCTGGATGCGGGCGCAGGAGTTCGGGCATCCGTTCACGTGAAGGCTGATCGGCTGCGGCACGTCGATGCCGGCGAGCCGTGTCTCGAGCGAGGCGATGGCATCCGTTGCCGTCTGCTTCGTCTCCACGATCGCGAGCTTGCAGAACTCGATTCCGGTGCAGGCGATCGTGGAACGGCGGAACAGGCTGGGCCGGGCGGCGAGGCCGAGCTCGTCGAGGGCCGTGATGAGCGGTTCCACGTGTTCTTCGTTAATGTCGAGCAGCACAAGTTTCTGGTGTGGCGTCGTGCGCAGCCGGAAGGATCCGTGCTCTTCGAGCAGGTCGGCGAGGCCGGTGAGCAGCGGGCCGGCGACCCGGCCAACGAGGGGGGCGACACCGATATAGAACCGGCCGTCCTTCTGCTTGTGCACACCGATATGGTCGCCCTGGGCGGTGGGGCGGGGCGCGGCGGGACCGTCCGGCAGGGCGTAGCCGAGGTATTCGTCTTCGAGCACGCGCCGGAACTTCTCGGTTCCCCATTCGTTCAGCAGAAACTTGAGGCGGGCCTTGCCGCGCAGGCGGCGGTAGCCGTAGTCGCGGAAGATGGAGACGACGCCGCGCCACACCTCGGTGACCTGCTCGGGTGCGACGAAGGTACCGAGGCGTTCGGCGAGGCGGGGTGTGGTGGAGAGGGCGCCGCCGACCCAGAGGTCGTAGCCCACGCCGAGCTCGGGGTGCTTGAGCGCGATGAGGCCGATGTCGTTGATTTCGTGCACGACGTCCTGGCTGGGGTGGCCGGTGATCGCGGTCTTGAACTTGCGCGGCAGGTTCGCGAATTCGTCGGTGCCGAGGAACTTGTGGGCCAGTTCGGCGATGGCACCGGTCGGGTCGATGAGCTCGTCGGCGGCGATGCCGGCAACGGGGGAGCCGAGGAAGACGCGCGGCACATCGCCGCAGGCCTGGGTGGTCTCGAGCCCCACGGCTTCGAGACGGCGCCAGATTTCGGGCATGTCTTCGACCTGAATCCAGTGGAACTGCACGTTCTGGCGATCGGTGAGGTCGGCGGTGTCGCGGGCGAAGTCGCGGGAAATGTTGCCGATGACGCGCAACTGGGCGGTGGTGAGCTGGCCGCCGTCGATGCGCACCCGCAGCATGAAGTACCGGTCTTCGAGCTCGTGCGGCTCGAGCGTGGCCGTCTTGCCGCCGTCGATGCCGGGCTTGCGCTGCGTGTACAGGCCCCACCAGCGGAACCGGCCGTGCAGGTCGGTGGCATCGATGGAATCGAAGCCCTCTTTCGAGTAGATCCGTTCGATGCGTTCCCGCACGGCGATGCCGTTGTCGACCTGCTTCCACTCTTCGTTGCCGTTGAGCGGGGCGGTGCCGTCGATCTTCCACTGGCCGTTCGGGCGTGACGCCGGACGTGGTGCGCGTACCTTCTCTGTCTCGGTCACGTTCTGCGACACGGTGGCTCCTCTCGATGGGTGCCCCGACGTGCAGAATCTGTGCACAGAGCGCCCGGTTGCGATAGATGAAAGCTACCGAGGCCGCCGCGCTCGCGCCACGCGCCCGGTCACGCCCGGTCACGCAAGGTAGTGCGGCGTCACACTCGGGCTTCGGGAGCCGGCTCGGCGTACGCTGGCGTCACGATCTCTGCGCGAAGATGGCCTCTACAGGGCGGCCACTGCGTCCGTGTACCGGCTCGCGACCACGTCGACGAGCTGCACCGGCGCCGGACCGACGGCCGACAACAGGGGCTTCGTCACGGCATCCGCCCCCGCCGCCTCGGCCAGCGACTGAAAGTAGCCGGGCGCGAGCAGGTAGCTGCTCACGACAATGCGCCGACCCGGATGTGCGGCGCGTGCCGCGGCGACGGCGTCGGGCAGCCGCGGACTCGCCGCCGAGAGAAAACCCACCGCCACGTTGCGGGCGAGCAGCGTCGCCAGCTGCGCGCGCACAACATGGCAGTCGGCCACCGCGCGAGCGTCGCTGGAACCGGCCACGGCGAGAATGATCACGTCGTCGTCGGTGATGCCGGCCTCGTCGAGGCGCAGCCGCAGGAGATCGATGAGGCGGGCATCCGGGCCGAGGGCGCCGGTGAGCGTGACAGTCCGGTCGGTCTCCGCCTGCACGGCCTCGGTGAGGTCGACATGCACGTGGTAGCCGGCGGACAGGAGCAGCGGCACGACGACGACCGCGCGGCCGGGTTCGACCGCGCCGAGGGTCGCGGCCGGGTCGGGCTGCTGCACGTCGACGTACCCGAGTCGCACGTCGAAGGTCGGGTGCGCGTCGGCGACGGCGCGCATGAGCAGGGCGGTGGCGGCCTGCCCCTCGGTCGACGAGGTGCCGTGGGCGAAACCGGCCAGCACGGGCGAATTTGAAATGGTCACGCCCCCATTGTGCCGGGTGACCGGCCGGTTTCGGGTGTCCTCGGTAACGCGAGGCCGTGCGCGCCGTAGGCTAGAGGCATGGCAGAACGCACCCCTTGGTCACTTTCCGGCGCTCTGCGCGGCATGTTCGCGAAGAAGACGATCGATGCCGAGACCTGGGATGACCTTGAAGACGCGCTGATCCAGGCCGATTTCGGCCCGGACGTCACCGAGGTGGTCGTCGCCGATCTGCGCGCCAAGGTCGCCAAATACAACACGACCGACCCGAAAGACCTGCAGCGGATGCTCCGCGAAGGCATCGAGGAACGGCTCTCCCGTCTCGACTCCACCCTCACCCTCAGCGAACGCCCCGCCGTTGTTCTCGTCGTGGGCGTCAACGGCGTCGGCAAAACCACGACCATCGGCAAGTTCGCCAAATTTCTGAACACCTACGGGCGCAGCGTCGTCGTCGGCGCCGCGGACACGTTCCGCGCCGGTGCCGTCGATCAGCTGGCGACGTGGGCGGACCGTGCGGGGGCGCAGATCGTGCGGCCGCAAGCGGTGGGCCAGGACCCGGCATCCGTTGCCTTTCAAACGGTTGAGAAGGCCAGGAACGAAGGCATCGAGATCGTCATCATCGATACCGCCGGCCGGCTGCACACCAAGGGCGGCCTCATGGATGAGCTCACCAAGATTCGCCGCGTGGTGGAGAAACAGGCGCCGATCGCCGAGGTTCTACTGGTTCTCGACGCGACGACGGGCCAGAACGGGCTCGCCCAGGCCGAGGCCTTCATCCAGCACGCCGGTGTGACCGGGCTCGTGCTCACCAAACTTGACGGTTCCGCTCGCGGCGGCTTCGTGCTCGCCGTGCAGGAGCGCACCGGGATCCCCATCAAACTCGTGGGGCAGGGTGAGGGCATCAACGACCTCACCGGGTTCACTCCGCACGTTTTCGCCCAGAAACTCATCGGCTAGCGTGATGGCCCTGCCCCCGACCTTGCAGACAATCTAGAAAGCGGACGACATGACTATTGAGCACGATTTCTTCGGCATTCTCGGCAGCGACGATGCGGGCGAGGTGTACTGGTCGGAGACGGCCGAACTGGGCGACCAGGACATTGAGGTCGACCTGAACTCGCCGACCGAGGACGATGTGGCGGCCGAGGCGCTCGACATCGCCGCGGCGATGATCAACAACATCGAGGACCTCGACTCCGCCGCGCGCGAGTCGCTCGTGGCGGAGCTCACCACGAAGACCACGCCCACCTCCACCTACATCGACCAGCACGTCGACGAGATGGACCCGGAGGCGCTCGCCGACGCGATCATCTGGGACTCCGGTGACCAGCAGATCGACTTTCTGCGTTCGCTCCGCCTGCAGCGGGTGGGATTCCACCCGCACCACACCGGCACCGACGAGCACTTCGCACTGCTGGAGTACTCCATCAGCCCCGACGACACCGACTCGCTGCTCATCGTGGCGATCGACGTCAACGGCGACACGGTGCAGATCGCGATCGAAAACTAGCCCGCACACCGCGGCTCACCTGGTCGTGCGCCGCAAACCTGCACCTGCGCCCGCGATACCGGCCGCGCCTGCAGTTTTGACCCGCGTGAGGCGAGCCGCGTTACCGGATGGTGCCCTTGGCCGGGTTGCCGAGGGGCACGTTGCCGGCGATGGTCACCTCGGGCGGGGCGGTCAGGGCATCGCCCATGAGCCGGTTGAGCTCGGCTATCGCCGCACCGGCGGCGTGGGCGGCGAGGTCGTCGGGTGTGCTCCAGCGTTCCACCACGATCAGCTTGCTCTGATCGGTGTGCAGGGCGTAGAGCTCACAGCCCGTTTCCTCGTGCACGAGGGGCGACGCCCCGGCGAATGCGTCCAGGGCGTCCTGAACGCGGCCAACTTTGGGAACGAGGGTGGCGATAACGACAACCGACATGAAATCTCCTGACGTGTGCTGATCCCGGTGAGGGCTGCACTCAGCATGCCACGCTGATTGAGGAGCCCACTGCATCCCGTAAACTGAATGCATCATGGCTACTTTTGGAAACCTCTCAGATCGCCTGGCCGAGACGTTCAAGAATCTCCGCACCAAGGGCAAGCTCAGTGCCGCGGATGTTGACGGCACGGTTCGTGAAATTCGACGCGCGCTGCTCGACGCCGACGTTGCCCTCGAAGTCGTCAAGGACTTCACCGGGCGCGTGCGTGAGCGCGCCCTCGGTGACGAGGTCAGCAAGGCGCTCAACCCGGCCCAGCAGGTCGTGCAGATCGTCAACGACGAACTCGTCACGATTCTCGGCGGCCAGCAGCGTCGCCTCGAATTCGCGAAGAAGCCGCCGACGATCATCATGCTCGCCGGCCTGCAGGGTGCGGGCAAGACCACCCTCGCCGGCAAGCTGGCGAAATGGCTCGCGAAAGACGGGCACACCCCCGTTCTCGTCGCCGCCGACCTGCAACGCCCCAACGCCGTCACCCAGCTCGAGGTCGTCGCCGGGCAGGCCGGAGTTGCCGTCTACGCGCCGCAGCCCGGCAACGGCGTCGGCGACCCGGTCAAGGTCGCCCGCGACGGCGTCAAGTTCGCCCAGCAGAAGCTGCACGACGTTGTCATCATCGACACGGCCGGACGCCTCGGAGTCGACGCCGAGCTGATGAAGCAGGCCGCGGACATCCGTCGCGCAACCGACCCCGACGAAGTGCTGTTCGTGATCGACGCCATGATCGGTCAGGACGCCGTCGCCACCGCGAAGGCCTTCCAGGACGGCGTCGACTTCACGGGCGTGGTGCTCACCAAACTCGACGGCGACGCCCGCGGTGGTGCCGCCCTCTCGGTTGCGTCCCTCACCGGTCGCCCGATCATGTTCGCGTCCACCGGCGAGGGCCTCGACGACTTCGAACCGTTCCACCCCGACCGGATGGCCGGCCGAATCCTCGACCTCGGTGACATCCTCACCCTGATCGAGCAGGCGCAGGGTGCCTTCGACGAGGACGAGGCCCGCAAGGTCGCCGAGAAGTTCGCCACGGACACCTTCACCCTCGACGACTTCCTCAGCCAGATGCAGCAGCTGCGCAACATGGGCTCGATCAAGAAGATGATGAGCATGCTTCCCGGCGCCGGTGCCATGAAGGCGCAGCTCGACAACTTCGACGAGGGCGAGATCGTGCGCACCGAGGCGATCATCCAGTCGATGACCAAAATGGAGCGCACCACGCCCAAGCTCCTCAACGGGTCGCGGCGCATGCGTATCGCCAAGGGTTCCGGATCCACCGTCACCGAGGTCAACCAGCTCGTTCAGCGCTTCGAGCAGGCCGCGAAGATGATGAAGACCGTGGCCAAGGGCGGAACGCCCAACATTCCCGGCATGGGCCCCATCCCCGGTGCCGGGTATGGGGGCAAGCCCAAGGCTCAGCAGAAGAAGAAGGGCTCGAAGTCGGGAAACCCGGCCAAGCGCGCGGCCGAAAACGCCGCGATCGCCGCGGGCGAGAAACCCGCCGCACCCGGCTCGACGTCCGGCGGCTCCGGATTCGGTCTCGCCGGGGGCGCCACTGCGCAGCCGGGCAAGGGTAAGGCCGGCGGGCCGAGCGAAGAAGAAATGGCCGCGTTGCAGAAGATGCTCGGGCGCTAAACTCGCAGCACGTCAGTTCTGCCCCACCAGGGAGGTCAGCTCATGCCCGTGCACTCGGCACCCGACGCGACCGGGACGTCGCCACGCCTCCGCGGGGTGGTGGGCGCCGTCCTGCTGGGCGTGAGCCTGATCACGCTCCTCGCGGCCTGTGCGTCCCCGACGTCCTCCGACGCGGGGCAGACCCCGACTCCCACGGCCCAGAGCATTGTGGGCACGTGGGTCGTGAGCCCCGACCAGACGCTGGCGACGACGCCGTTTCTCACGATCGCGGGAGACGGCTCGTGGACCGGGTCCGACGGATGCAATGTGGTGCGCGGCACATGGGAGGTCGCCGCGGACGGCACTCTTGTGACAACATCCGGGCCGAGCACGCTGATCGGTTGCGACGGCAAACCGCTGCCGGCACTGTTCACCAACGCCACGAGGGCGACCGTCGACGGTGACAGTCTCGTGCTGCAGGATGAGTCCGGCGAGGTTGTGACGCTCGTGGCCGGCCGGGAACCCCTCAAACGCATCGTCACCCCCACCGATACACCGACAAACTAGGCGAATTCATGACCCCCACAACACCACGTCCCGTGCGCCTCGGAGTGCAGATCGCTCCGCAGCACGCCACCTACTCGAAGATCCGTGACACGGTTGCGGCCGTCGAAGGGCTCGGCGCCGATGTCGCCTTCAACTGGGACCATTTCTTTCCGCTGAGCGGCGACCGGGACGGCCTGCACTTCGAGTCGTGGACAATTCTCGCCGCCTGGGCGGAGCAGACGTCGACCATCGAGATCGGCGCGCTCGTGAACTGCAACAGCTACCGCAACGCGGACCTGCAGGCCGACATGGCCCGCACCATCGATCACATCAGCGGTGGACGTTTCCTGTTCGGCACTGGTGCCGGCTGGTTCGAGCGGGACTACGACGAGTACGGCTACGAGTTCGGTACCCCGGGAACCCGCCTCAACGCGCTTGACGACAGCCTCAACCGCGTCGAGGCGCGCTGGGCGAAGATCAACCCGCCGCCCACCCGCAAGATTCCCGTGCTGATCGGCGGCGGTGGCGAGAAGAAGACCCTGCGCATCGTGGCCCAGCACGCGGACATCTGGCATTCCTTCGCCGATCCGACGGTGCTCGAGCACAAGCTCGGGGTGCTCGGCGAGTGGTGCGAGAAGGTCGGCCGCGACCTGTCGGAGATTGAGATCTCCACCGAGCTGCGCGGCCGCACGGTGGCGCAGGCCGAAGAGCTCTACGAGCTGGGTGCGCGCCTGTTCACGATCGGCGTCTCCGGTCCTGATTACGACCTCGCGCACGCCGTGGACTGGCTCGCCTGGCGCGACTCCAAGAACGCCTAGACGCCCGCCCGCGCGAGCTGAGCCGACATCGCGCTGGTCGATGCGCGAGCTGAGGCCGCGTTGGTCGAGGCGCGACGGAGGAGCGATCGAGACCGCGTGTGGTGATGCTCGGGCGTGGTTGGGTTGGGTGGGGTGTCTCGCGTGGTCTCGATCGCTCGTGCCTCGCGCCTCGACCGGCGGTTCTCGCGCTTCAGCGCAGGCCGTGCTCGAGTTCGCGGCTGAGCGCGGCCACGACGGCCGGCAGGCTGCCGCCGGCCTCCGCCGCCACACGGAGCTGGCGCTGGTAGCTGCCGCCGTTGTCGATGATCTCGTGCAGATCCAGCAGCTCGCCCAGGCAGCCCAGACGTTCGGCGACGGGGGAGAGCGTGTCGATGAGCAGGCGCACATCGTCGGTCACGAGTCGTTCGGCCCCGGCCGCATCGAGGATGATCTCGGCGTCGAGCCCGTAGCGGGCGGCGCGCCACTTGTTTTCGCGCACGAACCACGGCTGCATGGTGGGTACCGTCTCGCCGGCGTCGAGCCTCGTCGACATCCACTCGACCAGGCACTGGATGAGGGCCGCGATCGCGCCGAGTTCCTGCGTCGTCGACACGCCGTCGCAGACCCGCACCTCGATCGTTCCCCAGCGCGGGGCCGGGCGGATGTCCCAGCGCACCTCCGTGACGTCGTCGATGATTCCGGTCGTGGTCATGTCGTCGACGTAGTTTTCCCAGGCTTCCCAGTCGGGCAGGTCCCACGGCAGGCCGGCGGTGGGCAGCTGCTGGAACATCTGCGCGCGGTTTGAGGCGAAACCGGTGTCCACACCCGCCCAGTACGGGCTCGACGCGGCGAGGGCTTGCAGGTGCGGAATGTAGGTGAGCATGCCGTTGAGAATGGGCATGACCTTGTTCTTGTCTTCGATGCCCACGTGCACGTGAATGCCCCAGATCATCATGTTGCGCCCCCACCACTGCGTGCGGTCGATGAGCTTGTGGTAGCGGGGCTTGTCGGTGATCGCCTGGTCGTACCACTGCCCGAACGGATGCGAACCGCTGCAGATCGGATCAACGCCGCGCGGGGCAACGACCGCGCGTACCTCTGCCACCTGGCCGGCCACATCCGCTACCGCGCCGCCCACGGTCTGGTGCACACCCGACACGACCTCAACCGTATTGAGCAGCAGCTCTCCCGTGATGGTGGGATGCCGGGAGCCGTCGGGGCGGCGCAGGGCGTCGAGCACGTCGTCGGCGATCGACACGAGGTCACCCGTGGTGCGGTCGACGAGGGCAATCTCCCATTCGATACCCACAGACGACCGGCCCGATCGAGCGAATTCAAGTGCCACTCTTGCTCCTTCAGACGCGCACGCAACGTACCCGCAATCATACGATTATCACAAAGGGTAAAAGTCTGGCAGAATGATCAGTCGAGATCACTATGCCCCGCCCTCTATCCCGGTGTAGGAAGATCCTCTAGAAGCTTATGCCGAGTGTGCCCCCACGCTCACGGCCTCAGGTTCGCCAAACATCGAGATAACACTGGAGAATTGTGGCTGTCAAAATCCGTCTGAAGCGCATGGGCAAGATCCGTGCACCGTTTTACCGCATCGTCGTTGCCGACTCGCGCACCAAGCGCGATGGTCGTGTCATCGAAGAGATCGGCGTTTACCACCCCACGCAGGAGCCCTCGGTCATCGAGGTCAAGTCTGAGCGTGCACAGTACTGGCTGAGTGTCGGCGCACAGCCGACCGAGCAGGTTGCGGCCTTGCTTCGTCTCACCGGCGACTGGGGCATCTTCAAGGGTGACAAGGACGCCAAGAGCACCGTCAAGGTCAAGGAGCCCAAGGCTGCCTTCGTCGCTGACGAGAAGAAGAAGCCCGTCCTGCGCCCCAAGGCCGAGAAGCCCGCTGTCAAGGCCGACGAGTCCACCGAGGCTGCCGCAGAGGCAACCGACGAGACCAAGGCGTAAATCTTGCTCGCTCCCGCACTAGAGCACCTCGTCAAGGGGATCGTTGATCACCCGGACGATGTGCACGTTGCTGAGAAGAACTCTCCCCGTGGTGAGGTTCTTGAGGTTCGTGTGAACCCCGAGGATCTCGGCCGGGTCATCGGCCGTGCGGGTCGCACGGCCAAGGCCCTGCGCACCCTCGTAGCTGCGCTGGCCGATGGCCGCCGTGTTCGCGTTGACGTCGTCGACACCGATTCCTAGGGTCTCCCATGAATTCGGTAGACGACAATACGCAGACGCGCAATCAGCTTCGGGTGGGGCGACTCACGAAAGCCCACGGGCTCAAGGGAGCGATCAAGCTTGAACTGTTCACGGACGACCCGGGACGACGTTTCGTTCCGGGTGCCGTGTTCACCCTCCAGGTGCCCACCGGTACTCCGTGGCACGGGAAAACCCTTGAACTGGTCGAACTCCGCTGGTACAACCAGCAGGCCGTCGGTTTCTTCAAGGATGTTCCGGACCGCACCACCGCGGAGACCCTCGCCAAGGCAATTCTCTGGATCGAATCCGACGCGGCGGAGCAGTCCGACGAAGAAGATGCCTGGTACGACCACCAGCTCATCGGCCTCGCCGTGATGCGCGACGATGTGAAGATCGGTACGATCTCCCGCCTCGAGCACATGCCCGCGCAGGACCTCCTCATCGTCAAGACCCCCACCGGCGACGTGATGATCCCCTTCGTGAAGGCGATCGTTCCCGCCGTCGATGTGAAGGCCGGAACCGTCACGATCACCCCGCCTCCCGGTCTGCTCGAAGAGCTTCCCGAGCAGGCGGACGACGCTCACTCCGAGGCCGCACCGGAAACGGATGCCGACGCATCCGTCGACGAGCCGGCCTCTGACGAGCCGGAAGCCGAGAAAAACTGACCGGCACCGACCTTTCACCGATCGCCCATCCCCACCGGGGGGTGGGCGATTCGTGCATGCACCGCCGGCGCCGCCGCTACACGTTGAGTCGGTAGCCGCGCTTCACGACCGTGGCCACGAGCCCCGGAACGCCCAGCGTTTGGCGCAGGCGGCTGAGCGAGACCTCCATGGCATGGTCGTCGACCGGGCCGGGAAGCGCCAGGGTGAGATCGTCACGGGACACCACGGCGCCGCGCGCGGCAACGAGCGCACGCATGATGGCGAGGGCCGTCGGCGGGAGCTGCACCCGCTCGTCGCCGATCTCGACGACGCACCCGCGCAAGGCCACCGGGCCGTGCTGCGTCTGCACCCGCAGGATTGCGTTCTGCTCCAGATGCTCGCAGACCAGCCGGATCAGGGCGCCCATGCGAAAGCGCGTGGGCTGAATGGGAATGATTCCGGCGGCCTCCAGTGGGGCGGCCGTCACCGGGCCGACGGCGGCGGCGCACACCTGGGTTTGCAGCGCCGCCACGAGTTGCGGGTACACGCCCATTCCCTCCGCGGCGCCGAACAGGGCGTGCACCGACGGCGCGCTCGTGAACGTGACGCAGTCCAATTGGCGGGCGCAGATGGCTTCGACGAGTTTGTACACCCGTTCGTCGGTGTCATCCACGGCGATCCAGCGGTACGGGGCGACGATCAACACGTTCCTGTGCACGGCCCGGAGCCGGTCGAGTTGTTCCTCGTCGGTGAACCCGTGAACCTGAACCCCAATGGTGAGCCCGGCCGGGTAGTCCTCCAGAACCTTGGTGACCAGGGACGCGGTGGTCTCGGAATCGCTCATCCCCGCATCGTTGAGGCCCGCCGCGCGGATACCTCCGCGTGCCTTGGGGCCGCGGACGAGGATCTTCGTGTCGGAGAGCGCTTCGGTGAGGGCGTCGCCGAGTCCGTCGGCCTCGGCCACCTCGAACCAGCGCCGCACGCCGTAGCCGGTCGTTGCCAGGAGCACATCCGGCCGGGCCGCGATCATGGCCCGGGTGTCATCGAGAAGAGGGCCGTCTTCCTGCGAGTGCGCAATCCGCAGCGTCGGCGCATGCACGACGCGGGCGCCGCGGCGTTCGAAGGCGTCGATCAGGTCGCTCGACCGGCGGTCGCTCGTGACACCGATGCGGAAGCCCTCCAGCTGGGTGGGCTGAAAGGCGGCCGTCGACAGCTCGGGGGACTCCGCCGGTCCGGCCTTGTCGGAATGGTTCGGGGGTCCTGTGTGATCTGTGGGCATCAGGCCGCGAACTCGCCGGCCCGGCTGATCAGGTCTTCCGCGCTCGTGTCGCCCGTGAACGCGAGGCGCACAACCTCGCCGATCACGAGTACGGCGGGGGAGGTGACGCTCGCGCGTGCCGCCTCGCCGAGGATGGTTCCGAGGTTGGCGATGGTGGTGCGCTGGGTGGCACTGAAGCCGCGCTCGATGATCGCGACCGGGAGGTCCGCGGTCATGCCGTGGCGCAGCAGACCCTGGGTCAGGGTGGGCAGCGTGCCGACGCCCATGAGCACCACGATGGTGCTGCCGAGGAGCACAAGGCCCTCGAGCTCGTTCTCGGTCAGGGGCGCGTGACCGGAGATCACCGTGAAGGCGTGGCTCATGCCGCGATGGGTCAGGGGGATGCCGGCCGCTGCGGGGACCGCGATCGCGCTCGTGACGCCAGAGACGACGGTCACGGGGATGCCGTGGGAGTGGCAGGCGAGCACTTCTTCGCTGCCGCGGCCGAAAATGTACGGATCGCCGCCCTTCAGCCGAACGACCCGGGAGCCGGCGAGGGCGTGGCTCACGATGAGCTTTTCGATGTCGCCCTGGGGAATGGCGTGGTTGCCCGGAAGCTTGCCCACGTCGATCAGGCGCGCGTTCGGTGCGAGCGCCCGGAGATCGTCGGTGGGTGCGAGACGGTCGTACAGCACGACCTCCGCCTCGCGCAGCGCCTGGGCGGCGGCGAGGGTGAGCAGCCCGGCCGACCCCGGGCCGCCACCGACGAGGGTTACCCGTCCAGGCTGTCCTGACTCAGGGGCGTTCATCTTTTACTCTCCTCGGACTGGTATGCGGCTTCCACTGATAATCACCGTACGTGAATCGGCTCGCTCTTCGGCAGTGGCAGGACGCATTTGGTCACGTTCGCTCACAAGGGCGAGGCTCGGGTCGGCCGTGGTGGGGGCGTTCACGAAGGAACGGAACCGGCGCAGCCGCTCCGGGTCCCCGAGCGTCGCGGCCCACTCGTCCTCATAATTGTCGACATGTGCGGCCATGGCCTCCTCCAGTTCGGCGGCGAGACCGAGGGAATCGTTGATGACGACGTCGCGTACGTGCTCGAGGCCGCCGTCGAGCTCCTCCATCCACCGGGCCGTGCGCTGCATGCGATCGGCCGTGCGGATGTAATACATCATGTAGCGGTCGATGTAGCTGATCAGGGTCGCCTCATCCAGGTCTGTGGCGAGCAGCTGGCCGTGGGAGGGTTGGAACCCGCCGTTGCCTCCCACGTACATGTTCCAGCCGTTGTCGGATGCGATGATCCCGACGTCCTTGGCCCGCGCCTCCGCGCACTCCCTGGCGCACCCCGAGACGCCGAACTTGAATTTGTGCGGGGCGCGCAGGCCCCGGTAGCGCAGCTCCAACCGGATGGCGAGACCCACGGCATCCTGCACGCCGAAGCGGCACCAGGTTGAGCCGACGCACGACTTCACGTTGCGGAGCGCCTTGCCGTACGCCTGGCCCGATTCGAAGCCGGCGTCGACAAGAATCCTCCAGATGTCCGGCAGCTGTTCGAGGCGGGCGCCGAACAGGTCGATGCGCTGCCCGCCCGTGATTTTCGTGTACAGGTTGAAGTCCAATGCGACCTGGGCGATCACGGCGAGCTTCGTCGGGGTGATCTCGCCGCCGGGGATGCGGGGGACCACCGAGTAGGTGCCATCCTTCTGCATGTTGGCCATGGCCCGGTCGTTGGTGTCCTGCAGAGTGCCGCGGCCCGCATCGAGAATGTAGGCCGTGTGCTGGCTGGCCAGGATGGACCCGACGGCCGGTTTGCAGACGTCGCAGCCGCGCCCCGTGCCGAACCGGGTGAAGATCTCCTCGCTCGAGGTGAGCCCGAGCACCCGCACGGATTCGAACAGTTCCTGCCGGCTCAGCTCGAAGTGCTCGCAGAGCGCGTGCGAGACGGTCTGGCCGGAGGCGACCAGCTCGGCCTCGAGCAGTTTTTTCACGAGGGGAACGCACGACCCGCACTGCGTTCCGGCGCGCGTGCAGGTCTTCAAGGCACCGAGCTCCGTGCACGCGTCGGTGTGCGCATCGCCCTGCACGGCGCCGCGCACGGTGCCGGCGGTCACCATGTTGCAGGAGCACACGAGGGCGTCGTCGGGGAGCTCGTCGCCGGCCGGGGCTTCGGCGCCGGCGGCGGAGAGATACGCGGCGGGTTCGCTGCCGAGTTCGCGGCCCACCAGGGGGCGCAGCAGCGAGTACGGGCCCGCATCGCCCACGAAGATGCCGCCGAGGAGGGTTTTGGCGTCGTCGGTCATCACAAGTTTTTGGTACAGGCCGCGCGCCGGGTCGGCGTAGACGATTTCCAGTGCGCCCGGCGTCGTGCCGAGGGCGTCGCCGAAGCTGGCCACGTCGACGCCGGAGAGCTTGAGCTTGGTGGCGTCGTCGACGGTCGTGAAGAGCGCCTCGCCGCCGAGCAGCCGGTCGGCCACCACCTCGGCCATGGCGTTGGCCGGTGCCACGAGTCCCACGCAGCGGTCGTTCCAGCTCGCCACCTCGCCGATGGCCCAGATCCTCGGGTCGCTCGTGCGGCAATCGTCACCGATCGTGACGCCGCCGCGCGTGCCGACGCCGAGGCCCGAGGCGCGCGCCAGTTCGTCCCGCGGCGCGATGCCGATCGCGTAGATGACCATGTCCGCCGGGATGGTCGTCCCGTTGCCGAGCTGCAGGCCGGTGACGGCGGTGTCCTCGTCGTTCGTGAGCACGGTACGCGCCCGCGTGCCGAGGTGCAGCTCGATGCCCTGGGCCACGATGAGGCGCCCGAGGGCCTGCCCGCCGCCCTCGTCAAGCTGCGCGGACATCAGCCAGCCGCCCGAGTGCACGATCGCCGATTCGGCGCCGAGCGCGTGCAACCCCCCGGCAGCCTCCAGACCGAGCAGCCCGCCGCCGGCCACGACCACCTTCGGCGCGCGGCCGAGCGACTCCGTGAGCGCGGCCAGTTCCGCCACGAGGGCGTCGACGTCGTCGAGGGTGCGATACACGCGAATGTGAGCGGAACCGGGCATGTCGGGCACCGGGGCGCTCGACCCGGTGGCCAGTACCAGTTCGTCGTAGCCGAAGACATGACCGGTCGACGTGGTCACCGTTTGCGCCGCACGGTCGATGGCCTCGGCGCGCTCGCCGATACGCAAAGCGATGTGTTCGGCGTCCCAGACACCGCTCGGTTCGAGGGTGAGATCGACCGATCCGGCCAGCCGCCGGCTGAGCGCCACCCGGTCGTAGGGGAGGTGGGATTCCTCGGCCATCACCACCACCGAGAGGGCGTGCTCGGTGTCGCGAGAGTGCAGGGCGTCGGTGAGGCGGTGCGCGGCCGGACCACCGCCGATCACGATCACGCGTCGCCGGGCTGTCTGGGGGGTGGGGTGAGTCGCAGAAGTCATCAGCATCCTTTCAGGGCTGATGCCGAGCGTATGGCGGGGCAGTTTCTCGGTCGTGTCGCCCGTGTATCCCGGAGAGAACAAAACCCCCACAGCATCCGTGGGTCGCTGTGAGGTGGGTTTCACTCCGGCGAAACAAACGGCGTTGCCGTCGGAAATACGCGCCGCCTAGCGTGAACGCCAACCCACCGCAGCAACCACGCACACTGACATTCGGGAGCGACATGACCCTCACCCTCACCCCTGCCGCGTCCGCGCCGAACGCTCCCAGCTGGGAACGTGCCTGCGCGGTGACCGATCTCGAACCGTCGTGGGGCGAGGCCGCGCTCGTGCGCATGAAGCAGATCGCGCTCTTCCTGCTGTCACCCTCCGAGGTGTACGCCGTCTGCCACCGCGACCCGCACACGGATGCCTATGTCATGGCCCGCGGAATCGTCGGCTCCCGCGGAGATCGGCCCACCATCGCGTCGCCGCTGCACAAGGAGGTGTACGACCTGGGCACGGGGGAATGCTTCACCGATTCGACCCTGTTCCTGCGTACCTTCCAGACGCGGATCGTCGGCGGATTCATCGAGGTCGCTGTGTAGGCATCCGCTCTTCTAGAATTTGAGTATGCGCATTGATATCGTCACCATTTTTCCGGAATTCTTCGATGTGCTCGACCTGTCGCTGCTCGGCAAGGCCCGCCAGTCCGGTTTGATCGAACTGGGCGTGCACAACCTGCGCGACCATACCCACGACCGACACCGCACCGTCGATGACACGCCGTACGGCGGTGGCGCCGGAATGGTAATGAAGCCCGAGCCGTGGGGTGACGCGCTCGACTCCATTCTCGGGGCGGCGCCCGCCGACGAGGAGCCTGGAGACGCGCACGGCCCCACGATCATCTTCCCGTCGCCGGCCGGTGAGCAGTTCACGCAGGCCACGGCCCGGGAGCTCGCCGAGGAGCCCCACCTCGTGTTCGGATGCGGGCGCTACGAGGGTATCGACCAGCGCGTCGTCGACCACTACGCAACTCGCGGGCGGGTGCGCCTGATCAGCCTCGGCGACTATGTGCTCAACGGGGGAGAGGTCGCCGTGATGGCGATGATCGAAGCCGTCGGGCGCTTGATTCCCGGTGTTGTCGGAAACCCGCAGAGCCTCGTGGAGGAATCCCACGAGGACGGCCTGCTGGAATACCCCAGCTACACCAAACCGAACGAGTGGCGCGGCCTGCCGGTGCCCCCGGTTCTGTTGAGCGGAAACCACGCCGCGATCGCGGCCTGGCGACGTGAGCAGCAGGTGGAACGCACCCGCCGCGTTCGCCCCGACCTGCTCGTCGAGTCGGTGGACAGCCCCGCCTCGTAGCGCGCGTGCCGGCCCACGGCAAGGCGGCGTGCCACGGAGCCGTTAGCCCACAGCGAACGCCGGGCAATCACACAGCGCGCGCGGATAGTCTGGAGGCGTGTTCATACGCCGCACCTTCTTCCGTTGGCAGTTTCCTGCCGTTCTCGTGCTGCCGCTCTGGCTGCTGATCGGCTCGTCGATCTTCGGAACGGGCGGCTGGGCGGTGCTCGGCATTTTCTTCGGCGCCGTGCTGCTCGGCCTCGGCCTGCTCGTGGTGAGCCTGCTCCTCTTTGCCCGCCGTGAGGTCCGCGAGGAGCGCGCCCTGTCGTGGATCGACGTGGGAGTCCTGGGCCTCTGGCATGCCCTGATCATCGCCTTGGGGCTCGCCTCCGACGCCACCGGCTGGTTGTCCGTGGTGGTCATCCTGGTCGGTGTCGGTGCGTTCTGGTACGCCGTGTGGGCCCTGTACAGTGCCGCCCGCAAGCGCGTGCGTGCCATGCTGGACCTCATCGAGCAGACGGCGGCCGGCGCCGCGCCCACCAGCCCCCTGGCGTCCCCGCCGACGAAACCGAGAACGGAACCCGGCACATCCACGGGCTCTCCCTTCGGCCGTAGCAGCGACCCCGAGGTCATTGTGATCAAGGAACAGCCGCACGACGCTCCCTAGCCGGGCGGAACACGCCCGGGATTTTTGCGGCGGGACCGGGAATGTGACAGAATAGGCGATTGTGCCGCGGCAAGTCTCTGCCACAGGGGAGCTGCTTCAAATCGGCACACTTCTACCTACTGGTTGCAGGTGTTTCGCGTTAGGCGTTCCCCGCACAAATCGTGTTCGACCTGTGGCGGATACAGAGAGCGACAAGCTATGCATATTCTCGACTTCGTGGATGCTCCTTCCCTGCGTAAGGACATCCCCGCGTTCCGCGCCGGCGACACCGTCAAGGTTCACGTAAACATCATTGAAGGCACCCGCTCTCGTGTCCAGGTCTTCCAGGGCATCGTCATCGGCCGCTCCGGCGAAGGCGTGCGCGAGACGTTCTGTGTTCGCAAGGTCAGCTTCCAGCGCGGCGTCGAGCGTACCTTCCCGGTGCACTCCCCGATCATCGACCACATCGAGGTCGTCACCCGCGGAGACGTTCGTCGCGCGAAGCTGTACTTCCTGCGCGACCTGCGCGGCAAGAAGGCCAAGATCAAGGAAAAGCGCTAGTCATCACCGATTAGCCCCGGTTTCACCGGATTCTGTCCTGAGCTCCCGATCACGTAAACTGATCGGGAGCTCAGGCGGTTTAATGACAGAAGAAGCGGTACCCACGCGAAGCATTCGCCTGGGATCACACTCACATGCACATTCCGGACCGCGGAGAACCAGGAAGCACAGCGTCCTGCTTTTCATTCGGGACCTCATCATCATCTTTGTTGTTGCTCTTCTCATCTCCTTCCTGATCAAGACGTTTCTGGTCAGATCGTTCTACATCCCGTCCGGATCGATGGAAAACACGCTCCAGGTTTACGACCGGATCATCGTGAACCAGCTTGAGCCCCGGTTCATGCCCATCGAGCGCGGCGACGTGATCGTGTTCCGCGACCCGGGCGGTTGGCTCCCGCCCCAAGAGGCCATCGAGCAGAACACCCTCGTCGCGAGCGTGGACTGGGTCATGTCCGTGGTCGGACTCTCCGCGCCGGACAGCAACGATCACCTGATCAAGCGGGTTATCGGTCTGCCCGGTGATCATGTGGTCTGCTGCAACGCGCTCGGTCAGATGAGCGTCAACGACGTGCCCCTCTCCGAGCCGTACGTGCTCCTTGCGACCGGTGAGACCATGGTCTCCAAAGACGACTTCGACGTCGTGGTCCCCGCAGATTCCCTGTGGATGATGGGGGACAACCGCTACAACTCCAAGGACTCCCGGTACAACGGCGACACCCCGGGCAAGGGATTCGTGCCGATCGACCACGTGGTCGGTCGTGCCCTCGTCATCAGCTGGCCGCTCGCCAGATGGTCGTGGCTCGACGACTACCCCGACACGTTCCGCGGCGTGAAAGACGCGGCACCGTAGTGGCGGTGTCTGACCCCGACCTCGATGTGGAACGATCCCTGCTGGCCAACGGAGCACGGTTCGTCATCGGCTGTGACGAGGTGGGCCGCGGCGCCCTGGCCGGACCCGTCGGCGTCGGATTCGTCGCCATCGACGCCGCCGTCACCCCCATTCCGGCCGGATTGCGCGACTCCAAAATGCTGAGCCAACCCAAACGCGAACTGCTCGCACCGCTCGCCGCCGCATGGGCGCAGTACTCGGCGGTCGGCCTTGCCTCGGCTCAGGAGATCGACGAACTCGGCATCATCGCCTGCCTCGGCCTGGCCGGCAAGCGCGCGCTGGCCGAGCTGCACGCCTCCGGGGTCGACATCACCGCCAGCGTCGTGCTCCTCGACGGCAGCGATGACTGGCTCAACAAGGCCCTCAAGACCCCGCTGACCGTGATAACCCGCATCAAGGCCGACCGGGACTGCGCATCGGTGGCCGCGGCATCCGTGATCGCCAAGGTGCACCGGGACCGCCTGATGATCGAGGCGGACGCCGTTTCTCCCGGCTACGGATGGGCGGGGAACAAGGGATACGGCAGCGCCGAGCACATGAACGCGATCGGCCGGCTCGGCGCGAGTGAACTGCACCGCAAATCGTGGCTGAAGATCACGGCGTAGGATTGGGGCACCATGGAAGAAGACGAATTTGAGGACTACGACCGCGAGGTCGAGCTGGCCCTGTACCGGGAATATCGAGACGTGGTCGGCCAGTTCCAATACGTCATTGAAACGGAACGACGTTTCTACCTGGCCAATGACGTGGAGCTGGTGCGCCGGGACACGGAACACGATTTCTACTTCGAGCTGAACATGAAGGACGTGTGGGTGTGGGACGTCTACCGCTCCGACCGCTTCGTGAAATCAGTACGGGTACTCACCTTCAAAGATGTCAACGTGGAAGAACTCGCGTCGAAGGAGTTTGAGCTGCCCAAGGAATTGGCGCTCGACGAGTAACGACGCACAAGCAAGAGTCACGACGCGGGCAGCCCGCGCGGTGAAACCAACGAGGGTTTAGGAATACAGCGAGTGAATGAGCCAACAGATCGTGCCCGGCAAGTGTGGATCGGTCGGGAGGCGATCGCTGAGGCGATGATTCCCCTCATCGGCCGCTTGTATCGCGACAATAACGTCGTCACGAGCGTCTTCGGTCGCGGCCTGATCAACAAATCGGTCATCGGCCTGCTCAAGGCTCACCGTTTCGCCCGCCATATCGCGGATGTCGAGCTTCCGCTCGAAGAGACCCTCCCGGTGCTGGAGACGCTGCTGCGCCTCAACCTCGGCGCGGCCTCGATCGACCTGGCCCGCCTCGCCATCGGTTACCGCAAGGACGCCGAGGAACTCTCGCTGGAGGAATACCTCCGCGCCGAGCTCGCCGGCATCGTCGACCAGCACGGCCTGGACGAACGCACCAGTACCGACGTTGTGCTCTACGGCTTCGGCCGCATCGGGCGCCTGCTCGCACGGATCCTGATCGAGCACGCCGGCGGCGGCCAGGGCCTGCGCCTGCGCGCCATCGTCGTGCGCAAGGGCTCGGAAAACGACATCATCAAGCGCGCGAGCCTGCTGCGACGCGACTCCGTGCACGGTCCCTTCGAGGGAACCATCACCGTCGACGAGCGCAACAACACAATCCTCGCCAACGGAACCCTGATCCAGGTGATCTACTCGAGTGACCCGTCCATCGTGGATTACGAGTCCTACGGTATCCACAACGCGGTCGTCGTCGACAACACGGGGCGCTGGCGCGACGCGGACGGCCTGTCCCAGCACCTCAAATGCCCCGGCGTCGCACGGGTGCTGCTGACCGCTCCGGGCAAGGGCGCGCTGAAAAACATCGTGCACGGCATCAACCACGCCACGATCTCCGACGACGATACGATCGTCACCGCGGCGTCCTGCACCACGAACGCCATCACCCCCGTGCTCAAGGCCATCAACGACCGCTTCGGCATCATCGACGGTCACGTCGAAACCGTGCACTCGTTCACCAACGACCAGAACCTCATCGACAACTTCCACTCGGGGGATCGTCGCGGACGCTCGGCCGCCCTCAACATGGTGATCAGCGAAACGGGAGCGGCCAAGGCCGTCGCCAAGGCGCTGCCCGAGCTCGCGGGCAAGCTCACCGGCAACGCCATCCGGGTGCCGACGCCCGACGTGTCGATGGCCATCCTGAACCTCAACCTGGCGAGCGGCACCGACAAGGACGAGGTCAACACCTACCTGCGCACCATGTCGCTGCACTCGGACCTGCACAAGCAGATCGACTACATTGACTCACCCGAGGTGGTCTCCAGCGACTTCCTCGGATCGCGCCGCGCCGGCATCGTGGACGGTCTCGCGACCATCGCCAACGGCAGCAAGGTGATCCTCTACGTCTGGTACGACAACGAATTCGGCTACAGCTGCCAGGTCATCCGCGTGCTCGAAGAAATGGCGGGCGTGCTGGCCCCGTCCTTCCCGAGCGCCATGGTCGACGAGCTCGAAGCGGTTCTGTAACTCCGCAGGCACCGTCACCTCGGCGGCGCTGAACCCGGGCGGCCCCGGGTCAGCGCGGCTCGCAGATGACGACAGGGATGTCCCTGCTCGTCCTCTGCTGGTACGCGTCATACCCGGAGTAGGCGGCGACGATCCGGGGCCACAGCTGCGCCTTCTCCTCCGCGGTGGCCGTGCGCGCCCGCATCGGGAGCGTCGCGCCCCGAACGGTCAACTCGATATCGGGCCGGGCCAGCAGGTTGAGGTACCAGTTCGGATGCCGGTCGTCACCACCCTTCGATGCGACCAGCACGAAGCGCCCGTCCCCGTGTACCGGCGCGGTCAGCATCGTGGAGCGTCGCTGACCGCTCGAACGCCCCGTGGTGTGCAGTTCGACGGCCGGCATCGGACCGATCGTCCAACCCCAGCGACCGCCGGACAGGAACAGAATCGTGCGGTGCACACCGTTCATCGCGTGCAGGCTCAGGTCCGTGACGGTGTGGCGAATGCTCATGCCCCGATCGTACGTGAGCCGCCTGCTGCCCGGCCGCGAGCTCCGACTCAGACCGGTACGTTGGAACCATGACGACAGCAACGATGCTCAGCTCGATCCTCCGCGATGCCGGTTCGGACGCGCCGTACGCCGACAGCGCACCCCTCACCCTGGAAACCATTCCGGTACCCGAGCCACGCCGCGGCGAGCTGCTGGTCAAGATCGAACGCGCCAGCCTCTGCCACTCCGACCTGTCGGTGATCAATGGCTCCCGCATCCGCCCGCTGCCGATGGCGCTCGGACACGAGGCCGCCGGAACCGTGAGCGCGGTCGGTGCGGATGTCGATGATGTGCGCATCGGCGACCATGTGGTGCTCGTGTTCGTGCCGAGCTGCGGCGACTGCCGTGCCTGTCTCGCCGGCCGCCCGGCGCTGTGCCACCGCGGCGCTGAGGTCAACAACACCGGGGACCTGCTGCACGGCGACGCCGTGTTGCGGTCGGAGGCGGGGGAGCGGGTGAACCACCACCTCGGAGTCTCCGCTTTCTCCCAGTACGCCGTCGTCGCACGCGAATCGGCCGTCGTGATCGCCGCCGACGTGCCGTTCGACGTGGCCGCCATGTTCGGCTGCGCGGCACTGACCGGCATCGGCGCCGTGCTCAACACCGGGCAGCTCGTTGCCGGCCAGTCCGTGATCGTCTTCGGGCTCGGCGCCGTCGGACTGATGGCCGTCATGGCCGCCGCCCAGGTGGCGGGCACGACCGTGATCGCCATCGACCCGCTCGCCGAGAAGCAGGCCCTCGCGCTGCGGTGTGGCGCGACGGCCGTCGGCGCGCCCGACCAGGCGGCTGCCCTCGTCACCGAGCACGCCGGCGACGGCGTCGACCTCGCGATCGAGGCCGTCGGCAACTCCCGCGTGATGGAGGCGTGCCTCGGTCTGCTGACCCGCGGCGGCGCGCTCGTCTCGGTGGGGTTGCCCCACCCCGACCAGACGATTACGACCTCGGCCCTGCAATTCGCGGGCACCGGCCGACGCCTGCTCGGCTGCTACATGGGTGATTCGGTACCCGATCGGGACATTCCGACCTACCTCGACATGTGGCGGGCGGGAACGCTGCCGGTGGAGCTGCTGCACACCGACACGCGACCCCTCAGCGACCTCAATGAGAGCCTCGACGCTCTCGCCGAGGGCCGGGTCGTGCGCCGACTCTTCACCCTGGACTGAGCCGACGCCGGAGATCGGGCACTCGATGGCTGCCGCACCAATCGCTATCGCGCCGGGCGACGAACCCCTGACATGACCACTCACCGCTTTTTGCGTTCCTGGCTCATCGCAAGTGTCGTCGGCGCGGCGGCGGTGATGGTGATGGCCGCGTGCGCGCCCGCGCCCGTTCCGGCGGTGCAGGCCTTCCCCGACGGGCCGACGGTCGCGTTCTACGGTGACTCGTACACCCGAGGGACGGGGGCCTCCGACCCGTCGAAACGCTGGTCGAGCCTGATCTCGACCGAGCGCGGCTGGAACGAGGTGAACCCGAGTGTGAACGGCCTGGGATTCGTCAACAAGCGGTCCGGCGCGCCCGGGACCGGCCTCGTGCAGCAGGTGATCGACGCGAAACCGGACATCGTCATGGTCACCATGGGGCTCAACGACAACTTCTCCATGCCGGGCAAGGCCGACGCGATTGAGGCGGCCATCACGACCGACCTCGGCACGCTCACGACGGCCCTGCCCGAGGCGCGCATCATCGTGGTGGAACCGTTCTGGTACACCGACGAACGGCCGCGTTCGGTGGCAACGATCATCGGCTGGGTGAGGGATGCGGCCGAGGGCCTCGGGGCGGACTACATCACGGGCGCGTCGCACTGGATCGACGGTCACCCGGAGTGGATGTCTGCCGACGGCCTGCACCCCAATGACGACGGCTACGCGGCCATGGCGGCCCGGATGAACGCGGAGCTGAGCGCCCTCGGGCTGTAGGGCTGCGGCCGTATCGCACCCGCGAACGGTCCTCCCCATCCGTCGACGCGGCGGGAATCACACCGATGCCACCCGCGCGTACCCGGTTCGCTTGGCCACCGGCCACTCTGGTGGCCGGAGGCACTCGTGGCACGCAAAGACCAACTCGGCAGGTACGGCGAAGACTGTGCGGCGGCGTACCTCCGCGCCGCGGGCTACCGCGTAATCGCACGCAACTGGCGGTGCTCAGACGGCGAGGTCGACCTGATCGTCGAACGCGACGAGCAGGTCGTCTTCGTGGAGGTGAAGACGCGCAGCAGCGCACGTTTCGGGCATCCGTTTGAGGCGATCACCGCGAAGAAGCTCGCCCGAATGCGGCGGCTCGCGGGCCTGTGGTGCTCGCAGGCGGAGGTATGGCCGAACCGCATCCGGGTGGACGCCGTCGCGGTGATCGCCGAACGGGGGCGGGAGCCCGTGATAGAGCACCTGCGGGGCGTGTTCTGATGTCGCTCGCGCGCACCCACGCGGTGGCCCTGCTCGGGCTCTCGGGCGCGATGGTCGAGGTCGAAGCCGACATTTCCGCGCAGCTTCCCGCGATGATCCTGATCGGGCTGCCCGACGCCGCCCTGTCCCAGGCCACCCAGCGGGTACGCGCGGCAGCGACGAACTCCGGGTGCCCACTCACCAGCCACCGCCTCACCGTCGCGCTGTCCCCGGCCGCCCTGCCCAAACACGGCGCGGGATTCGACCTCGCCATCGCTGTCGCGTGTCTGGCGGCCGACCGCGTCGTGTCCGCTGAATCCGTGGGATCGGTCGTGCACTTCGGGGAACTGGCCCTCGACGGGCGCCTGCGGCCGACCCCCGGAATCCTGCCCGGCGTCGCCGCCGCGGCGCGGTTCGGACACCAGACCGTCATGGTGCCCGAGGGCAACGCGGAGGAGGCCGCGCTGGTGCCCGGCGTACGGGTCGTCGGTGTGGCGTCGTTGCGGGACGCGGCGATCTGGCACGGCGCGGCCCTGACGGCCCGCCCGGTCGAGGCGATCCGGCGGCCCGACGAGCCGGCCCTGCCGGGAACAGAACTCGATCTGGCCGATGTGATCGGCAACGACGACGCCATCCTGGCCCTGCAGGTCGCGGCCGCGGGCGGTCACCACGTTTTTCTGCTCGGCCCGCCCGGCGCGGGCAAGACGATGCTCGCCGCGCGTCTTCCCGGGCTGCTTCCCGACCTCGGCCCGGCCGCATCGTTGGAGGTCAGTTCCCTGCGCTCGCTCAGCGAACGGGGGCTCGGCGGGGCGTTGATCACCCGACCGCCCTTGGAGGCGCCGCACCACACCATCACGGCCGCGGCGATGGTGGGAGGCGGTGCCGGGCACATTCGACCGGGGGCCGCCGCGCGTGCCTCCAACGGCGTGCTGTTCCTGGATGAGGCCCCCGAGTTCGCCTCTCCCGTGCTCGACGCCCTGCGGCAGCCGCTCGAATCGGGGACGATCAGCATCCACCGCGCCAATGCCATCGCGCACTTCCCGGCCAGGTTCCAACTCGTCCTGGCCGCCAATCCCTGCCCGTGCGGGCAATACGGAGCCGGCGACCTCGAATGCGCGTGTCCGCCCAACGCAAGACGCCGGTACCTGGCGCGCCTTTCCGGTCCGCTGATGGACCGCATCGACATCCAACTCGGCGTCAAACGCATCACCACGGCCCAACTTCGACTGGCCGCCGACACCGTGCGAATCGGAAGCGCCGAGGCCCGGAGCCGGGTGGTCGACGCGCGCGGCGCGGCCGCCGAACGGCTCAGTGACACCCCGTGGCAGGTGAATTCCCAGATCCCGGGGCCGTGGCTTCGCGGCCCGTCCGCGCGGCTCGATGTGCAGACCACGGCGGGACTGGACCGGGCGCTCGAACGCGGCGGAATCACCATGCGCGGCTACGACCGGGTGCTTCGCGTCGCGTGGTCCATCGCCGACCTGGAAGGCGCGGCCCGCCCGGGTCGCGAACACGTGGGGCTCGCGCTCTACCTACGAAAGGGAATGACACCATGACCATCTTCGGACTGCCCGAGCAGCGGGTGCGGGCACTCGCCGAGACCGTGCACGGCGACGCCAGAACGAATGTCGGGACCGGGAGTGCACCGCACGGCAGCGCAGGGCACGACAGCGCAGCGCGAGACACCGAAGCGGTGAACTCCGAAGCTGATGATGGGTGGGCGGAGGTGTTCGCGCGTGCCGCCTGGACCGGGATCGCCGAACCCGGAGACGGCATCGCGGGACTTGTCGTCGGGGGTCTCGGAGCGAGCCTTGGCCTCACCGCCGTCGTCGAGGGCTGGGCGCCGGCGCGGCTGGCCGCGCTCCTGCGGGAGTCCGGTATCGACGACTCCGAGGACGAACTCGGCAGCAGCGTGGAACAGGGTCTGCTTCGCTGGAGGCCGCGCCTCAATTCGGCGGACGTCGAGCGGTCCCTGCACCTGGCCGCCCGCGTCGGTGCCCGGCTGCTGCTGCCGCGCGACGAGCTGTGGCCGGTCGGGCTCAACGACCTGGGTGCGCATGCCCCGGTCGCGTTGTGGTGGCGGGGCACGTGGGCGGCCCTGGCCGGCCTCCCGCACTCGATCGCCCTCGTCGGTGCCCGCGCGGCAACCGGGTACGGCGAGCACGTGGCGATGGAGGCGGCCGCCGGACTCGTGGACCGCGGCTTCACCGTTGTGTCCGGCGCCGCCTACGGCATCGACGGGATGGCGCACCGGGCGGCTCTCGCGAGCGAGGGAATCACGGCGGCCTTTCTCGCCGGGGGAGTCGACCGGTTCTACCCGAGCGGGCACGATGCCCTGCTCACCCGCATCGCCGCCGATGGTGTCGTGCTCTCCGAGCTCACCTGCGGTTCGGCACCCACGAAATGGCGGTTTCTGCAGCGCAACAGGCTGATTGCCGCGTCGAGCCTGGCCACGGTGGTGCTGGAAGCCGGTTGGCGATCGGGGTCGCTCAATACCGCCGGGCACGCGGCCGCGCTCGGCCGTCCGCTCGGTGCCGTACCCGGGCCGGTCTCCTCGCCCACATCGGCCGGGTGTCACCGGCTGATTCGAGAATTCGATGCCGTCTGTGTCACGACGGCCGCCGAAATGGCCGAACTCGTGGGGGAACGTTCGGTACAGGTTCCCCTCGACGTCGGCGGAGCCGACGGCATCGACGGTGAATCTGCCGGGCGCACGAGCGACCAGGTGCGGGTGTTCGACTCACTGAGCGGCAGGTCTCCGCGGGATCTGCCCGACATTGCGCGCCGTGCGGGCCTGTCGATGTCGGCCGTGCGTGCGGCGCTCGGCGCCCTCGACGTGGACGGCGCCGTCGGCGAACGGGAGAATGGCTGGGTGCGAGCGCACTGAATGCGCGACCGTGCCGCCGGTCGATGCCCCCGTGTCGGCGCCAGGCCGTAGTCTGGTCGAACCGACGAGAGGCACCCCATGTCAGGCATACAACTGGGCCAGTATCCGGCCGCAAGCCATCTCATTGCGCACCTGAGCGACACCCATTTTCTCGACGACGAGGCCCTGCTCTACGGCACCGTCGACACCGACAGCCGGGTGCACCGCGCCCTCGATCAAATCGACCGGTCGGGCCGGCACCCCGATGCGATCGTGATCACCGGTGATGTTGCCGACCGAGGCGAGGCCGGCGCGTACCGGCGGGTGCGCGACCTCGTCGAAGCCGCCGCACGCGCCTGGGGCTCCGAAATCGTGTGGGTGATGGGCAACCACGACCAGCGTGATCTCTTCCGATCGGAGCTGTTGCGCAACGAGCCGGCCGAGGCCGCCGCCCAGCATCCGGGCAGCCCGGTCGACCGGGTTGTCGACGTGAAGGGGCTGCGCATCATCTCCGTCGACACGAGTGTTCCGGGATACCACCACGGTGAGCTCTCGGATGCCCAGCTGTCATGGCTGGCCGAGGAGCTGCGTGACCCCGCGCCGCACGGCACCCTCCTCGCCCTGCACCACCCGCCCATCCCGACGCCGCTCGCGCTCATGACCGTGCTCGAGCTGCGCGCGCAGTCCCGGCTGGCCGACGTGATCCGCGGCACCGACGTGCGGTCGATCCTCGGCGGCCATTTGCACTATTCCACCCACGGCATGTTCGCCGGAATCCCCATCTCGGTCGCCGCGGCCCTGTGCTACACCATGGATTTGAGCGCCCCCGAGCGTGAACTGGTCGGGGTGAACGGCGCCCAGTCCCTGAACTTCGTACACGTCTACGATGACCAGATCGTGCACTCCACCCTGACGATCGGACCCTTCGACACGGTGACGCATTTCCCCGCCGCCTACCTCGACAGCATCGAGGCGCTGACGCCCGCGGAGCGCACCGAAACGTTCTCCCGGCAGGTCTGAGTGCACACCAACGACCCGTCACCGATGCTGCTCGACGCGGCCATCGACCGCTTTCTGCTCTATCTCGCGGCGGAGCGCGGCTATTCGGAGCACACCGTGCGCGCCTACCGCACCGACCTGAGGCAGCTGTCGGTCTTCGCCGCGACCAGGGCCGGCGGCGAAGCAGCCGACGTCACCCTCGAACTGCTGCGGGAATGGCTCTGGGCCGGCACTCAGGCGGGACTGGCGCGCGCCACCCTCGCCCGCCGGTCCGCATCCGCTCGAAGTTTCACGGCCTGGCTGTCACGCGCCGCCGACGACACGGCAGACCAGGGCGTGCGCCTGCGCTCACCCAAGCCCGGGAGAACGCTTCCGCGGGTGCTGAACCGCGGCCAGACCGACGAACTGCTGGCCCGGCTCGAGGAACGAGCCGGCGGGGGAGATGCCGTTTCCCTGCGGAACCTCGCCATCGTGGAACTTCTCTACGCCTCCGCCCTGCGCGTCTCCGAACTCGTCGGTCTCGACGTCTCCACCGTCGACCTCAACCGCCTGACGGTCCGGGTCACCGGCAAGGGATCCAAGGAACGCGTCGTGCCGTTCGGCGTGCCCGCCCAACGCGCGGTGCTGCGCTACCTCGGTGAGGGCCGACCGGTTCTCGCGGCGGTCCGGGCTGAGGCAGCACCCGGTGCGGCGCCCGCAAGCCGCGATGCGGCGGATGCCCTCTTTCTCGGCACCCAGGGGCAACGGCTCGGCGTGCGCGGCGTGTACCGCCTCGTCGCCGCTCTGCTCGGCGACATTCCCGGCAACGGGCCGGCGGGCCCGCACGCGCTGCGGCACACGGCCGCGACCCACCTCCTCGACGGAGGGGCGGACCTGCGCGCCGTTCAGGAGTTGCTCGGCCACGTGAGCCTCGGCACCACACAGATCTACACGCATGTCTCGGCCGAGCGCCTCAAGCAAAGCTACCGGCTGGCCCACCCTCGCGCCTGATTCGGCAGCAACACGGCCCGCGGCAGCCCGCCGAGAAACCGGAGCGGCGACACGTAGAGTCCGTGCTCACGCACACCGAAGTGCACGCAGCGCCTCGCGCAGTGGCCTCCGGCCGCCACCGTTCCCACCTGCTCCCCGGCAGCCACACGATCACCCACCGCAACGAAAGCATCGACCGGTTCCACGCTTGAGATCAGGTCACCGGCGTGGGCGATGGACACCACGGGCCGGTCCGCAACGACTCCCGCGAACGAGACGACGCCGGCGCTCGGAGCGAACACCGCCTCGTCACGTTCGGCGGGCACGTCGATTCCGCGGTGACCGGCCACATACGGGGTGAGCGGTGCGATGAATTCGGCCTCAATCGGGTGAGGCGGCGCGAGCGGCCAGGCCCACGGCGTCACAGCGGCGGAGGCGGACGTGGAAACGACCAGGACCAGCGGTGCCAGCAGCGCGATGCGAAACGACCGTGTGGGCCCCTTCCGAGTGAACATGACCCCACCGTGCCCCGGATGCTCGGCCGCGCAGACGTCGGGTGCCGTGATCGGTGGCGTGCGGCCCTGGCGGCAGCGTGTGGAGGAGACGACCCGTCGAGACGGATGCGCGCAACGCCGCGCAATCCGGTGATAAGCTACTCCAAGCAGCGCTTCGTGCGCTGACTACGCGTGCCCATCAGGCCGCCATGTCCCATCGGTCCCCGCATCTTCGAAAGC
>Ga0307487_1000341_pt1 | contig 37147 bp, 31 predicted proteins | sample CBIW12metaG_FD_203665 | JGI IMG/M metagenome (GOLD analysis project Ga0307487, IMG submission 203665) | Sea-ice brine microbial communities from Beaufort Sea near Barrow, Alaska, United States - CBIW 1.2 | ecosystem: Environmental > Aquatic > Marine > Coastal | place: USA: Alaska | collected... | reverse complement strand
GTAAATTAAACACCATAACTCCTGCAGCCGAAATTGGTGACTATTCTGCTTATCAAGGACAGATCACTCAAAATGCAGCTCAGAGAACTACCTATCAAGTGATGATGGCATTACAGGATCTTGCGAACGTAAAAGATTACAGATATAAGTTCTTTTAATAAGAATCTAATCCAATTTTGAACCCATGCCCCAAAGCATGGGTTCTTTGTTTTATAACTATTTGTATTAGTTTTAAACATAGTAGCAATGCAAAAAGAATTTGACAAGAATAGTTTTAAAGAAAAACTAGAAGCTCAGGGAGAATTTCCTCAACTGTATATGTTTAAATTCATAGTGCCGCAGGGGAGAGAAGGCGAAGTTGCTGCACTTTTCCCAAAACACGAAATAAAAACAAAAGAGAGCTCTGGAGGGAAATACGTGAGTACAACTATTCAGGCAATGATGGATGATGCGAATCAGATAATTAGCCTTTATGAGCAGGCATCAAGCATAGAAGGATTAATCTCACTTTAAACAAATAAGATTATGTGGACAGAAAAAAAAGATAAGCTAACCCAGACTTTCAAATTCAATGATTTTCAGGAAGCATTTGGATTTATGACCAGAGTAGCTTTTCTCGCAGAAGGAATGAAACATCATCCTAACTGGAGTAATGTGTATAATGAGGTCACTATCGAATTGACCACACATGATGAGGGCAACAAAGTGACCCAAAAAGACCGTGATTTAGCTAAAGCAATTGACAAGCTAGGCGCATGAGTGAGTCAGTGGTCAACCTGTATTTGGTGCCTACCCCAATCGGCAACTTAAAAGATATTACCTACAGGGCAGTAGAAGTTTTAAATACTGCCGATATGATACTTGCCGAAGACACTCGGACTAGTGGGAAGCTTTTGAAACACTTAGAAATCTCCCGTCCATTACAGAGTTACCATATTTTCAACGAGCACAAAACCGTAGTGAAATTAGTGGAGCGGATGCAAAAAGGAGAAGTGTTTGCACTCATCTCTGATGCTGGTACGCCCGCAATTTCCGATCCTGGATTTTTATTGGTGAGAGAAATGCTTGCTGCAGGGTTAGAAGTCCAATGTCTTCCTGGAGCGACAGCCTTCGTTCCGGCGTTGGTAAATAGTGGTCTGCCGAATGATCGATTTGTCTTTGAGGGCTTTCTTCCCCACAAGAAAGGAAGAAAAACACGAATTGAAGGATTGGTCGAAGAGGTTCGTACCATCATTTTTTATGAATCTCCGCACAGGTTGTTAAAAACCTTGGGGCAGCTGTCAGAAGCTTTTGGTGCTGAAAGGCAAGCTTGTGTATCCCGGGAACTCACTAAGCTCCATGAGGAGAACATAAGAGGGACTCTCGAAGAATTAATTCAATATTATCAAACAAATACGCTGAAGGGGGAAATCGTACTCACTGTAGCCGGTAAAAATCCAAAAGCCTAATATTTCACAATTCCCTATGAAACAAACACTTGACCTTACCAATATTTTAGAACAAACCCGTGAGGTGGCCAAAGAAGCAGGAGCTTTTATTCGTAAGGAACGACAACATTTCAGTTTGGATAAAGTCGAGCACAAAGGGTTTAATGACTTAGTATCCTACGTGGACAAAGAAGCTGAAAAGATGATTGTCACCAAGTTGTCAACAATTCTTCCTGAAGCTGGATTTATTACGGAAGAAGGGACGAATACCACCAGAAAAGACACGTATAATTGGGTGATAGATCCCCTGGATGGCACTACCAATTTTATACATGGAATTCCTATTTTTTCTGTAAGCATAGCCTTGATGCAATTTGAGGAGGTGATACTGGGAGTGGTTTATGAAGTTAATCTTCACGAATGCTTTTATGCTACCAAAGGTGGAGGTGCATTTTGTAATGATACCCCGATCAGAGTCAGCAAAGCTCCCAAACTTTCCTCATCTCTGATAGCCACTGGATTTCCCTACTATAATTTTGACTTGATAGATCGTTATTTGGCAGCTTTGAAAGTGTTAATGCAGTCCAGTCATGGAATCAGAAGATTTGGAAGTGCGGCAGTGGATCTATGCTATGTAGCCAGTGGGAGATTGGAAGGCTTCTTTGAATACAACCTCAACTCCTATGATGTAGCTGCAGGAGCGTTGATAGTGGAAGAAGCAGGAGGTACGGTCACGGATTTCTCAGAGGGCAGGGATTTTATTTTTGGGAGAGAAATTTTAGCAACCAACGAGCACATCCATCATGAGATTCTCACCGAATTACAAACTGTCTGGAAAGCTTAGTCGAGAAGGAAATACCAAATCAGAACAGTGATCATCGATATAGGTATTCCAAGACTGGCTAATAGAGTTGCTAGTTTTGGCTTAAGATCGTATTGAATGGCAACTATGGACCCTGTGATCATTGGGGCCATACCACTCTCTAAAATGGTGACTTTGAAAGGTAGCTCATGGGGGGGAAGTAAATTTCGATATACCAGATAGACAACAGCGGGTGCCAGCAAAACTCTATAGCCCATTCCCAACCAGTAATGAGTTGATCTAAGTGAGTCAAAATCCAATGAAAACTTTAATCCTATTGCAAAAATAGCTACAGGGGCCATGGTCCTTGCAACCAGTGAGACGGCAGGGAGAAGAACTTCTGGAGTCTTCCACCCCAAAAAACTCATGACAAGAGTAGCCAACAGAAAAAGAAAGGGTGGAAAGGTTATTATTTTTATTGGAATCCCGCTGAGCTTGCCTTCTTGATGCGAATAGATGGTGCCCACTACAATGGAAAGTGAAGAAACAAGCAAAAAAGAGCCACCCTGATCTATCAGAAGTGCTATTGGCAATCCTTCGTTTCCATAGAGCCCTTCTATAATCGGAAATCCTAAAAAAGAAGTGTTTGCCAGACCGGCTACGATGATCAGGCAGCCGGTGGTCTGTCTATCCCATTTCAAAGCTTTTCCCAACATGCCAAAAATAAGCCAAGACAGCATAAAGGTAAACCAAGCTGCTGAGATCGGGATCAACAATTCCCAGCCTGGCTTTATCTCAGGAATGTACAGCAAAGCCATGGCTGGAAGTACAAAATTGAATAAGTAGAAATTCACCCATCTACTGGCTTTTTGTAAAGGAAAATTTTCTTGCTTTTGGAGATATAATCCCAATAGTAAGCATAGAAAAGCAACGATTGCCGAAGTCATAAAATAGAAGAGGAAATTATTTTTAGTAACATTAAAATAATTTAATAATAGTGTATCCTATTGATTATCAGAATTTTTTGCCAAAATATTATTAAGTCTATGACTAAACTTACCCCAATTTTTATAAACAGAGAAAAGTGGATTCAACTTTCTCAGCTTACCGGGGAGCAATCAAGGCTTCTGAAATTTTCGCTTCCTGTGAATTGTCTAAAGAAAATTAATTTTCAGGGAATAGAGTTTTCTGACTGTTTGGATTTTGAAATTTATGAATATTGGCTTCATTATCGCCAGGTAGTTCAGCAGAAGCAAGCAATGATAGATTTTTAATTTAAGCCAAAATTTCCTCTTTTTTCATTAAAGTACGTTTGCAGGTCAGGATAGAAATCACTTTCAGCTTCTGGGATACCATCTAATATCAATTCCATGTTGCCCATATTTTCATCCGTATTTATTACCATACCTTCTATCAAATATATGAGTTCCTCAAGGGTCAGCTCCTCAAGACTAGAAGATGGATATAGCATATATTCATTTCCGTAAAAGTCAATCGCTTCATACTGTACTTTGCCTTCCAACCAATGTGCATAGAGGCTTATTTGCTCACCCCATTTACTTTCAGGATAGCGTATTTTCACCAATAATACGGAACTGGTATCCTTGGTAAAATAACTTAGAGGTCTATATTTGAAATCAATCATCCGCCAAAATTAACAATTCTAGAGAATTGGAAATCTCATTCCTCTTTTTGGATTGCAAAATCGGGACTTTCAGACTATTTTTGGGCGCAATTGCAGTTTGACCCTTTGGCTGACCAAGAATATGGCTCGGCTTTCAACCCCCTGATTATGAAAAGAGATACGCTTGTTTTCGACCTGATCAATTTAGAAGAAGACAGACAAAAAAGAGGCATCGAATTGATCGCCTCCGAAAATTTCACTAGCAAACAAGTAATGGAGGCTGCTGGTAGCGTGCTTACTAACAAGTATGCGGAAGGACTTCCGGGCAAGCGTTATTATGGCGGTTGCGAAGAAGTTGACAAGATTGAGCAGTTGGCAATCGACAGAGCAAAAGAACTTTTTGGTGCTACTTGGGTCAATGTGCAACCTCACTCAGGTGCTCAGGCTAATGCAGCAGTATTTTTAGCATGTCTTAAAGCTGGTGACCCCATTCTAGGCTTTGATCTTTCGCATGGTGGACACTTGACACATGGTTCACCCGTGAATTTCTCCGGTAAATTATATGATCCGCATTTTTACGGTGTAGAAGAGGAGACGGGCAGAATTGACTATGATAAGTTAGAGGAAATAGCATTAGAGGTTTCTCCAAAAATGATAATTTGTGGTGCCTCTGCTTATTCCAGAGATTGGGATTATGCAAGGTTGCGAGATGTCGCGGACGAAGTTGGAGCAATTCTTTTAGCAGATATTTCTCATCCGGCAGGGTTGATTGCTAAAGGACTTCTGAATGATCCATTAGAGCACTGTCATATCGTGACTACTACTACTCATAAAACCTTGCGGGGTCCAAGAGGTGGATTGATTATGATGAGAGAGGATTTTGATAATCCATGGGGGCTGACTACTCCAAAGGGAGAGATCAAAAAAATGTCTGCATTGCTTGATATGGGTGTATTTCCTGGCACTCAGGGCGGACCTTTGGAACATATCATTGCTGCAAAGGCAATTGCATTTCAAGAAGCTCTGTCTGATGAGTACCTGCATTATGTCGTGCAGGTGAAAAAGAATGCATCCGTAATGGCAGAAGAGTTCGTAAGTCGTGGGTATCAAATCATCTCTGGAGGCACTGATAATCACATGATGCTAATTGACCTTAGAAATAAAGAACTTACTGGAAAAATAGCTGAAGGGACTCTTGGAAAAGTGGACATCACCATCAATAAAAATATGGTGCCATTTGACACCAAATCTCCTTTTGTCACATCAGGTATGCGTGTAGGTACAGCCGCTGTGACTACTCGTGGACTAAAAGAAGATGATATGAAGAAAATAGTCAGACTTATAGACAAGGCTTTGATTAATCATGAAAACGAGGCTGAGTTGGCCAACATCCGTAGTGAAGTGAATACTTGGATGAATGAATTTCCATTATACTAGACCCTAGAGACCCACGTGGCATTAGATCAACATAAAGACGAAGACGAAGAAGAGAAAAGTGGTTTATCATTTATAGACCATCTAGAAGCATTGCGTTGGCATTTGCTTCGTTCTTTTGCAGCAATTCTGATTTTGACAGTTATCGCTTTTCTAGCGAAGAATATCGTATTTGGCATGGTAATTCTGGGTCCATCCAAAGTAGACTTTGTTACCTATAGATGGCTTTGTAGCTTGGGTGACTATCTAGGAATTTCGGCATTATGTATAGATGAACTCCCGTTCACTATTCAGTCGAGACAGATGACAGGACAGTTTACCATGCACATGACCTCGAGTCTTGTGGTAGGGTTCATAGTTGCATTTCCTTACGTATTCTGGGAAGTATGGAGGTTTATCGCCCCTGGGCTATATGATCAGGAAAAGAATGCAGCACGAGGGGCTGTTTTCTTCGTAAGCTTATTGTTTTTTATGGGAGCCTTTTTTGGGTATTTTATACTCTCCCCTTTATCCATCAATTTCCTTTCCAACTACCAGCTCGACCCTTCTATTCTCAACGAATTTGATATTTCTTCTTATATCGGCACTCTTACCATGCTGGTCTTGGCTTCTGCGATTATGTTTCAGTTGCCCGTGGTAGTCTATTTCCTGGCGATGTCTGGTTTGGTAACTTCTTCAATGCTCAGATCTTATAGGAGACATGCCATAGTGGTGATATTGATCCTATCAGCTATTATCACTCCTCCCGATGTGGTGAGTCAGATATTGATCGCAATGCCAATCTTGGTACTTTATGAGGCTGGAATTCAAATTGCGAAAAGACTGGAGAAAAAGAGAGCGTTGAAAGCGGCAAGAGAGGAAGCCAAGGATGCTTCTAGAGATCGATAATTAGAGATATTATGGCAAAGAAAATAGCAATAGGCGGAGATCATGCTGGGGTTGAATATAAAGCGACGTTGGTCAGCAAGCTGAAATCTTTAGGGCACGAAGTCAAAGACTTCGGCCCATTCTCAGACGCTTCTGTAGATTACCCGGATTACGTTCATCCGTTAAGCTCAGCGGTAGAGAATGGCGAATTTGAATTGGGAATCGTCATCTGCGGAAGTGGTAATGGAGTAGCGATCACAGCAAATAAGCATGAGGGAATACGTGCTGCCTTATGTTGGAATGAAGAGCTTGCAGCGCTTTGCCGGCAACATAATAATGCCAACGTGCTTGCACTTCCAGCTCGATTTATAGCCTATGAGCTTGCTGAAAAAATTGCTGAGATATTTCTTACTACTGACTTCGAAGGTGGAAGACATCTGAATAGAGTCAATAAAATAGCCTGCTCTTAATATATTTACTCATCAATAGAAAAGCCCGAAGATTTATGCTTCGGGCTTTTCGCTTTTAGTACACTTTTGTGTGTAACTGATCTTTTTTCTATATTAATCCAACCCACCTTTTCTGGTAGGGGAGCGTACTGCTGGCCATTCTGTAGGTTCACCGTTTCGTCCAACTGGAATTCTTACCTCACGTGACACTTTTTGATCTTCTTGGCAAGCCATATAAACCATGATTGCTGCCATGATCACATTATCCTGTACATCGTCAAAAATGATTTTGTCGTAAGTATCCAAGTTAGTGTGCCAGGTGTAGTTGTAATAGGACCAACTCAAAGAACTTAGAGAGAAAGCAGGAACACCTGCAGCTACAAAAGAAGCATAGTCAGATCCTCCGCCTCCAGGATTTCCAGGGAAGGTTGTTTCGATATCCTTTGTGATTCTTCTTGGAACTTTGTTCATCCATCTGCCTAAATAGTCATAACTATCCAAAAAGCCTTGGCCAGATACATTTGCTACACGACCTGTACCATTATCTTGATTGAATAGTACTTGAATCTTTTCCATCAGTTCAGGATGGTCTTCCACAAAACCTCTTGAACCATTTAGCCCTTGCTCTTCTGACCCCCAATGACCTACTAGAATAGTTCTCTTAGGGTTAGGATATACTTTTTTCAGCACTCTCATTACTTCCATCATCATGATAGTACCGGTACCATTATCAGTAGCACCCGTGCCTCCGTCCCATGAATCAAAGTGGGCGGAAAGCATTACATATTCATCTGGGTTTTCAGTGCCTTTTATTTCAGCAATGGTATTAAAGGTAGGCACCATTCCGTTTTCTTTGGATTGGGCATTTATGTTAATCATTGGTTTGCTACCGCCTTCAGCTAGCCTGAAGAGTAGGCCATAATCCTCCAAAGAAAGGTCTACAGTGGGCACCTTTTTAGTGTAGGCAGAAAATATCTTATTGGCTCCAAAGCCTTGAGACCAATACGAAGTGATGATTCCCAGTGCCCCTGCATCTTCAAGAGCTAGAGGCAATTCTCGTCTTCCTTTACCGGTTTTGCTTAATCGTATTCTCCATTCTGCACTGGACTCACCTCGCTCTTCCTTCATTTTTTCGAAAGACTCCTCCGTAGCAAACTCTTCCCAATTGTAATCAGGACGACCTGTAGCTTCTGGAGCAGAAATCATTACGTATTTGCCTTTTGCAGATGGAAGCCATTTAGCAAAAGCCACCGAATCAGCTAGGTTAGGCAGAATAATCACCTCTCCCTGAGCACCGCCTTTTGGAGAAGCAGGACTCCATGCTAACTGAGTGCCTGACAATGACCTAGTCCAGGGAGCTACCATATCTATATGGGTAATTCCTCTTTCCCATCCTCTCCACTCACCCCATTTCTCGTTGCGGGCATCTATTCCCCAGCCTTTATACTTTTCTACGGCCCAGTCATGCGCTTGCTGCATCTGAGGTGAACCGACCAATCTAGGACCGATTTCATCCAACAATTCATGACCGATCTGCTTGAGCTGAGAATTTTCAGATTCTTCTTTAATGATGCTGTCAATAATTTGGTCTTGAGCTTGCAAATTGCCTCCTAAAAGCAAGAGCAAGCCCGCACCTAATAAATATCTCATTTTCATATCTGGTTTATTTTTAGCTAAAATATCACTTGCATACTTCATTTCCTTGCCATTGGTGGATTTATGTCTGTTCCAGATCATTTTAAAAATGCTAGTGAGATTTATTCTTTAGGTTAAAAGAAACGCTAAAAAGAATAAAGGGGTCTCTTTATAAGGAGCGAATTGACGGATAAGTAGCTTTATTTACCGAATTAGTACTAATTTTTTAAGTGAAAAAAAGGCACTTTTTTTTGAATACAAAAGTGAAAGCGATTAAGCAGTAAAGTTTTGTAACTAGAACATGTAGATAAAGGGTTATTTGAACGTTTATTAAGGCAAATTCCAGGTAGAATAAGCTTAAATTTTTAGCTTATATTATCCAAGTAATTCATATATAGCAAATCTTACCTAGAATTAGATCTGTTGCTTTTCTAAAATAACGATTGCTATCGGGTTCTTCCGGAGTCCTTATTTCAATGGTTCGTGACTACACATCCAATATTTCATACAATTAGAAATGTTAAGCTTCATTTTATGAAAAGAAAACAAATAACCATATTGATTTTACTGATTGCATTATTAGTGCTTAGCAATGTCTTTTCAGGGTTTATAAATTCCTTTACCCAAGGATTATTTACAACTTACGTTTACCAAACGCAAAACGCAGAGTTTGAATATACAACACTGCCAGATAAAGGGAGAGGTATAGAAATGATGGAAGGAAATTTTCTTTCTTTCAAAAAAGACCATCCAGAATATAAGGAACATAAGTTATTCCGGACTTTTAAACGCAATCCCTTGAAATTTTGGAATTGGTATTCGTATCTAACGAGCGAAATGTATAAATATGAATATCGTAATAAAGTAGATTCATTATAAGGCAAAGGTAATACGGAACCTGAAGTCGAAAATATAAGTACTATGTTTTACATTATTTGTCCTCGAATCAGGGTCAGAGTAAGCCGCCAATTATTTAAAGAGTAATTTAATTTGCATAGATCATCACCGATTTTACTGTTGTGTAGACCAAATATATATCGTTAAGCGTACATTCTACTACTATCGAAAAGTAATAGGATTGACAAATCATTTACAATAAAATGAGCAGCCCAATTATAGTTGTAGTTGGAGGAACTGGTAATCTTGGAGGCAGAATAGTGAAAGAATTGCTTTCAACTTATTAATTAGATGTCGATTAACAACGTGGTCTGGGTTGGCACAGACCACGTTGCAAATACGTTCCTTTTACTTAATCGTCAGCTTTTTAAATTCTCTCGTAAGATTCGTCAGCGATTCTTCTACGCCCATTCTTTCCAGAGAGGACGCGCCTACGAAGCCATGCACATTGGCTTTCTCCAAGATGATTCGAACATCTTCAGGCGTATTTATCGGCCCCCCATGAGCTAGGAAGAATAAATCGGGATTCACAGCTTTGGCGGCGGCCACGATTTCATTCGTACGGGCTATCGCTTCATCCATGCTACAGCTCGCGCCAGTAACTCCAATCGATCCGCCCACGGTCGTTCCCACATGTGAAATAATGGCATCAGCTCCAGCTTCAGCCATTTGCCTAGCATCTTCTGGACAGGCTACATACACAATGGAAAATAAATCCATTTTATCTGCAATCCTTATCATTTCCACTTCCTTATCGAAGCCCATTCCGGTTTCTTCTAATACCTGACGGAAATGTCCATCGACAATGGAATGGGTGGGAAAATTATTGACTCCTGAGAATCCCATTTCCTTTACTTTCAGTAAATGATGCCACATACGTCTCCGTGGATCAGAACCGTGTACGCCACAGATCACTGGAATCTCTTCCACCACCGGCAATACTTCAAATTCTCCGATTTCCATCGCTACGGCATTCGCATCGCCATAGGCCATAAGTCCGGCGGAAGAACCATGTCCTGACATTCTGAATCGGCCTGAGTTGTAAATAATCAGCAAATCTGCACCGCCCTTTTCTATGAATTTCGCAGAGATCCCCGTTCCTGCTCCCGCAGCAATGATGGCTTTCTTCTGCGCCAATGTGTTTTTAAGTCGATCTCGAACTTCCTGTCTGGTATAGGGATTCCCCTTTCCTGTCCACGGATTTGGCATAGTTTCTACTTTTTATCGTTTATCTTTTTTCTTAAAATCTTTTCTTAACCGATGAGGACATCGAGTCTCAACATACTCTTTAATCAAGTTTTCAACTGAGCGAATTATTCGATTGGTTAGCAATTATACTCCGAGCCTTCGCCTAGATCGCTGTCTCAAAGACCAAAGCTTTCTTTGATTTTTGAGTATACCCGCTTTTCCATCCGTAAGAATTCAATAGCATCACAAGAATTTGTATACCCACCGAATGAGGCCACTTCGGTCTTCCTGCGGGCTACTCAAAGAAACTTTGGATACACACATACTTGCGGATAATCATATTAAATACTACTTCATCAAACGCAGTAACCTCTCCACTGCTTTCATAGCAAATTCAGGTTCATTGATATGAAAAGACAACCTATCAAAAGCTATTTCAGGTTTCAAGTTTTTCTGAATTGAATCTGAAAGAACCTGATTCACTTCTGAATTGTAAAATATATCTCCTTCTGAATCAACCTGTGAAAGCCCTTTCACCGGGAATAAAACCACAACTTCTCCATTCGATTGGTTGAGCCTGTGCGCAAACAGCTTCCCAAGCTCTTGGTTCTCTTCTGCATTAGTTCTCATCAATGTGACATTTGGAGCCCAATTGTACAATTGACGGTCTTTGAACTTGTATGGCACAGATTCCATCGTTCCGAAATTAACCATATCCATGCAACCAGGAACAACGACTTGCGGAATGCCCATTCTACCTGCAGCCAGCAACCTCTCAGTTCCGGCACTACAAATTCCTTCCAGCAATTCGTCTGCAAGTTCCGTGGTGGTCACATCCAATACTCCCTCAAAAACACCTTCCAGAATCAGACTTTCCATGGCTTTTCCGCCTATTCCATTCGCATGAAAGGCCATCACTTCATAACCTCTCTCTTCCAAAATAGCTGTGCAATGATTCACACAAGTGCTCGTATTTCCAAACATACTGATCGCAATTCGCTTACTTGAAGTAGAATTACGCTTGAAGTCTAGTTTTGCCATGGCCACAGCCGCTGCTGCTGCTTGCTGAATTATCGGCTGAATAATGCTATTCAACCCAGCCACATCCACCACAGACGGGATTAGCGTGATATCCTTCACTCCGACCAGCGCTGAAAGATCCTTGCTTGCCAAGGTAGAGATACAAAGTTTGGGCAATCCAAGCGGTAAACTTTTCATAGCACTCAGGGAAATGTAGGTTCCACCTCCACCGCCCATACCGATTACGGCTTTGATATTATTCTCCCTGACAAGTTTGTTGACAGTAATTTCTGCGCCTTTGCCCATAATTTCCATAGCAAGACCGCGGTCATTACTTCTTCGAATAATCTCCAGATTTTCTCCCGCTGCTTCACAAATCTCCGCTGCTTCGACAGTTATAGGGAAGAGCTTCGTAGTACCCAAAACGCCTATATTCACTGCCAGAACTTCGGCGCCCTGATCCAGCAGACAGGTTCGTAGAAAAGAGAAAATTTCACCTTTCGTGTCGAAGCAGCCAAGCATTAAGATTAGAGGTTTCTGTGTCATGGTTTATGGTGGAATTTAGATTGTCTTTTACCATGGTTTGTGTCCTGTCCTCACAAACCATAAATCGTGGTGGTCTGTGAGACACAGACCACGGGGTTGGAAGCTAGCTGAACCTTTCGACTTCGCTCAAGGTGACAAGGTATAGTAGTTTACACAGATGCTGTCAGGTTGAGCGAAGTCGAAACCTACTAATTATTGAATCAATCCAACTCAAGAAATTCAAAACTCCCCTTCTTCACTTTCAATACCTCAGCTTCATTTCCATTTTTGGTAAATTCCAGTTCGATTAAAGCGGTTTTTCTGGGGGAAACTTCTTCGTCAGAATTATGCGTATGCAAAACATATCTCAGCTTACCCTTTTCATCCACGAAATAATCTCCGTGGCCTGGCCCATTGACTCCAGCATCCACTTTGTCGAAAATCGGATTGTTAAGACTCTTAGTCCAGGGACCCACCGGGCTTTCGCTCACCGCATAACCCACTGCGTAATCTGGGTTTCGGAAGTCGTTAGCCGAGTATATGAAATAATACAACCCTTCGTGCTTGATTATTGCGGGCCCTTCAGATACTGTCCAATTTGATTTTGCAGTGTTTTCCCAAGGATCCTCCGCATGAAAACAATAGGTCAACGTTTCTTCTTTGATTCCCGAGAAATCATCCTTTAGTTCCGCTACATATAGACGGTTTCCCTCAGTTAAGCGAACATGATACAGGTACTTTTTCCCATCAGAATCAATAAATACATAGGGATCGATCTGCTTCACGGGAGCTTCTAATGCTTTCTTTTCCGATTGGATGAATGGCCCCAGCGGACTGTCAGAAGTTGCGATTGCGATATGCTCATTGGCAGTGTAAGCCATATAAAATTTACCTTCAAACTCAAAAACCTGAGGAGCCCAGAAGCCAATATCACCATAGGAATCACCCTTCTTGAGCGCATACCCATCGTTCAGCTCAGATCTTTTCCAGGATTTTAGATTTTTGGAAACATACACTTCGAAGCCTAGATTCTTATCATTTCCGCTAGTGCCGTAGAGGTAGTAACTACCGTCATGATAAAAAATCGTCGGATCAGCGAGTAGGATTGTTTCTTTGTCTGGGGCCGAAAAGTTGCTCAGACTCATCCAAAATACTGTGATGAGGATACGGGTCAAGTTCATGGTTTAATGGATATGTTTTTCAAAAAGACTAACCTTTCTGTTTAATTCTACGACAAAGTTCCTTGTCCTTGCTTTGTTACTTTTGAAGGCTAAAAGTAACCCAAAGCCTTTCCCCTAAATTATCTTTCAAATCGATGGAGTGCCTGGTAATTATAGTGGCTCATTATCGATTTGATTTCTTTGATTCGTTCTTCACTAAAATTTGGTGGATCTCGCTCGTACCTCACGAGCTAACCAAATTTCTTCACGTTCAGAACTTCCCCAGAAACCAGATACTTTAAGGGCGAGTCCTCACTACGCGCTTTCTGCTATGAACAAGCCATCACAGCCGGTGATCTGATGAGGCTAAACTAAATTTACAGCGGTAGTATGTGTCACAGACCACGGTTGAGGCTGACCACGAAGAAAGTACACTAGCTACCAAATTGCTTCTTATAAAAAGCCAAGCCCTCGCTTGCCAATTCATCGGGGCTATTTGCCAAAGGCCTCCAAATGCAAGTGGCCTTAGCCATTTCCTTGGATACTGCGCCGAAAGTTTCGATCACAATAGCTCCCTCGTAGCCAATTTCTTCCAATGCTTCTTTGATCTCATCCCAAGCAAGATTTCCCGTGCCGGGAGTTCCGCGATCGCTTTCATTGCCCTGCACATGGCAAAGCAACTCCTTGCCAACTTTGCGAATGGAAGCTGCGATATTCTTTTCTTCGATATTGTTATGAAACGTATCAAGCTGGATTTTCAGAAAAGGTGAATCCACAGCTTTTACAATTTCCAACGCCTGATCGACTGTATTCACCATATCACTCTCGAAGCGGTTTAATGGCTCCAATCCCAGCGTAACCCCATATTCTTCTGCAATTTTGCTGGCTTTCTTCAAGTTATCCACGCACCAATCGAACTCTTGCTTTTTCTGCTCAGCCGAAATAGACCGAAGTTTCCCCACTGCTGAATACAGCGGGCCGCCGAATAAAGGACTACCCATTTTCGCTGCGATCTTAATAGAATCCTCAATGTACTTTAGACCGTTTGCTCTGACCGCAGGATCCTGGCTGGAAACATCCCGATCTGCTCCAAATGCTCCACTGATACGCACGTGTAAACCCAGTTCATCCGTTAGTCTTTTCAGCGCATCCCAATCCACCAAATCCTTATCTTCCACGGGCACTTCGATGATGTCAAATCCCATCTCCTTCACCTTGTGTACAAGATCAAAAGAATGGGTATCGAAAGGCGATACCCATAAAAATGTACTTACTCCAAATTGCATCTGCAGCTTAATCAAAGGTGGGAACTTGAATTCTCTCTCCGCCTTTCATCGCAGACTCGTGTGCGCAAATTCCCGCACAGGTATAGTTTGCAGCGGTGGTGGCATCAACTGCGGAGTCTCTTCCTTCTACAATTGCAGCAAGGAATTCCTGCACCAAATGTGGATGTGAACCTCCGTGGCCAGCACCTTGTAAGAAGGAAACGTGGTTTGGATCGTCGATTGTCTGTCTTTTGGTGAAATGTTTGATCGGCTCAATCAATAAATCATCTGTATCTGGCACATCGATTCTGCGGGCATTTTCTCCCCCGTCAAAAATCACATGGCTTTCATCTTCCAACTGCTCCCATTCAAAAGACATTTTGGTTCCATATACGTCATAAGACTCACGGTATTGGCGAACCACGTCAAAAAGAGAACGAGTAGCTTCTGCTATTACGTCTGAATTTTTTAGGGTAAACGTAGCAGTTTCCATTGCAAATGGAGATCCATGACGACTTGCAAGATCTTCGCTCAAACGACCCGATCCATGACAAACCACTGTTTCAGCTTTGGTGTTGTTGATTCTCAAAAGCGGAGAAATAGCGTGTGTGCCGTTCAGCATCGGCGGGAAACCTTTCCAATAATCATCCCATCCTGGCATGCTCATATCCTGAATATGCGAACCTCTAACCATTTGGATTCTACCCAACTGCCCAGTTTCCGCCAGATTCAGACCGTACAAAAACTCACGGGTGTAAAGTGCAGTTTCCATCATCATATAGACTTTACCTGACTTTTTCTTCGCGTCCACGATTGCCGCACAATCTTCCTTTGTCATCGCCATCGGGATTGTACATGCCGTATGCTTATTCGCGTTCAGAGAAGCCAATGTCATTCGGGCGTGATCTGGCACAGGTGTCACAATGTGAATCGCGTCCACGTCATCACGGGTCGGTACATCTTCGAAATTGGTGAAGCATAAGCTCCTGTCCAAGTTGAACTTGGTTGCCAACTCTTCGATTGTCTTCGGATTTCTGGTACAAATACCAACCGCTTTGACGTTTGGATGTGCTTGATAGATAGGAATAAACTCCTTGCCGAAACCAAGTCCGACTATAACTACAGTGATTTGTTTTTGACTCATTAGTGTATGCTTTAAGTATTTTTTTAAGGGTTGAAAAAAAATAGGTCTAATAGGTTGAGAATATTATTTCGATGCCCAGGTTACGGCATTTCGGATGAGTGTTTTGTATGCTGCCAATTCGTGAGAAGCAGCATCATGCCCTAAGGCAATGCCTACGATCTTAGCCTTAGGATTTTTTACAATGAAAACGGAAGGAAATGGAGCGGTCTCTGCATTGCTTGCGTTGGCGAGAATTTGGATTCCCGGGCCAGCCACATCTACCTTGAAGTAATAAAGTTCGTCATCCAGTGCGAAATGGGCTGGAAGTCCTTTAGTCACAGGATGCTTTTCGGTAAGATCTACATTGAAGTTGCCGTATGCATTGTGCCCTTTGGATCCACCACTTACCATTGTTTTATTGTATTCTGGCCAGTCATTCCAGTTGTACCAGATAGCGGGATGTGCCAGGATAAGGCCTTTTCCAGCTTCTGCAAAAGCAAAGATTGCCTTGCGGATAGCTTCGTTAGCTATGGGCTGATTATTTGCCAAAAACAGCACATCTGTTGCTGGAAGGTAGTGTAAAATGGTCGATGGATCGTCGATATAAGTGACTTCCGCCAGTCCATCTTTTTCCAACGTAGTCACGTCGGCTCCTTTATACCATTTGTCGAAATCATGCGATGAACCACCGCCAACCATCAGAACTTTAATAGGTTTTTTAGCTGTATTGTCTTTTGCTATCAGGCTTGTTGCCATTCCGAAAACCAGCAATAGGCTTAAAAAGGGAATGCGTATTTTATTGAGATTCATATATTGGGAGTAAAGTTTATGTATATATAAGTTTTGAATTCTGCCCATTGTGTGGATATTGGAAGTAATTGAGTTACCTTTTTTTAAGCCTTGATCTTAAGGTACACTTTCACTTTTTATCACTTAACAGAGATTGCTTCATTCGTTCCTCATTCGCTATGACGCAAGAATGTGCTGGTTCTGATCACTGAAAACTAATCACTATTTTTCTCACCCTTCCACGACCATGATGCCATTCATCATTCTCCAGTGACCTGGAAACGTACAAGCAAACGGATAATTGCCAGGCTCCGTTGGTGCAGTGAAAGTCAAGGTGTAGAATTCCTGTGGTCCAATCATTTTGGTGGAGAAAAGTACTTCAGGAATTTCTGGAATATAGAATTTCGAAGAAGCCTTTGGATCACGAAGCATCGCATCAGCAGCGGCACCGACTTTGTCCAGAGTGCCTGGCTTGGCTATCAGCAGATTGTGCTGCATGCCATCCAGATTATCGATCTCCAAGATGATTTTGTCTCCGGCTTTCACTTTGAACGTATCCACGCTAAACTTCATCATCTCGGGCACGATTTCCATCAAAATGGTCGTCACTCGCTCAACCTGATTTCGCTCCACTCGGATCGTAGTCGTAGGTTGGTTAGAGTTTTCGATAGTTGGTTTTACTTCGTAAAGCGTTATTGCCTCAGGCGCTTTCATCTCTTTCGTATAAAACCAATTCCCAAACAACAGCATCGCTGCTATGGGAAATAAGGTCGCTTTAATCATATTTTACTTATTTTAACTCTAATACTATGTTTTTCAGGTTGCCTTCAAAAGCAAATTCATCTTTGTAAGAACCCACATTTTTATCTCCTCCGAAGTCACGGCCGGATCTTACGCTTGGAGCAAGACTTCCTGCAAAAGCACCAGTCGCTTTCGCTGTAGCCAAGGATTTTCCGTCCACCAAGATTTCCATTGTTCCATCTTGAGTAATGGTTGCTTGTGTTTCATAGCTTTCTGGAAGGGCAGCACTGGTCACAGCTTCGAATTGCTTGCCTTCTTGCTTCACCACGAAGTGAAGTTTACCTTCTTCCAAGTAGAAAGAGTATCCGTTTTTGGAATCTCCATGTGCGATGATCACACCGAAAGGCTCTTCTTCTTCTCTCTGTGAAATCTGTGTTGAAATAGCGATTGCCTTGCCTTTGACATCTGGAGAATACTGTAGGTTGCTTCTTCTTCCCAGTTCATATTTCTCGTTTGCCACCGCCAGCATCAATCTTTCTGTTAGGTCAGTTTTCTCAGCACCAATTGCATCCGTGAAGAATTTACCCTGCTCTGCAGCTGCCGCAAAAATCGCTTTTTGCAACCAGTCGTCTTTGGAATTCGCCTCATCCAAACTCGCCTGATAAAGCATAGCTCCAGCTTCTGCACTTCCCGGTACTTCAGCCAATTTCAAGATCGCATGCATTCTCACATTCAGGTCTTTATCGGTAGTCAAACCTGCAGTTTGGATGGATTTGGAAGTAACCTGATCAGCAGGCAATACTGCCATGGCGGCTTTTCTTACGCCAGCCGCAGGATGCGAAAGCGCAGCAGTCGCTATTTTGATTGCCTCCGCATTCTTTGCTTCAAAAGCTCCCAAACCGTGCAATGTCCATAGCGCATGTACAGCAGGGCTATTTAGTCCAATTTCGTCGACAGATTTATCATTTACGATTTTGTATAGATCTCCGAAAACCTTTTGGTTGCCTGACTCTACGAGCAAACGCTGAGCGGTCATTCTCCAAAACATATTGTCATGTTTCAAAGCAGCTATCAATCCTTTTGCGTCATCCTTGGAAAGTGTCATCGGCTTTTCATTGCTACCGTCTTTGTATACTACGCGGTAGATTCTACCGTGATTGGTATCCCGAAGCGGACTTTGAAAAGCATTTCCCTGGCCGTGTGGCTGGTCTTCAAAAGGCAGGATCATTCTTGATGGTGCCTGACGCTCGACAAATACGTTGTGCTGGATGATAAAATTGTACCAGTCAGCAACCCAAACTGCACCATCCGGGCCCACTCCTGCCTGAACTGGGCCGAACCATTCGTCCGAACTAGCAAGGAAGTTCCAACCGTCTTTTTCAGTAAAACCTGCCCCTTTCGGCTCGATGATAGCCTGATGAGTCAAACGAATCGTAGGCTCATTGACAAAAGCGATTCTGTTCCAATATTCTTCTGGAAAATCACGAGCAGTATATAATCTAAATCCAGCTGCAGAAGTGAATCCGCCAACCACATCTACTTGTCTCAGGTTTGGAGTCATCGCATGCGCATCGTAATGCCCATCGATTTTCTGGATGGATTGAATCTCAAATTCAGGAGATACTTTTCCTTCTCCTGCTTTTGGGAATACACGCTGTAAATATTTCGCAGGAATAGAATAGTACCCAGCATGCGTATTATTTGCGGTGGACATGAAGATGTTGTTGTCTTCAGAAAATCCCAGTCCCCAGGTATTATTGCTGGAGCCGGCTAAGTATTCAAAGTCTTTTCCGTCAGGATCAAATCGATAGATTCCCTGCGGGAAACTCATTTGTTTGCCGTTCATTGTGCCATTGAAACCTGAGTAGCCGGTCACGCCCCAAATTTTATTGTCAAATCCGTATTGTAAGTTGGAAGGCCCGGCATGCGTATCATTTTTGCCCCAGCCAGTCATGAGAACTTCTTTCACGTCAGCCACATCATCGCCATCGGTATCTTTCATAAATACGAAATCAGGAGCCATGGACACGACAATTCCACCATTTGCAAATACTATACTGGTCGGAATATTCAGTCCATCTGCGAAGACGGTGAACTTATCAGCTTTGCCATCGCCGTCGGTATCCTCACATATTTTGATCCGGTCATTGGATTGACCGTCGGTTTCTTTGAAAGTATTCGGATAATCCACCGACTCTACGATCCACAATCTTCCTCTTTCATCCCATGCCATGGCAATAGGATTTTGGATATCCGGCTCAGCTGCAAATAGCTCAATGGAAAAATCTACTGGCTTTTGAATCAACTTTTGGGATTCCTCTGGAGCCAAAGCTTCCTGCAACTTTGTCACTTCATACCTTTTGGTGAAATCTGAAATCGTCTCATCATAAATGGAGACATTGGGGATTTCCAAAGCGGCAACTTGATCTCGAACCTGATCACCCACGGCCCAGAAAATTCCGTTTTGCACCAGTTTCAAAAACTCCGGGTTTTGCCACGTACTGTCATTGTGTCCGTAGGCAGTATAAAATATCCTACCTTTTCCCTCTTCCCTTGTCCAGGTATATGGCTCTCTATGACCTTCTTCAACACTGGAACCCTCAGGGTAACGGTATTTTTGTTTTTTTGTATCAGGATCTATTTGAGCATCTTCGACCCTTTCCGTCAATACCTGGATGTCGGGGTTGATGTTTGTGTGTATGTAGGTTTCATCCCAGGTCTCAAAATTCTTCAGCCCCTCCGTCACAGGATGCCCGGCCACCAGGATTTTACTTTTAAAGTTCCCGACCCCATGGGATTCAAACTGGCCTCCGATGGTTTTGATATACCATTCGGAGTTTGCGAAACAGCCGCTAGCCGAATGCAATGGAATCAACCCTTTGCCACTTTCTAAGAAACCTTTCATGGCTGCTTCCTGCTCTTTGGAAAGAACCTCATGATTGGCATAGATCACCAAACCATCGTATTTAGCTAGGTTTTCCTTATTGAGATCTTCTAGTTTTTCGGTATAGGTGATATTAATTCCGCTTTCGAAAAGTGCTGTGGCCAACCAAGGTGCATAGAGTCTGGAATTGTGATGCTCACTCGCATGTCCTAGGAAAAGAACTTCGGCTCGCCTTGGTTCTTGGGTGTTCGTGAAATCGAACGCTAGTGTCTTAGAGTTGTGACTGAGAAAAATAGTCGCAATCAGCAGGCATAGAACATTGAAGTTTATACTTAATCGCATGATTAATTCGGTTTATCAGGGTTTATCAATATTACGTTGAGTCAAAATACATACTTTGATTCAACTTAAGCTGTAAAATTAGAGATTGACATTCTTTTCGATTAGTCCCAAATCTTCAAAAAATAGCAAATTCCCTTCTTTTTGGAATAGTAGACGGTCATTAAAGAGCTGATTTTCTATTTGGCGATTTTTTCTGAGGATAATTCAACGATGAGTGAACGGCGAACTCGGCTTGTAATTTAGTTTTTCCAGGCCCTTGGAATAGATGTTCTCCATATTCTATTCACACCCTAGATATAGCAATAGTTAGGTGCGGTCTCTGCGACATAGAACGAGGTGATTAATTTACAACACATCAGGTTTCTTTACAAAATCCTTTGGAAGCTCTCCAAAATGTTTTTGGAAGCATTTGGTAAAATAAGACGGACTGTTGAAGCCGACCATTTCGCTGATTTCTGCGATGCTGTGGACACCATCACGAAGTAGTTCTGCTGATTTCTTCAGACGAACCAGTCGAATATATCCGTTTGGAGTAAGTTCGGAGATTCCTTTGATCTTACGTAGCAAGCTCGACTGACTCATATGAAGTTGCTCCGCGAGCTCAGACACTCCAAAAAGCTCATTTTCAATATTAACCACAATTGATTCATTGATTTTCTTTAGAAATTCCTCATCTGCCTTGGTGTAGGCGATCGTATCCGAGTTGACAAGCGGAAGGCTCGCAAAAGCTTTTTTGATCTGGTCTCGATGCTGAAGCAGATTTTTAATCTGTAAATACAGAAACTCCAGTGAAAAGGGTTTCTCCAAATAGACATCAGCACCCATTTCCAGTCCGGTTATTTTGGCGTTGATGCTATTTTTTGCTGTTAGGAGAACCACCGGAATATGACTTGTCGCTAAATCTGACTTGATCTGTTCACAGAGTTTGTAGCCATCCATCACCGGCATCATCACGTCTGAAATGACCAAATCGATGGATTCTTTTCTCAACACATCCAACCCCAATAAGCCATTTGAAGCTTTGTGGATCACATATTTACCTTTCAGTTTGTCCCCAAGAAACTGGAGTAATTCTTTGTTATCTTCTACTAATAAAATAGCGGGGAGGCTCCCTTTTTTCTTAGGTTTGACGGCTCTCGCAGCTAATTCATCCTGCTCTTCGCTGATATTGTTTTCAACTATCAGCTCATTTTCTTCTTCAAAATGTATCGTTTCTTTTTGCTTGATCGGAAGCTCCAGCACAAATCTGTTCAACTGACGGTCAGTGGCCAGTGTGAGTGACCCATGGTGCATTTCAGCTAGAGACTTTGCAAGTGGTAATCCCAAGCCTGTTCCCTGTTTAGCTTTTGAGGCATTGTTGTCCCCAATTTGAAAAAATGGTTCAAAGATTTTCTCCGCCATTTCTCTGGGAATAAGATCTCCGTCATTAGAAATTTCGATCTGGAAATGAGAAGGATGTATTGGCTCGTATGACATACGAATATGAATCATGCTTTCGGCATTTTTCAGAGCATTGACTAAAAGATTACTGAGGATTTTGATTACGCCTTCTTTATCCACATCTGCGAAAAGTATGGAGGTGGACTTTTCAAGAGTAAAATTCAGACCTGATTGACTGGCGGTAACTTTAAATCTGAGATACAATTCATCCAGGATTCCTGAGATTTCAGTTTTCAGGAAGCTTAGTTTAAAGCCACGCTGCTCTGTCTTTCGGAAATCAAGAAGTTGATTACTGAGATCTATGAGTCGGTTGGTGTTTTTCTCGATAATCAAAAGATCATTTTTCACTTCAGGATCACAATTACGTTCCTTGCTGAGAATATCCTCTAATGGCCCTTTGATAAGTGTCAGCGGGGTGCGGATTTCATGTGTAATGTTCGTAAAAAACTCGATTTTGGCTTCGTAAAGCTCCCTTTCCTTTTCAGCCTCCAGTAGATTTATCTGTACTAGATGGCGATTATTTACCCGGCTCTTATATAGTGTAATCAGCCAATAAACAACCAAAATCGTCAAAATGAGATAGATCGCGTAAGCCAGAGAAGTTTTATAGAAAGGGGGCAAAATCTCCAATTTTAACCGTGCTTGCTGGATACTTGCACCTTCAGTTTTAGGATTCGACTGTACGATCAACTCATACTCTCCGGGAGGCAAATAGGAATAATAAATCTTCTGTGAATCATTCAGATTTTGCCACTCCTTCTCAAATCCTTCCATTCTGTAGCGGATATTCTGATTCACGGCTTTGGTATATCCCAGCGACGCGACATCAAAACTCAGTGAGTTTTGGTCTGCAGCCAAAGTGATCCTATCTGTATAAGTGATGGCTCTACTCAGAATTCCATCTGCATTAGTAATTGGGATTTCTCGGTTGAATAGCTGAATGCCTGTGAAGACTAATGCCGGCTGAAAATTGTAAGTTTCAAACTGACTTGGCTTGAATGCTATAAATCCATCCAGACTTCCGAGGTAAATCGTACCGTCTTTGGATTTATATCCGGATTGATAGTTGAATCCACTGGACATTAGTCCGTTTTTGCGGTCATAAAGCTGAAATGTTTCCTTTACTGGGTCAAATTGAATCAAACCCTTATTAGAAGTTATCCACATCAACCCCTGATTATCCTCTACTATATTGTAATACGTGTTTGTAGGAAAACCTTTAGACAAGGTGTACGAAGTAAAACTATCCGCTTGACTATCATATCTGGCGAAACCTCCACCTATTGTGGCCACCCAAATTTGCTGCTTAGAATCTAAGAATACATCTATTATTGAGTGGTGCAGGAGACTATTAGGGTTGTTTGCATCAGGGAGAAAAGATCGCTTTTCACCTGATTTTGGATCAAATCTGATCAAGCCATCGTTGTAGGTAGCAAGCCAAAGCATCCCATCTCTATCTTCCAGCATATCATAAATAAAGATATACTCGATCTGAGGAATGTGCTGAAAATAATCCTTTTCATCATTGTATAAAAAGAGACCTGAAGTGCTTCCAAGCCAGATTCTCTCCTTACTATCTACAAGAATTGCAAAAAAATCATCCGTATGTAAACCTGAATTAGGTGTTTTGGAAGAATACTTTTTGACGATTCCGGTGGTAGTATTTACGACATTCAGACCATGGCTGAACGTGCCAACCCATAGCTCATCGCCACGTTGGGCCAGCCCATGTATATTATGGTAAGAGAGCTCTCTATTAGAATTCCCAATCGGAAAGTGGGAAAAACTATTATTTTTAGGATCAAACAAATTGAGCCCCGCATCCTCCGTACCTATCCATATCTTACCATCAGAAGCACCTATTATCTCTCTTACCCGTTTCCCAGTGATTGTATTTTTATTAGCTATTGGGTAAAACTTATCAAATTTTGCTGGCTGATTTGGAAGATAATTAACCCCACCGAAGTATGTTCCTACCCAAAGTCCACCTTCAAGATCTTTCCAAATTGAATAGATGGCATTGTTTGAAAGGGCATTGGGATCACTATTGTTTTCTTGAATGTGTTGGTAACTTTTCTTCACAAAATCATAGATAAACAATCCTGATTCTGTTCCAATTGCCAATTCATTCTTGCTGATAGGAAACATCTCTCTAACAAAAAGTGGAGAACCTTTTTCGTCTCGTGGAAGTAGCTCTGTGATGATTCCTGTGCTTTTTTCAAGCTTTTTGATCCCAGCATTTTTTGTTCCGATGATTATAAATTCGCCCCAATCTTGCAGTCCCTGGACTACATCTTGAACCAGCTTATTTTCTGCATCTATAAAATGCACAAAAGTGGATGATGCCGGTACAAACCTGACAATACCTCCACCTGTGATAGCTGCCCATACGTCATTACGTTCATCTACCTTTACACTATTGATATTTCCTTGGGGAATGCTACCAATTATATTTTGATCATGGGCAAAAAGCGTCAGTTCCTCCTGTTTTGGATCGAATCGAAACAAGCCTACATAACTTGCTATCCACATATTACCAGAGTTATCTCTGGCAATAGAAGAGATCGTTCCTTCTATTTTGCGACCATCCGAAGTAGTAGTGTCGAGGCGTTTAAACTTCTCCTTCTTCTTATCAAATAAGTAGATACCCTCTGCTGTCCCCACCCAAAGTGTACTATCCAGACTTTCGGTGATGAAGTAAACGAAATTGTTTCCAAGCTTCTGATCTGTTTGCCCTTGACTATCCGAATTATAATTTTTCCAGCTATTCCCGTCAAATCGATTCAGACCGTTTTTGGTGCCAAACCACATAAATCCCTGGCTGTCTTGAAAGATGGAGAAAACGGAATTGTCTGACAGGCCAGAAGTCACATCATACTGTTGGAAATAGTAGCGCTTATCCTGTGAGTGGCCTGCGTTAGCTAAAAAAAGAAAGAGACTCAGGCTTAGAAAACCTGCCAGTAAACTTTTGGACAAGGTCATAGGGTTATGGGTTGTAGCCTGAAAGTATCAAAATCCGCCTTCACCGCTCATTTTAACCTCAATATTTACAGTCATTAATTGATAATTGGAGATTTATTTTCATTTGCTGACTGAAAAGTTACAAATCATGACTAATCAACATTACTTCCCGAAATCGATTGCGAAGCGTCTTCATTGAATCCCTGGCAATTCAGAAGATTAAATTATTTTTTATTGAATTATAACTATTTTATGCAGATATAAATGCTATAATTCCTAATTATCAGAATATAATTTTTAATAAATCCTTAGAAACCATTTTTTATAAAATATCGAGCGTTAAATCTTTCATTTTTTGAAGCTTTTGTAATATAGGCGCGTTGAGAGAAAATTTACTTTTATATAATCGGTAAAAGAGTCTTTTCATAAAAGAATCAGACCACTGTCCGAGACCAATATTTTACATTAAACCCTCAACTAACCCATGAAAAAAAGCCTTACTCCAACCTAGCCAATCCCTCTGGCAATGCAACTGGTCATTTCCGACTATACCTGCATCATTTCTCTTTCCTTATTTATTTTAAAGTGCCTTTTTCAAGGCTTACTGGAAGACTAATGCCAAAACTGAATACCTAATTATTTAACTAGTTTTTAACCCAAAATGATTATCTATGAAAAGACTTCTTCTCATGAAATCTAGCCTGTTGCTCCTGATAGGGATGCTCATGATACTTCCACTCATGGCACAGACAGGCACCACTATCCAAGGAACTATCCTTGAGGAATCTTCCGGAGAACCATTGCCTGGTGTCAGTATCCTCGAAAAAGGCACTGCGAACGGTACCGTCACAGACCTTGACGGAAAATTTGTGCTCACGCTTAAAAGTGATAATTCAATCTTAAGAGTATCTTTTATAGGTTTCAAATCTCAAGAAATATCAATAGGAAGTCAGACAAACTTTGACCTCCAACTACTGAGTGACCTTGGCAATCTCGATGAGGTAATTGTCGTGGGCTATGGAGTGCAGCAAAAAGAAACCATCACAGGTGCAGTTGCTACGGTGACAAGCCGGGATATTGATAAAGCTCCTTCAGCCACAGTTTCTGGGGCACTAGCAGGGAAAATGGCGGGCTTGGCTTTCCGTCAGCCAGATGGTCGTCCAGGTGCTGGCGCCTGGCTTCAAATTAGAAATATGGGTACACCACTTTTTGTAATTGACGGAATCCAGAAGGATGAAGGACAGTTCAATAACCTCGCGCCGGGCGATATAGAAAGTATCACAATTCTTAAAGATGCCTCAGCGGCTGTTTATGGTTCTCGCGCCGCAAATGGAGTAGTCGTGGTGAAAACCAAACAAGGGAAACGTGGTGAATCCCCTACCATTAATATCAATGGCTATTATGGCTGGCAAAACTGGTCCAGATTCCCTGAAGGCGTAGATGCTTATGAGTGGATGCTGGGCAAAGCCGACGCGGATATCAACCAGTTTGGCAATACAAATATATCTGCAGAAGAGTTGGATAAGTGGAATCAGGGCACTGAATATGGCTACAAGTCATTCAGTTGGAAAGATTTTATTATTCAGGGTAATGCTCCGCAAAGCAATTTCAATGCTTCTGTATCGGGTGGATCTGAGCGAACGAATTATTATTTATCTGTGACCCGATTTGATCAAAAGTCTGTATTCTCTGATGAATTTGAATTCAACAGGACAAATGTTCAGTCTAACATCACGACCGATATCACCGATAAGTTGACCGTAGGAATGCAAATAAACGGCCGAATCGAAAACCGTGAAAACCCGGGTGTTCCTGGTGGTGATGATTACTGGCAACCAAGATTTGCCCTTTTCAGAAACAGACCTACTGAGAGACCTTACGCCAATGATAATCCTGACTATCCTGCAAATATCAATAACATCGAGACTAACTGGGCACTGTTGAACTATGACCGTACAGGCTTTTACGAAAATAAATGGCAGGTATTACAGACCAACTTCACTGCTGAATATGAGATCCTTCCAGATCTCAAAGCAAAAGGATTGTACTCCTACTATTTGGCAGACAATATCTTCAACACGTTCGAGTACACCTATGATGTGTTCGGATACAATCCTGAAACTGATGAGTATTTCAGATCTGGAGGAAATGATAATCCATACCGTGATCGTGGACAGACCAAGATCATGGAAAATGTATGGCAGTTGTCCCTGAATTACAAGAAGACCTTTAATGAAAAGCACAACATATCAGCTTTCTTTTTGAACGAGCGGATAGAGCGAACTCGACTTTTCAACTTTGTACACGCTGTGCCTACGAACAATTTCTTGGACATCATCAAGTTTGCAGACACAGACACTTACAATGATGAACGCCAAGAAGAGGCTAGGATTGGTTATGTAGGTCGTGTCAATTATGACTATGCCGGCAAATACCTGTTGGAACTGGCAGGCCGTGCGGATGCTTCCTGGAAGTTCTCTCCGGACAATCGCTGGGGCTTCTTCCCTTCTGTATCTGCAGGTTGGAGGATTTCCGAAGAAAGTTTTATGTATAGTTTCACAACCAATGTGGATCTGGACGAGCTGAAAATCAGAGCTTCTTACGGACAACTTGGAGATGACAACATCGGTATTGGACCATTTGATTACCTCAGCGGATACAGATATGGTGCCTCCACAGTAATCGTAGATGGAGAAAATGTGCAAGGCTCTTCCAACACAGGACAGCCTATCGATAACCTGTCGTGGTATGTAGCTACCATCGCTGATGTAGGATTAGACTTCTCCTTTGGTAGCGGAAGAATAACAGGTGCGGTGGATTATTTTCATAGAAAAAGAACTGGTCTGAGAGGTGTAAGAAACGATATTTTCCTCCCGCAAGAACTTGGCTATGGCCTTACGGATGAAAATCTGAATACTGATTCCAATTCAGGTGCAGAGATCGCAGTAAACTGGAATGGCAAAGCAGGAGATCTTGTGTTTAGAATTGGAGCTAACGCATCCTATGCACGCAGCAAATTTGTGAAATCATATAATCCTACTTTCAGCTCATCTTGGGATCAATACAGAAACTCCCGCGAAGACCGCTACAACGGAATCTTCTGGGGATATGAAGTCACCGGCCAATTTGAGTCATTCGAAGCCATCAATGAGCATTCTGTTAATATTGACGGGCAAGGCAACAAGACCTTGCTTCCTGGAGATCTGATCTATAAAGATGTGAATAACGATGGCAAAATCGATGGATACGATGAGCGTCCTATTGGCTATCAATCAGGCGCACTGCCGAGTATGAACTTTGGCTTAAACTTCAATTTTCAGTACAAAGGTTTTGATCTTACCGCTGACTTCTCAGGCGGAGGAATGTACTCCTATAACCGGAACTGGGAAATGCGCCGTCCATACCAAAACGGCGGTAATCTACTGGCATCTATGTATGATGACAGATACCACAGAGCAGATATTCTGGATATAAACAGCGAATGGATAGCAGGAAAAAATCCTCCGCTTAGATTCAATACCGGTGGACATAGCAATTACAATAAAAACTCTACCTGGTGGCTTACAAATGTGAAGTACCTCAGAATGAGAACACTCGAGGTAGGGTACACACTTCCAGAGAAACTGCTTAGCAGATGGAACATGGAAAGAGCTCGAATCTTTGTGAGTAGCTACAACTTGTTTGCGCTGGATAATGTGCACCAATTCGGTATCGATCCTGAAGTAGCAGATGAAAATGGCTTGCAGTATCCACAGAATAAAGTAGTGAATGTAGGATTCAATGTGTCATTCTAATAAACCCGAACGAACAATGAAAAATTTGAAATATATATACCTAGTCATTTTCCTAGCATTTACAGGATGCAGCAATGACGAGTTTTTAAATAGAGAACCTACTGATATTCTTGGCGGAGATCAGGTTTGGGCAAATGATGATCTGGTATTTTCTGTGATGGCCGATTTATACAATCGCCTTCCAGACTATCAAGGATTAGAAAACTGGTGGGAATACGCCAGTTTCGATGAGACTTTCGCTAGCAACGCAGGCGATTATTGGAGACATCAAAACCAAGAATATGGGTATGGAGACTGGGGAATGTGGGATTATGGCTTAATCCGTGACCTGAATCTTTTCATTCAGAAATGTGAAGTAGCGACTGAGATTTCTACCGAATCCAAAACCAGATTTCTCGCAGAGGCCAAATTCATCCGTGCAATGGTCTATTTTGAGCATGTAAAAAGAATGGGTGGCGTCCCTTTGATCTTGGAGCCTCTGGAGTACGACTACAGTGGTGACCCTACCTATTTACAGTATCCGAGAGCAAAAGAGCATGAGGTTTATGACTTTGTGATCGCTGAGATGGAAGCTGTGAAAGACGATCTTCCCAACGGAAGTACACGCTCCAGAGCTACAAAAGGTGCTGCACTGGCATTGATTTCAAGAGCAGCACTATACGCTGGATCAATTGCTAATTATGGTCAATTGACTCCTGAAGTATCACTTCCTGGCGGTGAAGTAGGAATTCCTGCTGCAATGGCTGCTGGTTATTACGCTGCAGCGTTGAAAGCATCTGAGGAAGTAATTGCATTAGGCACCTACGAATTATACGATCAAGATCCGAACAAGTCAGAGAACTACAGTAATATTTTTCTCAATAAAAGCTCCAATAATGAGATCATAATGGCAAAAGACTTCCTAGTTCAGGGAAGAACTCATGGATTCACCATCGATAATATCCCTCGCTCACTGAGAGAGGAAAATACCTCAGGGGGTAAAATGAATCCATCACTCAACTTGATTCAATCTTACGAATTACTTGACAATACTTTTGCGGAACTGCCTACAATGGACGCGTCAGGAAACCCGCTCTATTACGATGATCCAATGGATATTTTCGCTGGAAGAGATCCAAGATTGCTGGGGACGGTGATCGTACCAGGCTCATCTTTCAGAGGAAAAGAAGTGGATATCTGGGCGGGATATAAATTGGAAGATGGTTCTGTGATTTCTTCCGGCCAGTTAGGTGGACAGGCACAGCTTCCTGGAAGCGATACTTCGGTTCAGGTTGTTGGCTTCGACGGACCCATTGACCAGCTAGAATGGTCTGCACAGAATGGTTTTTACCTTAGAAAATATGTGGACACTTCTGTGGGCTCAGGCCAACGAGGTACTGGTTCGGCCGTCTGGCTGGTAAGATTCAGATATGCTGAGATTCTATTGAATGCTGCTGAGGCTGCTTATGAACTTGATCAGCTGGAGAAAGCTGCTGAGTATATGAATCAGGTGAGGAGAAGAGCTGGGTTTCCGATTGATTTGACTCCGGGTGAAATCGATTTTGATAGAATCGTACATGAACGCAAGGTGGAACTGGCTTTTGAAAACCATATTCTTTGGGATAAAAAAAGATGGAGACTTGCTCATCGTATTTGGAACGGAGTGACCACAGACCTAACAAATAATCCAGGAAATGCACTGGCGGTAAGCACTCGGGTTTTCGGTCTTAAGCCTTTCAAATATTATGAGCCAGGCTCACCGAATAACGGAAAGTGGCTGTTCGAAGAATTTGTCCCTGCTCCGGTATTTAACGCTCACAGATTCAGATTAGGCAATTACTATTCTTGGATCGGTGACAATGTGCGAAACAATAATCCGAAGATTGTCAGAAATCCAAACCAATAACTATCCCCTAAACTCAAAATCATAAACACATGAAATTAAATTTCAAAAATATATTGGGAATGATGGGAATAGCAGCTTCCCTCGTGTCCTGCAATTATGACAATTATGAAGAGCCCAGCTTTCAATTGGATGGCAGAATTGTGTACCAAGGCGAGCCGATTGGCGTGAGTTATAATGATGTATACATCGAGCTTTGGGAGTCAGGCTGGCAGCGGCTTGGAAATATCGGCGTGGCGGTAGATCAGGACGGATCCTATTCTTCGCTCCTCTTTAAGGGAGATTACAAAATGATCATACCCAATAATCAGGGTCCTTTTAGAAAAATCACAAATGACCAATCCGGTAACGACACAATTCCTGTGAATCTTACCGGAAGTCGTACGATGGACATAGAAGTGATGCCTTACTATATGATTCGCAATACGAATATCAGTAGCGGAAATAGTCAGGTGACAGCAACATTTGATCTAGAGCAAATCATCACCGGAGACGATGCTAAGGACATACAAGAAGTATTCCTATATGTGAGCAAGACATCCTTTGTGGATAACCGAACCAGCATCGCCAATACCACTATAGGCGTAGAAGATCTAGAGTTGTCATCCATCAGTTTGGCAGTGACAATTCCGGAAATAGTTCCTACACAAAATTATGTCTATGCCAGAATCGGAGTAAGAATTGATGGTGTTGAGGATATGATATTCTCAGAAATAGTCAAAGTAGATTTGTAAAACCTTTTTGAGTTAAAGTCAGGGTACCCAGACCTTGAGACAGGATCTGGGTACCTTGGCTTTTTTATCTTATGTTTAGAAAAAACTATCACATGCATCTTCTCCTCTGTCTTTTCCTAGCAATTGGGGCTTGCGCTGAGTCTACAGAAAGCCAAACTATCACGCGTGATAAGCTGACTATTGGCGACACGCTCAGGTATATCAATCCTGTTTTCGAACCTGTGTTGGCAGATCCTACGGTAGTGAAAGTTGGCGATGAATTCTATGCCTACGGCACGGAAGACAATTGGGGCGAAGAGGGCGGCTATCACTTGGTACCAGTGATCAAATCCAAAAATCTGGTAAACTGGGAAGTAGTCGGCAACTCTATGGTAAAAAAGCCAGATTGGAAGGAAAAGGGTGGAATCTGGGCACCGGATGTGACAGAAGTGGGCAATCAATTTTACATGTACTATTCCTTCTCCACGTGGGGAGATCAGAATCCGGGAATTGGATTAGCAATCGCTGATAAGCCCGAAGGCCCTTTTATCGATCAGGGGAAGGTATTTGACTCTGAAGAAATCGGTGTATCAAATTCCATTGATCCATTTTACATGGAAAAAGACGGGAAGAAATACCTGATGTGGGGAAGTTTCCACGGACTGTTTCTCACTCAACTAACAGCCGATGGCAAACAGCCTACCGGTGAGAAAACCCAAGTGGCTGGCAATCATCTCGAAGCTGTCTATGTCTATGAAAAAAACGGGTATTACTACCTTTTTGGATCGGCAGGAACCTGTTGTGAAGGAGCTAAAAGTACTTACAGAGTACTGGTAGGCAGATCTGAGAAGTTGGAAGGGCCATATTTGGATAAGAATGGAAAACCTATGTTGGACTTAGAATCGGGAACTTTAGTCGTAGCGACAAACATAAGTGGAAAAGGCTATGCCGGACCGGGACACAATGCTGAGATTGTTACTGATGGGGAAGGTCAGGATTGGCTGCTGTATCACGGAATGTCCAAGGAAAAGCCGAAACTCAACAATGGTACGAATCGACGGGTGTTGCTTTTGGACAAATTAATATGGACAAGTGGCTGGCCGAGTATTTCCGGACGAGAACCTAGCACGAGTTCGCAGTCATCACCAGTTTTTAACTAATCAGAAATAAATGAAATTCTACCCATATTCTTTTTTTCTATTGCTGCTGTTACTTAATAGTTCATTGGTGCTTGCGCAGCAAAGAGTAAACCTATCAGCATTTTCTTCTGAGGAAGGAGCAACTGTGGTAGAAGAAAAAAATCTGGTGACAGTGACATGGCCATCGGGAAATAGAGAACAGGGAGTTTTAAAACTGGATATGAAATCTGGTTCACCACTTTTTAGCAGTATTCAGCTTAAGAATTCTCAGGGGAACCACGAAATCAGCCATACTGTCGATCCGTTATTTTTGCTGACTCTAGGCCAGCGAGATCTGAGTAAGGAAAGTGGGTGGGACATCTTTTTAGACAGGACGGCTTACAATCCTTACTAGACGTTTAAAGTAAGTTTAGAAAAGAAAAACATCACGTTAAAAAGCAAGGGAAAGCGTACGATCATTCAGGTGAATTCCATGAAAGCGGGAAATTTCGATGGCTGGCTGGAGATTACATTATATCATGTCAGCCCACTGTTGAATATGGCTGCAGTGATGAACACGGATGAAGATGCGAAAGTAATCCTCTACGATGCGGGGTTAGTCAGTGATAGTAAGGCTTGGAACGAGATTTTTTGGGCAAATACGGAAGGTTATTTGCACTCTTCACTTAACACCGAAACCAACTCGAATAGTGAGAATCTTGCAGTTAAATACAGAACAATTATCGGAGAGGGCGCAGGTGGAAGTCTGGCAATTTTTCCTCCTCCACACCAGTATTTCTACCCACTGGACAATGCTTACAATCTTAAATATGTCTGGTTTGGATCCGATTATCGGGAGTTGGTAGATGGCTATGGAATTGGCATTCGCCATGATCTGATGGGAGATAATAGACATGTACCATGGTTCAATGCCCCGCCAAATACTGATCAACGACTGAATTTCTTTGTCCTACTTTCGGATTCCAAAGACGGTCAGATTCTCGAAGAGGTGAAGGCGTTTACTCATGATGATCAATATAAGCCGCTGAAAGGCTATCGCACGATGGCCAGTCATTTTCATACCGAGCACATGGACGATATTCTGACAAATAGGCCACTGCCGGATGTTCCAGGACATGTGAAGGCACTGAGAAATATGGGTGTAAATATTATGCATCTGGGAGAATATCATCTTGTCGGAAATCCACGGGATCACGGGCCAAGGAAATTGTCCGAATTAGATCATGATCCGAAAGCGCAATTCATAACAAAGTGGGTGTCAGAATTGGCCGATCTTCCAGCACAGTTGGCAATTGAGCCATGGAAAATCACACCTATGGAGCATTTTTGTATAATTTATTTTCAGGAAAAAGTGACCCATTGCTCATAGTAAATATGCAAGAAACTAGAACATTCGCTTTGGAGCAGCTGTACAGAAAGAAGGAAGAAGCACTGACCAAGACAGCGAAATAGCGGATTTTGGATGTGCACATCTTAACAAAACAGAAACCTATGACACCAGGATTGGACTTGGGTGGTCTCATATTTTGAAAGTAGATCAATCGATTATGATGTAAGTGCTAGTTGGTAAAACTGGCATAGGCAAGCCTACGAAAGTTGGTATAAAAATTCGGTCCATCAACCAATGAAATATAAGGGTCAGAACTTGATCAGATAATGGATTCTGGAACTTGTAAGTTTTAATGGCGTACAAGTTCTTATACCACGGGATTTTGAAAGTTCTAGTTATCCTCTCCCAATTGGGATATATAAAAAATGGACAAAATCAATAAATTCTATTAAATTGAGTTTACCGCGTGAAACGAAATACTATTCAATTTTAAGCTTTAAACTCAACCAATCAACTAAAATATATACCACTATGAAAGTACAATCTTACTTAGCTTTTAATGGAAACTGTCAGGAAGCATTAAATTTCTACAGCAATTTATTTGATGCTGAAATAAAAAATCGTCAAACTTATAAGGACGCTAAAATCGATATTCCTGATTCTTATTGGGACAAATTGCAGCATGCTGAATTAAAGGGAAAAGGAGTGAACTTCATGGCTTATGATGCCTCTCCGGATACACCTATAAATCACGGCAATCAAATACATATGAGTGTTGATGCTGATTCTAAAAGTGAGGCGAAAAACGTTTTTGAAACTTTATCAAAAGGAGGTCAAATACATGATAACTTCCGCGAACGGGAGTGGGGATATTTCGGTAGATGTACTGATAAATATGGCATCAATTGGATGGTAAATTGTGAAAAATAATTATTTATAGGCTAAGGTGTATTGTCATTGAAACTGCTTGTGGATCCCTCATGTATTGATTAACAGATGGTTTAAATATAGCTCCCATTTACTGATTTGCTGAACAATAAATATGGGGGTATCCGCATTCTTTATATTTTCTACTGAGAGTCGATCAGAAGGAGAAAGCGTTTAGATTTCTTTTCTTTTTTTCAGTTGGTCAAATGGAAAAGGAGAGGGGTTTGTTCTGATAATCTTATTAAACCTCTACTCCACCCGTTTTTCCAATTCCTTTAATTCACTATACACTTCAGCACAGTTGAATATTTATAGTTCGAACTCTCGCCTTTCGGCAGAGGAAGAGATTTTTTTATAGTAATTCTTATAGTGTCTAAAATAGAAGTAAAAATTATTTTAGAACTGGACTTCAGTGGATTCTTGGTCAGACTTTTTATTACCAAAGGAGGAATATGACCCTGATCTAAAGAGGGAAACAATAGGATAGTCAGAGTTTTCCACTAATTATTTATTCAATAATACAAACAGTTAATCACTTACCTTTAAACGATTTATAAAATATATTTTAACCATAGCCAGCAGATTACACGGTTTAAATAGCTGAACGAGCAATACAGCAAGCGGATCTAGCATAAGTCCTCATGCACCACCAATTTTGGAATAGATCCATAAAAAACCGAGAAAGTGTAGAGTAATTTTTATCATAATGATCGGTGACATTAAAGTATTGCCTTTGATATTTAAGGTCATTTCAAATTTTCATTATTAACTTGGCATACATACCTATTTCAATGACATTAACCCAAACCTATTATGAAAAAGACGTTTACTAGAAACACTACTAAAATCAAACCTAATTTGAAACAAGGTGTTGCGATATCAGGGACATTTATCCTCCCAAAATCTGCTAAAAATGTTAAAAAACCGCTTTAAAGCAACACTGGCACTAGTTATTTGTGCCGGACTGATTTCTTGTACTTCTGGAAATAATTCAAATAATTAGGTCACATTAGTTGACCGAATCCCCACAGAAAACACGAATAAATTCTACGTCAGCAATCGTGCGCCTCTGGTGCCCAGTGCGCTGATCAAGCTTCCCATTGGTGCGGTGAAGCCTGAGGGATTTCTCAAAGAATACCTAATTCGTCAAAAAAATGGCTTAACTGGAAACTTAGGAGAAATCTCCGCCTGGCTTCAAAAGGACAATAATGCCTGGCTTTCAAAAGACGGCACAGGTGAATGGGGCTGGGAAGAAGTGCCCTATTGGCTGAAAGGATATGCCAATATCGGGTACATCATGAATGATCAGCCCATGATCGACGAGTCTATGATCTGGCTGGAAAGTGTTCTGAGCAGCCAGCGCGAAAATGGTGACTTTGGACCTAAATTGATGGATGGTGATCATCCCGACTTTTGGGCGAAAATGATCATGCTGTATTGCCTTCAGTCGTACTACGAATATTCACAGGATGAGCGTGTCATCGATTTGATGACCAATTACTTCAACTATGAACTTACAGTTCCCGACGAGGAATTTTTGGAAGGATATTGGCAGCAACTTCGTGGAGGAGATAATCTTCACAGCGTGATTTGGCTTTACAATCGTACTGGAGATGAGTTTTTGCTGGAATTAGCAGAGAAAATCCATCAAAACACCTCCGATTGGGGAGGTAGAGATTTGCCGATAGCCCAAGTGAAAAATCACTTAGAAGTCCGGGATGGCCAAGAAGTTCCGGATTGGTACCGGGATCAGGTAGATTGGCATAATGTAAATCATGCCCAGGCATTTCGTGAACCGGCTCAATATTATTTGCTTTCAAAAGACGAAAAAGATCTCAAAGCAACGTATGAAAACTTTGATATCATCCGTGAGCACTTCGGTCAGGTTCCTGGCGGGATGTTTGGCTCGGATGAAAATGCCCGTCCAGGCTATGCTGATCCACGTCAAGGAGTAGAAACCTGCGGTATGGTCGAGCAGATGAATTCCGATGAACATTTGTTAAGAATCACCGGGGATCCATTCTGGGCAGATCATGCGGAGGAAGTTGCATTCAACACCTATCCTGCTGCCGTGATGCCGGATTTCAAATCTCTACACTACATCACCTCACCAAATATGGTTTTGCTGGATGCTGAAGATCATTCACCCTGAATTGGCAACAGCGGTCCGTTTCTGATGATGAATCCTTTTAGCTCACGTTGCTGTCAGCATAATCACTCGCAGGGCTGGCCCTATTTTATCGAAAATCTTTGGATGGCTACTCCGGACAATGGGGTAGTGGCGGCAATGTATGGAGCAAGCAAAGTGACGGTGAAAGTTGGGGATGGCACCGTAGTCAACATTGAAGAAACCACGCACTATCCATTTGAAGAGGAAATCAAATTTGCAGTGGGCACAGAGAAGCAAGTTGATTTCCCACTTTATCTAAGAATTCCTGCTTGGGCAAATGGAGCTTCCATCACCGTGAATGGTAAAGTAGTGAAGGACAATATTTCTGGAATCGGATATGCGAAGATTAGCAGAACTTGGGTAAATGGAGATCAAGTTGGCCTGACTTTGCCAATGGAAATCCAGACTAAAATCTGGGAGAAAAATAGCAACAGCCTCAGCGTTAGCCGTGGACCATTGACGTACTCACTCAAGATTAGAGAAAAATATTTCAAAAAGGACAGTGACCAAACAGCGATTTGGGATTCCAAATGGCAGAAAGGTGCCGACACGAAAAAATGGCCATCTTGGGAGATTCACCCCGTAACGGACTGGAACTACAGTTTGGTTGTGGATGAAA
>Ga0307487_1000337_pt1 | contig 37313 bp, 29 predicted proteins | sample CBIW12metaG_FD_203665 | JGI IMG/M metagenome (GOLD analysis project Ga0307487, IMG submission 203665) | Sea-ice brine microbial communities from Beaufort Sea near Barrow, Alaska, United States - CBIW 1.2 | ecosystem: Environmental > Aquatic > Marine > Coastal | place: USA: Alaska | collected... | reverse complement strand
AAAAATTGGTTAAGAGGAGTTCACTCATATTGTCATGAAGCCTATATAAATCAGTACATCCAAGAGTATTTCTATAGGTTTAATAGATTGAATTTTAGAACAACAATTCTCGAGAAGCTATTAAACAAAATGATTGCCCATACTCCAATCGGTTACAAATCAATTAAATACAATGCGACTTAGAGGGGTAACCCTATTTAATTTTATCCAAACCTAAATCTTTATTGAATTTTAATATTATAAAGTCACCCATCAAGAAAGCAGTATTCACTGTTATTGAACCTCCTGCTCCACCACCACCAACATTGATAGAACCGCCTAATGATGGACGTAAACGAATAGTTTCTGTAATCAGATAAAAACCGTCATCTGTTTTAACTACATCGTTCACAATAAATTGAGGCGCATCCTTAACGTTCAATTGCTCTTCGGTCATTAAGTCTTTTGCAACTGGAATAATATCCATCTCAAAACTCACTTCTTCTTTCATTACAATATCACCATTTGGAGAAAATCCAATTCCGAAAACACCTTCTGGCTTCACTTTACCTTCTTCAGGATATGAACCAAAAATGTAAGTATTTTCATCGTCGAGCAATATTTTATTTGGGTAATAATAAAAGTTATTTGCAAAAACTTCATCAAAAACAACTTCTCCAGAATTATCTAATCGAATCATGTTTTGACTATAATTCTCTATAGACATCCCTTTTCCAGAAGTATAAACTACAGCAACGCCGTTTTCAGTAGAAAGAATATCGGTAACAGATATGGACTTTCCTTTCTCAAATGTTTTGGTCCATAATTTATTCATCTCATTATCAACCATAATGATTTCGATTGTTGATTCTGCTGACATCAATTTATGTCTGATTGTATTTGAAATAACAAATCCATTGGGTGACTTGTAAATTTTTGAATCATATAGCTTGCCTTTCTCCAAATCTAATTTCCCAGCAATAGATCCATTTTTATCAAAACTATAAACAACATGTTTCTTCTCTTTTAGATCACCAAAAGAAATGGCCAAATGAGAATCATTACTCTCAGAGTGAATAACATCAGCTCTTTTAGAAAGTTGAATTTTATCCTTTCCTATTGTGTTGTAATCGTAATCTACGAAATTTACTGTGTAATTTCTAAATTTCCCTTTTTCACCATCTGCCTGATAAACACTATAAAACCCGATTTTATCAACATCGCCAGCTCCCTCAAAAATTTTCACATCATCAATTGTTAAATCTTGAGCAAATGAAATATTAGAGAGTACTGCCACCCCAAAAAGGAATAATCCTTGCTTAATAAACGTTTTTGTTTTCATTCTGTTTGTTTTCATAAGTAATATTTAATGGCACAATATAATAAATTACAAGTACACACAAGACTGCTTATTGCTATTAATAATTGAATCAAAAACATCTCATTCATAATTTATTGAAAATATCAAACACAGAATAGTATATTTGATTGAATTATATCTTCATTCCGAATAATTCTTAAAAACAATTATTCTAAACATTTGTTATTATAGGGTAGAAATTAAAATCTGCAAGGACAACGAAACTCATTTCAAAAAATAGGGCGGAATCAGAAAAGCCTCATGAGTAAGGAAAATTTAATTTATTAATTATGGATAACTTTACACATGTAGTACAATTAGCAATCGCAATATCAGTTGCTTTCGTATGGATTCTTAGATTTCATAACGTAGAAAAAGAATTTAATCAATTTGGATTAAGTTTGGTCACAAGAAGTTTTGTTGGTTTTTCTAAAACTGTTTTGTCAACATTGCTTGTGGTAGGAATTTGGTATGCTGAATTGGTTTTCATTCCCGCTATTCTAATGGCATTTTTTATGTTATCAGCACAATTTTTTCACTTCAAAATAAAGAATCCATTCATCAAGCATTTACCTTCACTTATTCTATTGATTTTAAGTCTTTATGTAGCCTATCAATCATACTAAAATTTAGAAATGGACATTATTACAATTTGCATTCTAATCTCTAGTTTGTCGTTTTTCGCTTACACCCTATTCTACTTTACTTCTACCAAAATGAAGGGAGAATTTGAGCGGTTCAAACTAGAGAAATTTGGTTTAATAGTCATTGTCCTGCAATTTTTAGGAGCATCTGGTTTACTGCTTGGACTAAAGTTCAATCTACTTTTAATTTTGTCTTCTCTAGGTCTGGCACTGCTCATGTTTTTTGGAGTGATTGTAAGATTGAGGTTAAAAGATGGCCTTAAGGTTTCCACACCTGCTCTTTTCTATATGATTTTAAATGCTGTGATTTTTGTGTACGCCATTAAATAGAGAATTACGATTAGACATTTACAATTTATGGAATTACGAATTGGTTTAATGATCAGTTACGGATTATTGGAATTATGAATTACAGGGTTTGTTAAAAATCGTTGGGTAATTTCAAGATTCTTTAAATAATTCAACTACTATTCCTTAAACTCGTTCATTTGATTAATTTCGAAGTTAGATTATAATGTAAAAAATGTTACAAATAAGGCTATGTTAGTCTATTACTTTTAGAAGCCAATTATGAACTGTTCAAACGCATGAAATCATCAAAATACGTTCTAATATTAATTTTCATTTGGATAATCAATCCTACTCAAGCTCAAATAAAGCATTATGATTTCAACATTCTAGCTTATGGCGGAATTGGATTCGGTGTTATGGAGAATGATTCGGATCCCAACTACAACATGAACAGCAATAGCGCTGATATCTTATTAAAATATAGGATCACCCAAAAATTAGGAATCGCTACAGGCATTGGTTTAAATGAATTGTCAGGTGATGGTTTTAACATAAATGGAAATTTTCATCATGAAAGAAAGTTGCTCAAAATTCCATTACTGGCTATTCTCGATTACACAATTTCTGATCATTTTAGCGTTATCCCCAATCTCGGAGTATATGCCAACTACATTTTTGAAGATGAATATCGTTTTCTAAATTCCACCCAAAAAAACATCTTTGAAGAATGGAATTTCGGAGCACAATTAGGTGTCGGACTTGTCTTTAAATTATACACAAATTTCCATCTCGGATTTAACTACGGATTACAATATGATTTGAGCAAATTCTCATCTAGCAATAAGCAATTGGTAATCAATAACAAACAAAAACTGGGCAGAATGAACTCACTTGGGATTGTTTTGGTGATGGAGTTGTAGGAAAATTGAAAAACTATTACATCTATAAGTTATTTGAGTAAAAATAAAATTGTTTTTTTTATTTTTTTACCTTAACTTAGTCAACACTTATAACTAACATTACCAGTAGTTTAAAAAACACAACCCACTATGAAAATTACAACTCTTATTACGGCACTCTTCATATCCTTAGCTAGTTTTGGTCAAGGATTAAATGGCGAAATAGCACTTAATGACGAATATTCTCAAATGTCAATGGGAATGACAGTTGTTGATGAATATTCTTACTTCATTAAATATCAACCCAATGGTGATAACTATGCCACGACATATACATTAAACAAAGTAGATACCTTAGAAAATATTGTTTGGAGTAGCCTTATCGAGCCAAACCCTTCAGACGCAATGATTGAATTTAAAATCATTCCATCTGAAAATGGTGGAATTTACCTTTCTGGCTGGGGCTGGCCTTCATGCGATGTGGGATCAGAATGTTTTCGATTTATTCAAAAGTTTGATGCAAACGGGAATCTTGGGTGGACAAAAACTTGGTTTGATGAATTCTGTTATGAAGTTATTATAAGTGGTTTGTCATTGAATGATAACAATGAATTACTTTTCAACTATAAAAATTCAACTGAATCTAAGATTTATACCATGAGCTCAGGAGGAAACTTGATGGATAGTTTAAGTGTAGCCAATTCAGAGCTAGAAAGTATTTTAGAATTTACTAATTATGAAAAAATCGCATATAAAAAAGATTCAATTTTTGGTTTTGATAATAATGGAAATTTGACAGCTTCGCTTAGATTTAGTACACATATTCAAGGAATGAAAGTGCTAAACAATACGCTTTACGCTTTGACTTCGGACAGTATTTTTAGTTTTGACACCAATTTTCAAGAAATCGAAGCGAATAACTTAGTTGGTTACACTGGATATTCGAATTTGAAGGTTGATAATAATCAAATCGAATTTATAAGTCATGGATTGAATGACCAATTTATAATCACATTGGATCATCAATTTGGATTAATAGATTTCCTTACAATTCCTATAAAACTTGATATTGCAACTGAAAAAGATTTTAATGATTTACATTTCACTGTTTCGGAAAACTATGAGCTTACAATGTTTACATCAATTCGTCATTTGGATTATTCTAGAAAATCAACTCAAGATGCAATAATTAACACAACTGATATTGGAGTAATTGATATTCAACAAACACAAGTTTCGGCAGTTTCTGTACAAGGAACAGAAGGTGTTTTCGAAATAAAATTATGGGCTGATGTAATGATTAAAAATTTTGGAAATAACACCTTAGATGACTGTAGAATAAATCATTATATTGCACAAGGATTTTGTGGATCTGCGGTTTATTCAGAACAATTCTCTAATTTAAACCTTGCGCCAAACGACTCAATGTGGATTTCATTGGGATTAATTCATACCAATACCAACTATTTCTCGGATAGTTTAATTTCAGCAGGTATCTGTGTTTATACAAGTCACTCAAATTTCAAAACAGACATGAATATTACAAATGATAATTATTGTAAAAACATTGTTTTTGGATATTTGGGACTAGAAGAAAATGAAATCAATGAAGTAAACATCTACCCAAATCCGACAAGCTCAATTTTAAATATTGAAATAGAAAAAGATGATCTCCAATATGTAATTTACAATACCCAAGGTTTACTCATCAATAAAGGAAATGTGGAATCAAAACAAATCGATGTAAGTAAATTGTCAAGCGGAATGTATGTTTTACAGCTGAATTCGAAAGATGGAGATTTGATTCACAGGAAACAGTTCTTAGTAAAAGACTAATTGTTAATGGTTAATGGTTTGGTTGTTTGGATTAGATAGTTAACGGTAGAGTAATTGTTATTTGTAGCTTAGTTCTAATTAAATTCACAAATCAAATATTCTACTTCCATTTAGGCTTCGTTCTGCAAAAAAATCCTTCAATAAATAAAATCAAAGATTCATGTTGTTTAATAAATGTCGGGCTTCATGATAGTTCTGATTGAAAACTAAAATCTTATTTATTGATTTAAATAGTCCTTTGAAATTATTGTCACCTTTAAAGTCATTTTAGAACCATAATTATTAAAGGCAGAACCGATAGGAATCTAATGTTAAAAGACAAATTTTGTATGAAGGTTTTCTTAATCCTAAATTTTGTTTATGCTTTACTTTCTTATCAAAACAAAATTATGTAGTGAAGAGTAAAGTTGAAAATACATTTTAAACTCAATTTCCTTAATAATGTTTAAAATCAACCAATAACCATATCAATTATAAATCTTTTTACCTACTTTCAATCCATTCTAAAAATGCATGAACAGAACAGTACAAAAATTTAAGAATAGTCGCTTTCGAAAATTCATTCGGAGAAACAATAAATATGCTCCCGTTATATTCTTTATTGGAGGATTTATTTTTGATTCACTGACGCTTGGTCGAATCGATCGTGTTTACGATTTAACCATTTTGTGCGCACACATGACTTTTTTAACTATTGTGATTTATGTATATAATCGCGTGGATGACGGCAGGTGGAAAAACACACTTTTAGATGGTTATCAAATGTATTTGCCTTTGGCTATTCAATTTTCATTTGGTGGACTTTCCAGTGCCTACGTTATTTACTTTTCAAGGAGTGTTTCTCTTTCCAAAACCATAACCTTTTTCGTAATTCTGGTGGCTTTACTTTTCGCCAATGAAATGCTAAAAAAACGGATTTCTAATAAATACCTACAGTTTAGTGTCTACTTTTTTATCAGTTTTACGTTTTTCACGTTTATGATTCCGGTTTTCTTAAAACAAATGAATACCAATATCTTTCTCATTTCTGGTTTTGTAAGTTTAGTGGTTACACTTTCTCTTATTACCTTTACATATAGAAAAAGTCCAAGCACAAGGGCCGAAATTCGCATTAAAAAATTGGTTGCTATTATTTTAACAATGTACGCAACAATCAATTTATTTTATTTCACAAACCTCATCCCTCCTGTTCCATTGGCTCTAGATTCAGGGATGGTCGCACATAATGTCGAGAAAGTTAATGGAGAATATGTTGTAATCTACGAACGAGACGATTGGTATATATTTTGGCGAGATCACAGAATAAAATACATTCACAAACCAGATGAAAGTGTATATGTTTTTACCTCCATTTTTGCTCCAACACAAATTACAAAACCAGTCTTCCACCGATGGAAATGGTATAATGAAGCAACAAAAACTTGGGAAATTACCGATAACATCGGCTATGAAATAACAGGCGGAAGAGATGAAGGTTTTCGTGGTTATACTTTCAAAAACAACGTAAAACCAGGCCTCTGGAAAGTAGATGTGATAACGGAAGAAAATTTAGTCTTGGGAATTATTGATTTTGAAATTATCATAGATCCAACAAAAGCGCCCAAAAGAGTTGTTGAAAGAAGGTTTTAAAACTTTAAATTCCAAGAGTCAGTTATTAAATTTTTGACTCTGTTAAAAAACACTTCTATTTGGTAAAATTGGAATTGAAACCATACTCCTTTTTATAGATTTTGTATTTTTAGAATATACTTTTAGTAGATTAATTCACATTATACTCAATTGATTATTTATATTCAGCTAACAATTGATTGAAATCGCACAGCATAGTAAACTACACCAAAACTAATTAGAAAAAATGGTAGCATTATTTGTCTATTTATTCATCGCTTTATTTATTTCCTTTTTATGCTCGATAATGGAATCTGTTTTACTCTCCATTCCACAATCTTATCTTATTGTCAAACAAAACGAAGGGAAAGCTTGGGCTCAACCATTCAGTGAGTTAAAAATGAATATCGACAAACCTTTGTCAGCTATTTTAACTTTAAACACTGTAGCACATACCATTGGTGCCGCAGGAGTTGGTGCTCAAGCAGTCAAAGTATTTGGTGAAGCATCTTTCGGAATTGTTTCCGCTGTTTTAACATTATTGATTCTATTTTTAACTGAAATTATCCCAAAAACAATTGGAGCTAGATTCTGGAGAAAGTTAACAAAGTCCGTTTACAAAATTATTAAAGTAACAATCTTCATCACTTACCCTTTTGTGATTTTATCTGCATTAATCACAAAAATGTTTTCCAAAAACGATAATGAAAACACAACAAGTAGAGCCGAAATAGCTGCTTTAGCAAGTATAGGAACAGAAGAAGGTCTATTCTCAAGTAAAGAGAATAAAATCATTCAAAATATTCTAAAACTAAAAAATATAAAAGTTAAGGAAATTATGACTCCGCGAGTTGTCTTAGCTACAGCAGATGAAAACATGAATTTAAATGAATTCTTAAAGGATAAAGAATATTTAAAATTCTCTAGAATTCCAGTTTACTCTGAAAACATTGAAAACATCACTGGCTACGTTATGAGGCAAGAGGTTTTTGAACATTTGGCTGAAGGAAATCAAAATCTAAAACTGAAAGATTTAAAACATTCTATTTTAAAAGTTCCAAACTTCACTGTGCTCTTCACTCTTTGGGAAAGTCTATTGGAGAAAAAAGACCATATTGCTTTAATCGTAGACCAATATGGTGGTGTGGACGGAATTGTATCTATGGAAGACATTATTGAAACTTTACTTGGATTAGAGATTATGGATGAAAAAGATACTGTAACTGACATGCAGAAATTTGCACGTGACAGATGGGAAAATAGACAAGTAAAATATGAAAATATTGAGAAATTCAATAAAGATGATCAGCCCGAAAAACCTAAAGAGTAAAGGATAGAAAATTTAAACTTTAATTGACTTAAATTAAAATCCTTGATGATAATTCAAACACTATTGCTCTATTTTGCCTTAGCTTTTCAAAGTATTGGTCAAATTAGCTTCAAACAAATTGAACTGAACCACTAGGGACTAAAAGTGCCTGAGGATCATTTGAGTATAGAATTCTATGGCTAGCGATTGAGATATTAGACATTAGACATTAGACAAAATTAGACTTTTTGTCTAACATCTAATGTTTGATATAAAGGTTTTTAGAAGATAAAGCTAGATGAACAATTCGAAAGCACTATAATAATCATCAATATTAAAAGCTTAAGTAAATTGAATGGTACTTATAAAACTTTATAGAATAATACGTATATTGAAGATAAAATGAGAAATTATCTAATAAAAGTTTAATAAATCGTCTAATATTACCTAAAATATGCTTTAGAATGAAAATATACGCAGAAACAGATAGATTAATTTTAAGAGAAATTATTTCTACTGATATAGATGGATTGTTCGCTTTAGACTCCGATCCAGCTGTACATAAATATTTAGGCAATGAACCTGTAATTTACAAAGAAAAGCTTGTTGAGGTAATCGATTTTATTAGAAAACAATACGAAGAGAACGGAATTGGGCGATGGACAATAGTCGACAAGAAAACCAATGCCTTCATTGGTTGGGCAGGCCTAAAATTTGTTACAGAAGAAACAAACAATCATATTAATTATTATGATTTAGGTTATCGAATCATTCAAAAATACTGGAATCAAGGATTTGCAACAGAAGCTGCATTGGCTTCTTTAAAATATGCTTTCACTAAATTAGATGCAAAGGAAGTTTATGCAATTACAGATTCTAAAAACAGAGCATCAAACCATATACTATACAAAATTGGTTTTAGTTGTACTGAGAAGTTTATGTATGATGGAGCAAAACACCATTGGTATAAAATTAAAAAATCAGATTTTGAGAAAAGATAGAACTGAACCACTAGGTCTTAAAACACTATAGGTTCATTTGAGAATAAAATTTTATTTCTATCAAAAAAATTAAGATGTTAGACATTAGTCTTTTTTCTAACATCGCAAATCTAATGTTTGACAAAGGTTTTTAGCAGCTAAAGTGCATAGTTTTAACTATTACTGAGACCAAGAAAAGCATAAACATATTATGATAAAATCATAACAACAAGATATTTATAATTAAACCAATTATTTTTCCCTATTTTCAAACCATTCTAAACCAACATGAAGAAAATATTTTTTTTAATCATTTCGAGTTTTTTATTTATACTAAACGATTTAAACGCACAGGTTACTGGTTGTACCGATTCAAAAGCCCTTAATTTCAATTCAGTGGCATCAGAAAACGATGGCAGTTGTATTTATATTTCAGACACAATAACGCCTAATTCAAGCTCTATTTTAGAAAACGAAATCTCAGAAACATCTGGATTAATAAAGTGGAATGCTAAATTATGGACCCATAATGACAGCGGCGGTCAATCAATAATTTATGGTTTAGATACTTTGAATGGCAATCTGAATGAAACTATCGAATTATTTAGCACATCAAATCCTCCGACTGCTGGAGAACCTGTTGATTGGGAAGAGATTTCCCAAGACAGTAGTTTTGTATATATTGGTGACTTTGGAAACAATATAAGTGGAAATCGAAAAGATTTAAAAATTTTAAGAATCTCAAAAGTTTCTTTACTTACTAATTTTCCAATTGTCGATACGATATATTTTTCTTATTCAGATCAAACTGATTTTACAAATACGGGATCCAATAATACTGAATTTGATTGTGAAGCTTTTATTGTCTCAAAAGACAGTATTTACTTATTTACAAAACAATGGATAAGTGAAAAGACTAAAATCTATTCCCTTCCTAAAGTCCCTGGTTCCTATAATGCAAGATTAAAATCAACATTAAATGTTGAAGGATTAATCACAGGAGCCGTTTATCTAGAGTCAAAAAATATTATCGCATTGTCAGGTTATTCAAAATTGCTGAGTCCCTTCATTTATCTGATTTATGATTTTAAAGGAGGTTTTTTTACTAAGGGAAATAAAAGAAAAATCAATTTATCGCTCCCATTCCACCAAGTTGAGGGAATCACCTCTTCAAATGGATTCAAATATTATATTTCAAATGAATATTTTTCACAATCCAACAGCATTCAAAAGCTACATATAATAGATTTAACTCCATATTTGGATGAACATTTATCAAATCTCTTGTCCATTTCAGAAATTTATATTAAAAATGACTATTTCATTTATCCTGTTCCAGCAAGTGATTTCATTTATATAAAATCCAAAACCGATCTTCACAATAGAAATTATATTTTGATTAATCAAATGGGCAAAGTTCTTCGTAAAGGAAAACTTATAAATGATAATCCAAGTATAGATATTTCAAATATTCAAAATGGACTATATTTTCTTAAAATTGGTGAAAACCAAGAACACATATTTAATATAATCAAACGATAAATTATAGTTTGTTTGTAAACTATTGATCTATTAACTCAATTTCCAGCATAGCCTATAAATTTGAAACCAATGAATAGTTTTAAAATCATCCAAAAAAACATTCAAATAGAATAATTAGAACATTCTAATTTCAATCCATTTTCTAACTTTGTATCAATCAAATAATAAACTCTTCAAATGAAATTTTCAATAGCAATTCACGGCGGTGCCGGTACACTCGTTAAAGGTATGATGACTCCAGAATTGGAATTACGATACAAAGCAGACCTAGAAAAAGCGCTTGATGCGGGCTACAAAGCACTCGAAGAGGGAAAATCATCAGTTGATGCTGTAGAAATAGCTGTAAATATTTTAGAAGATTCTCCATTATTCAATGCTGGAAAAGGAAGTGTTTTTACAGCCAATGAAACGCATGAAATGGATGCTTCTATTATGGAAGGTGAACATCTAAACGCTGGAGCAGTTTCATTAATTTCAGGAATTAAAAACCCAATTTCTTTAGCTAGAGATGTCATGGAAAAAAGCGAACACGTTTTCCTAGCAGCTGAAGGAGCAATGACTTTCGCTAAAATGAATGGCTATACGACTGAACCTGATTCATATTTCTACGATGATTTACGTCACAAACAATGGTTAGAAATAAAAGACACGGATAATTTTCAATTGGATCATTCTAAAGCAAAAGATTCAAAATTTGGAACTGTTGGAGCTGTAGCTTGCGATAAAAACGGAAACATAGCTGCTGCAACAAGCACTGGAGGAATGACCAATAAGAAGTTTGGTAGAATTGGAGATAGTCCAATGGTTGGTGCAGGAAACTACGCCAACAACGAAACTTGCGCAATCTCATGCACAGGAAGCGGTGAATTCTTCATTCGCGGAGTTGTTGCTTACGATGTTGCTTGTTTAATAGAACACAAAGGTTATTCTTTAGAAAAAGCAGCTGATGAAGTTATCAATAAGCGAATTCTGAAAATTGGTGGTGACGGTGGATTGATCGCTGTAAACGCAAAAGGAGATATAGCAATGCCATTTAATACCGAAGGAATGTATCGCGGATGCAGAGATTCTGAAGGGAAGAAAGAAGTTTTGATTTATAAGTAGAGTTTGCTTTAGGATTGTTTCTTTTTATTGTTAATGGGATATTTTATTGATGATTCAAAAATCCAATTGAAAAAACATTGTACGAAGAAAAGGACGATTTGCAAATCGTCCTTTTCATTATAAAAACATTATGTGACTCAAAAGAATCATTGAAAATACCATCTACACAAACTCAGCATTTATTGGCAAGACCTTAATTGTTCTTGTTTCAATTTCGAATTTATCACCGTTAGACAAAACATGTGTTAACATATTCACAACTGTCATCGGTGTTCCGAATTCCAAAATATGCTGGTAATTATGCGTTGCTTCTCTTGTATCAAAAACAATAACCATTCCTGACCCAATCACCTGAAATTCTTTTTCATTTCTGATGATTAACCCAGTGTCTTCAGCCAAACCAACTCCAATCAAATCAGGATATTTAGCAACAGCTTCCGTTAATCTACCAAATCTACCACGGCGAATAAAGTGTGAATCTATAATAAGTTGAGAAATGAATCCCATTCCTTTCCCCATATCCACAACTCCTTTTCTGAAAGAATCTTTATTTGTTCCTCCAGCAATCATTTGGTGCGACATACACATCGCTCCAGCACTTGTTCCTGCAATTACGAAAGGTTCGTTTCTATACTTGTCAAGCATCAAACGGTGCATTGAAGTTCCCAACATCTTTTTAGTGATATTGGATTGATTTCCACCCGAAAACATAACTGCATTAGCTGTTCTAATTAACTCAATATTTTCCGGAATCTCTGAATCGCTGCGTTCTAAAATTTGTAGGATATGTATATTTGTACATCCTAATTTCTTAAAAGCATCTTTATAATTTTCTGCTATTTCTTCAGGAATACTAGATGCAGCTGGGATTACAACAATCTTAGCATCTAATCCCCCGGCTTGTTTTACAACATGATAAAGAATTCCGTCGCCTACAAAATCAAAACTGTATGCATCTTCTTTTCCATTTCTGTTGCCTTTGTCCTCATTTCCACCAATTGGAATTAGAATCCCTTTAACACTACTATTATTCATTCAGGTATTAATTTTATATAAAACGACGAAAATAGATGTATTTATTGAATCAAAATCATATATTTAAGAATTACTTGAAGAAATCATCAAAAAACTTAAAATTTTACATCTTATGAAAATACGCAGTATCAATGCCATGAGAGGTCCAAATTACTGGTCAATTCGTCGTCATAAATTAATTGTAATGGTTTTAGACCTACAAGAAATGGAACAATTACCCACGAACAAAGTAGACGGTTTTCGTGAGCGATTGGAAAAGATGTTTCCTGATATGTATGGTCACCGATGTTCGGTTGGAACACCAGGAGGATTCTTTCAGCGGGTAGATGAAGGAACTTGGATGGGACACGTTATAGAACATATCGCTCTTGAAATTCAGACCCTTGCCGGAATGGATGTCGGATTTGGTAGAACTCGTGGGTATGGTGAAGAAGGCGTTTATAATGTTGTATTTAATTATATGGAAGAAGAAGTTGGACGTTTTGCTGCTGAAAGTTCAGTGGCAATTTGTGAAGCTTTAATAAGTGGTGCAGATTATGATTTAGGAGCAGATATTCAGAAAATGCGTGAATTACGCGAATCTGTTCGACTTGGACCAAGCACAGGTTCAATAATTGAAGAAGCTGAAGCAAGAAATATTCCTTGGATAAGATTGAATAAATATTCACTTTGCCAATTGGGTTACGGCGCAAATCAAAAACGTATTCAAGCGACAGTTACTAGCGAAACAAGCAGCATTGGTGTTGAATTGGCTTGCGATAAGGAAGACACAAAATACATATTAGAACAAGCTGAAGTTCCAGTTCCAAGGGGAAAAATCATCCGAAATGAATCTAGCTTAAAAGATGCTTGTGATTATGTGAGATTTCCACTTGTTATTAAGCCTATTGATGGAAATCATGGAAGAGGAATTACTGTTAACATACAAAATTATGAAGATGCTGTTGTGGCTTTCAATGCTGCAAAAGAAGTTTCAAGATCTGTTATTGTTGAGAAATTCGTTGTGGGGGAAGATTACAGATTATTAGTAATTAATAATGTATTGGTAGCTGCAGCAAAAAGAACTCCAGCACATGTTATTGGTGACGGAGAACACAATGTTCAACAACTTATTGATAAAGTAAATGCAGATCCTTTACGTGGATACGGACATGAAAACGTGTTGACAAGAATAACAATAAACGAACTTACACAAACCATTATAAAAGCAGCTGGCTATACTTTAGAAAGTGTTCTTCCTAAAGATGAAAGACTTATCTTAAAAGACACAGCAAACCTTTCTACGGGAGGAACTTCAGAAGATGTTACAGACATTGTGCATCCAGCGAATATCTCAATGGTTGAACGTATTTCTAAAATCATTGATTTGGATATTTGTGGTGTTGACATTATGACAACTGACATTTCCCAACCTTTGGATGAAACTGGCGGCGCTGTTCTAGAGGTTAACGCAGGTCCTGGATTCAGAATGCACCTTGCTCCTTCTAAAGGATTGGCGAGAAATGTAGCGGCTCCAGTGATTGATAAATTATTTCCACAAGGTACAACAGGTAGAATTCCAATTATTGCGATTACTGGAACAAACGGTAAAACAACTACGACACGTTTAATTGCGCACATTGCTAAATTGAACGGAAAACGAGTTGGATATACTACCAGTGATGGAGTTTACATTCAAAATCGTTTATTAATGACGGGGGATTGCACAGGTCCTTCAAGTGCAGAATTTGTATTGAAAGATCCAACTGTAAACTTCGCTGTTTTAGAATGTGCCCGAGGTGGATTATTGCGTGCAGGTCTTGGATTTAAAAAATGTGATATCGGAATTGTAACGAACGTTGCAGCTGATCACCTTGGTTTAAAAGGAATTCATACCATAGAACAATTGGCGAAAGTGAAAGGAGTAATTCCAGAAACTGTATTGCCATCAGGATATGCGATTTTAAATGCTGATGATCCTTTGGTTTATGAAATGCGCAAGAACATAACTTGTAATTTGGCTTTATTCTCAATGGATGAAAATAACAGTCATATTCAAGCGCTTCAAAAACGTGGTGGAATAACTGCGATTTATGAAAATGGATATGTTACGCTTTGCAGAGGTCAATGGAAAATGCGTATCATGAAAGCAGAACATATTCCACTTACTTATGGTGGAAAAGCTGAGTTTATGATTAAGAATGTGTTACCAGCTGTTTTGGCTGCGAATATTCAAGGAATTAGCATTGAAGACACAAGGGCAGCTTTGGAAACGTTTATTCCTTCGCCAACTCAAACGCCAGGAAGATTGAATGTTTTTGAATTTAATAAATTCACTGTGCTTTTAGATTACGCTCACAATCCAGCAGGAATGAGAGCATTGAAACAATTCGTTGATTCATTTGATTCTACAGAAAAAGTAGGAATTATTTCAGGAATTGGAGACAGACGTTTAGAAGACAATAGAGAAATAGGAAGCGTTGCTGCCACAATGTTTGATAAAATTATCATCAGACAAGACAAGCATTTACGTGGTAAAACTGAGGAACAAATCATTGCGATGGTTCTTGAGGGAATTAACCAAGAAAATTCGAGTATGGAAACCACAATAATTCCATCAGAGAGAGATGCTATAATTCACGCAGTAGAAAATGCTAAACCAGGTTCTTTAATCGTAATTAGCAGTGATGTTATTCCTGAAGCACTTGAATTAGTTGCGAAATTGAAAGATCAAGAATCTCAAGAGAATGCTAGAACTTTTCAAAAATAGTATTAAGTAATTGATAAAATTTTAAGCAACGGCAATACTTCTATAGTGTTGCCGTTTTTGATTTCAAACTTTGATCGTTTAAATAGAACTCTGGACATACTCTAATAAAACCCGCTGCATTTATCTTAAATGTTAAATCATCTTCAAAATATTGAGTTCGTGATTTTAAATAGTAATTTGCTGATTATTAAATACAACCAAATAGATAAAGATGAAACAATTTCTAACATTATTTATAGCATCGACTTTATTATTCACTATTTCTGTAGGATGCAAAAAAATCTCTACACCAAACGATGAGTCTCGGAAACTGTTTGGCTCATGGAACTATCATAGCAATTCAGGTGGATTTACCGGAGCTGGCGGAAGCACAAAATATTGCACTGGAAGTTGGATAGAATTTACCGAAAAAGGTTTTTTCAGAGTTTATGAAGAATTCAAAGAGAAAAAGAAAACACAAGTGAGATATAAAATAGAAATGAAAGAATCTATTCACTCCGCTGATAAAAGGTCCGCCATCGTATACAAAAATGGAAGTTATGATACCTATCAAATTGAGGACAATAAACTTTACATAAGTGATGATAATTACGACGGGTTCTTATATGTTTTTACTCGGAAATAAGGAGTTATCAATTTTACCTCGTGGAAAATTATCGTCGGAAAAGCATTTCATTTAACAGTAATTTTCATAAATCTCAAAACACACCCTAACTCACTTAATTCAAAGGAATTACCTCAAAACAAGAAAGATCGTCAGAATGATTTAATATAAATTCTAATTGACAACATTTGAAAAGTTCGATTTTAAATGTAATTTTATGATTGATATCAAGCAGAAAACGCTACTAATTCATTGCTTTGATATCTTAATACAGATATGAGATATACACTACTATTTACATTCGTCTTTTTTTTAAACATAGGTAATACCCAAACAGGACCAGGAGGAGTTGGTTCAAATGACGGAAATTCTAATCTTGTTTTATGGTTAAACGCAAATACTGTAACCGGTACAAACGGCTCAACCATAACTTCATGGAATGACCAATCAGGGTATGGAAATGATTTTTCTAGTCCCAATGGTGCTCTATTTAATACATCAGCAATTAATGGATATCCTGCTTTTAAATTTGATGGGAGTTCTCTTTACTTCGAAAGAGGCTTTACAAGTAAGTTGAATCCTATCAATTATTCAATATTCTCTGCTTCAAATCCAACTTCGAGTGGTGCATACAAAACAATCGTATCCAATAGAGATGATCCATCAGGTGCTAGTGAAAGAACTGGGTTTATGTTATATTGCAGACCATCCTCTAACATTTGGTCCTTCTGGACTGGTCAATTTGGTACATCTTGGAATACAATTAATGCATCTACAGTAACCGTTGGAAATTGGGCGGATCAACAAATTCATTATGACCATAACTCCACTATTAAGAAAAGACTATTTGTCAATAATAGCTTAGAAGCTAGTTCATCTAGTAATTCGAATGTCAATACAAAAAAACCATACAGAGTTGGAGCTGGTAGAAATGAAAGTACACCTAGTTATTTCTTTAATGGTGAAATTGGAGAAATAATAATGTTTGATAAAACAGTGAATAGTACTCAAAGAATAATTGTAGCAAACTATTTATCAGCAAAGTATAATTACACTTTAAGTACAAATGATATTTACGTTCAAGACAATAGTCCAAATGGTGATTTTGATCATGACGTTGCCGGAATCGGAAGAGTAAATGCAGCAAACTTTCACGACGATTCTCAAGGAACTGGAATGGTGAGAATTCTAAATCCTAATAAATTAGAAGATAATGAATTTTTATTTTGGGGACACAATAACGGGATTAGAGAAGCTGTTGAAGAAACGGATGTACTACCAACAGTTGGTGCGCGGTTTGACAGAGTTTGGCGAGTAAGTGAAGTCGACCAAAATGCCGTTGCTGTGGATGTTGGAGCAATTGACATGCGATTTGACCTTACAGGCTTAGGACCGGTAACACCTTCAGATTTACGCTTATTGGTGGATATTAATAATAATGGAAATTTCAATGATGATGCTCCGATTACAGGAGCCACTTCAGTTGGGGGAAATATCTACCAGTTTGCAGGAGTTACAGCTATCGCAAATAACAGTAGATTTACATTAGGGACGATTAATGTAGCTCAAACACCACTTCCTATTGAATTAATTTATTTTGATGCAAAACCTTATCAAGATTATAAAGTAAATTTAGATTGGCAAACTGCTTCGGAAAGAAATAATGATTATTTTACCATTGAAAAATCTACAGATGGAATTCAATGGAAAAAGGTAAATAAAGTTGAAGGTGCTGGAAATTCAGCCAGCTTAATAAAATATTCTTCAATTGACGAGAGTCCATTCAAAGGAATCTCATACTATCGATTGAAGCAAACTGATTTTGATGGTAAGTTTACTTATTCAGCAACAAAAAGTGTAATTATTAAGGGACAGGAAAATTCGGAAATAGAAGTTTTTCCAAATCCTACGGAAAGTCAACTCACTTTAATTGGAAGTAAATTTGAGTTAGAAAATATTAGTATTTGCAATGTTCTTGGACAAGATGTTACAAAATTTACCCTACAAAATAAATATTCTTCAACAAAATGCACAATTGATTTATCTTTATTAAATGAAGGTATTTATTACATTAATACCAGTTCTCAAACCAAGAAAATAATTAAACAGTAGACTAAGTTAAAATCTAATTTCCAAAATATAAACCCATAATTACCCGCTCTTATTGCAGTTTTACTGAATTTTTCGCAGCATTTGCGTCATCCGTGATCCAACATATCAATGCCATCAGCTATTTATATACTATATCAATTAACCCAAAACCTTCTTTATTTAACAAATCCTAATTATCTTTATGAACATGAAAATCGATAAGATGAATCCGAATGAAATAATTAGCAAATTCAAAAAGGATTTAGAAAACTTCAAGAATGCAAAAATCAAATGCGGAATCATTGGTCGCAGTGGAACGGGTAAATCATCTTTGATTAATGCCATTGCTGGTGAAGAAATTGCCGAAGTTGGTGAGATTGAAACGACGATGGACATTAATGAACCTATTGAACTCAATGGATTACTTTTCTTTGATCTTCCGGGTTGTTCAACTACAAAATTTCCAAAGGAGAAATACATTGAAGAATTTGAAATTAAAGATTTTGACTGTGTAATTTTAGTTACATCCGATAGATTCTATGAAGATGATTTGTATTTGATCCAAGAATTAATAAAAATCAAAAAACCTGTATTTGCGGTTAGAACAAAGATTGATTTTTCGATTGAAAGAGGATTAAAAAGAGGTGTTTCCGCCGAAGAGACTTACAAAAAAGTTTATGATAACATTGCAGAGAATTTAAAAGGAAATAAAGTCAATGGAATCTATCTAACTTCTGCTGATTATCCAAAGGAATACGATTTCAGCAAACTTTTGGAAGATATTTTTTTTTCTCTAAGTGATTTTAAAAAAGAAAGATTTATAGCGGATATCAATATTACGAGCCAAAGAATTCTTGAAGAAAAAAGAAGAATTGCGGAGAAAATAGTCATGAGATATTCAGCTCTAGCTGCAGCGAATGGCATCAATCCAATTCCTGGAGTTGATATAGGTCTTGACATCGCTTTAATGGTGAAAATGTCTCAAGAAGTTCAAACTATTTACGGTTTAAATAAAGAACAGCAAGAATTCAATATTCAATTCTTGGATAAAAAGAGCGCAAAATTCATTGCATCTAAAGTCCTTCAGTACACCTCAAGATATGGCGGAAGAGATGCGATTATGATTTTGCTCAAAAAAGTCAGTACAACAATTGCCACAAAAACAGCTTCAAAATGGCTACCATTTGTTGGTCAAGCAATAGCCGCTGGAATAGGTTTCAAAATGACATCCTGGATTGGAAAAGACATGATTAAAGAAGCAGAAGAAATTGCTGTGGAGACTTTTGAAGCTTTGAAGGTTTCTGGGAGTTGAAGATGCATTAATTCATTATAAAACATTAAATGAAAACAAATAAATTTGAACTAGACAAAATAATGGCAATAGTTGAGCTCAAATCAGAATTAGAGGTCGAACAAGCATCTTCTTTAGCTTCAAGATTTAGATGGATGCAAAAAGAAAACGAATCACTTAAACCTTTGCGTTCTCATTTATTAGAGCTTGTTGAAGAATATGAAAATAAGCACTGGACAGATATTGACTTAATAACTGATGAACAAATAAAAGAATCAGATAATGCAGAGTTAATTGTCGAACAGCAAAATATTTTGAGATTTAGAGAGTCATTAAGAAGCTAATCGATTATTTTTCATTTCTGAGCTTTCTTACAATCTCGACTTCCTTAGTTATTTTTTCTAGTGAGATTTCATCTTCAGCTTTAGTCCTCAATTCTTTCAATAATGAAGAGAAGTCAGATTTTTTTTCATTAGCAATTTTAATTAAATTTAACTCAACTAAACTATTCAAAAGTTTCTTTGCTTTAGGATTCAAAATCTCTATGCGAATGGTTTCCATAATATTTGTATTTACTATAAAAATAAGAAATTAGTTTGAGTTACTAAAATCTTTACTCACATATTGTTTGATGTTTCAATATATGAAGTTCAGAGAATTTGATTATGGATTCATGAAGATTTTTAACTTTAGCTAAGACATTAACAATTTACTTGGGTTTTCAGATTTGGATGATAAAAATATTTAAAATAATATAACTTGATAAATCTAAAGCTCATATTAATACTTGTACCAATTTTATTCTCTTGTGGGGAATTAAAAAACATTTTAAACCACTCAAGTCTGCAAGATGATAAAACGACAAATGAATCAGGAGTTGTGATAACTTTTGATGACAATACTGTTAATGATTGGTATGCTGTAAGTGAAGTTTTAAGTTTTTATGATTGGAAAGCGACCTTTTTTGTTTCAAATTTCAACACACTTTTTGAAACCGAAATACTAAAACTTAAATCATTAAAGCGAGAAGGTCATGAGATTGCTGGTCATGGTTTTCAACACGTCAATTCAGTAAACTATATTACTGAAAACGGAAAAGCTACTTACCTAAATGTAGAGATTTATCCAATGTTAAACTTGATGAGAGAAAATGGTTTACCAATAACTTCGTTTTCTTATCCTTTTGGTTCAAGAAATTCATCAGTGGATAGCATATTATTTAATGAATTTAAAATTTTAAGAAGTACGACTTATGGTAATCCAAAACCAAAGTCAGCTGAATGTTATTACGAAAAAGAAAGACTGGTTCGCGGTTTAGGATTAGATGGTTCATATGAGCATTCAAGCATTCCCTATTTCATTTCATTGTTAGCGTATGCTAAAAAACACAATAAAATAGTTGTCTTTTATGCACATAAACCCATTCCTACTCTTGAAAACATTTATCAAGTGGAATATAAAACTTTAATCGAAATATGTAAGTTCGTAAAAAGTAATAACATGAAGTTTTATACCTTCTCTGAATTACATAATTTATAGACGGCTGAATAATAAATCGTTCATTTTATGAAAAATATTCTTAAGTCTACCCTCGCGTTCCACCATGACCTCCCGCAACTATAATCAAAACCTTTAAAGACAAAATAATGAATTTAAAGAATTGAATGATTGGGTTTCGCATAACAAAACGTTGGAAACCTGATATTTTAGCTGTCTCTGACATTTTTTCTAGTTTTAAATTTATAAACGGATTGATTTGAATACTTCAACGGAATACTACTCAGGAATCAACCACCAGAATGGTTTCATTTTCGCTTTGTAGATAAAAGCATAATGTAAAGCCAGCTTTAACCAGTGTCCAGCTAAGCCGATTTCTCCAAAGGTTTTCCCTAATTGTCGACCATGTGTATCAGGATATTTTTCGTAATCTGGAACAATCGGATAAGTGGTAATACTCACTCCACTCCCACTGAAAGTTCCATATCCTGCCGAAGCGATACAAGCTGCTCCCATGTTCCCCATCGAACCTTTGTGCTTTAATGACATCTTATTGCCTTTTATGGAATCGATGATGTTATCGGCTACTATTTTAGCTGTAATTCCAGATGGCATTCCTGTTCTTGGAGGTGCTGGAAAAATATCTGTTCCATTTGTACTTTTTCTTGGTTTCGAAATAGAATGTGGTGGAGCAAAAGCAATTCCTGGCGCAAAAATATTAGGATAAGAAGGATTTTGATATGTTTCTGGCCAATCTTTAACCGACCATTCTTCATAAGGTTTTGCAGTATAATCTGCATCTACAATCATGAATCCTTTAAATAACTTTTCGGTAATTTCTTCTTGATTTTTATCATAAGCTTTAAAACCATGTCCAGAAAATGAAGGAATCAACATTGCGAAATCATATTTCTCTGATTTATATTCTCCTTCTAAATTCTCATAATGTGCTTCACCATCTTCAATTTTAGTTACTCCAGCTCCCAAAATCCATTTGATTCCTCTGTCCTTAAAGATCATCTCTAACATTTCGTTAGATTCCATTGATTTCTTTCCATAACTCAACAACATCCCGTCCATTCCAAAATCTCCTAGTTGATATTCATTAGAGATCCAAGTAATTTCAGCCATGTCACGCACTTTATGTCTTCTTAATTCTTGTTCAACGTTTAAAATGTATTCAAAAGCAGCACCTTGACAAGTTGCTTTGGCATGTCCAGTTCCAATTAAAATCTTCGCTTTCTTACCCTTTTTCATTTCTTCAATTAAAGCTTTTAATCCGCCCCAAGCTTCATCAGCGTGAGTATACGTACAAACAGAATATGCTTTATTTGTTCCCGGTTTCAATCCTTCGGTAGCTTCAAAATTCAACTTTGGACCTGTTCCATTAATTAAATAATCGTAGCTCACTTTTTCTTGTTTTCCTTTCTCTGATCCGGTTACATATTCAACCATCACATAAGGTTTAGTCTCAGTTGCATCACCTTCTGGGTGAAAAGACATCGCTTTAGCTTGTATAAATCCAATGTTCTTTTTCTTGTACAAAGGTTTTAAAGGAAATAAGATTTGTTGAGACTTCATCCGGCCAATTCCAACCCAGATATTGGATGGAATCCACTGATAATTACTATTGGGTGAAACAACAACTACTTCATGTTCCTTCCCTAGTTTTCTTCTTAAATGAGATGCTGCAACATGACCTGATATTCCAGCTCCTAAAACGACTATTTTTGACATCTTGATTGGTTTTTATTATCATAAACGTACAACTTCATTACAGCATTTAGTGCTACTTTTGTTACATAAGTGACAAAAATTAAGGGATTTAAAACAAAGGAAATATATGCGCTTCTGGACATGTTGAATTCATTATAAATGTTTCAATTAACTAATCGATTTTATCATTGAAACTTTTTTAACTTGCCCTTGGATAAAAAAAGCTTTATTGGAAATGATCGTTTGATTTTAATAACTATTAAGATATTTAGATGTTAGATGTTAGACACTAGATAATTAGATATTAGACAAAAGACAAAAATGTCTAACAACTAAAATCTATTATTTGATATAAAACTTTTTAGGCGCTAAAGCTAGATACATTATAGTGCATAGTTTTAAGTGTTTTTGAGATCAATAAAGAGGAGAGAATTCAATCCTGAAATAATTTATAAACGCTGAAAAATATAGATTCATGCTATGAGAGAAATAATCTTTTTCCTGTTTTCGGTTTCCATTTTCGGTTTCTCATATAGCCAAATTGATACTGCTATATATTCCGTGGAAACAAATCTCTATCAAACAAACACAATTTCGGGTTCTTTAAAAACGATTGAATGGAAAAGCGAATCCATGCAAGAAATAAGAACGATATCGATTTACGAACCGGTCGGATTTCATAAAGATTCAACTTATAATGTTGTAATAGTTACCGATAATCAATGTGAAGCTTTAGCCAATGCTTTAGAAAATAGAATGATGAATAATGAGATTAAACCTTTACTAATTATTGGCATAAACAATAGAGAACCTCAAATAACAGACTCCATTTTTGGAGATAAAAATATAGATTTTAGAACCTCAGAAATGACAGGTTTTGTATTTTCTACCGAAATTGACTTTAAAAATGTTAACGCTGTTAAACTTCTGTCTAATCGTGTTCCTAAATTCCATGATTATATTGTTAATGAAATTTCAAATTACGTAATAGAACATTACAATGTAACTGAGAAAATCAATTGGACTTTAGGTGGTTTTTCTAACGGAGGATTTGCGGTAACTAACATTGCAACCATCTTTCCTGATAGTTTCGGTTACATTATTGCAATGTCGCCAGCTGGAGGAGAAATGAATAAAGTTTATGATTTCGATTATTCTAAAACGAAAAGCAAATTCTTTATTTCTGCTGGAATAGATGAAGGAAGTTTCCATAAAAGAAGCATTGAACTAGCAAAAGATCTTGACAAAAATGGAGTAGATTTCGAACACAAATCTTTTAAAGCCGGCCACGATTATAATATGTGGCTGACTTATTATGTCGAGTGTTTGCGTAAGATTTATAGGAAATAGCGTCTAAAAAAGTATTAAGACAGTGAGCGCTTTATACGTTATTTGATTAAGATTAATAGACAAAGTTTAAAATTAGAAAATCGCATAACTTTCTAGCACCTACAACCCATCGTAACATCGTTCATCATGCAATTCATAGCGTGCTTCCGTCCTCGCATTCTCTTTTGCCATGAACGATGGTTCATCTGTTACGTTAAAAACTGCTGAGTCTACAAATCTTTTCAACTTATGCTTTTTTTGGCTTGAGTCTATATTGAATTTCGTTTTTCAAAAATAATGAATCTATTATTTTTGAAAGCTTCCCATGTTAATAATTGATTTATCTAATTTTTATTTGAAAAACGTTCGAAGTTTTAAACCAAAGTTCAATTCACTTTTTGTGTGTTTTTATTAAATTCTATCCCGAGCTCAATATTCTTCTCTTTCTATACTTCCGTTTTCCAAATCAACAATAATTGAACTAAAGTGAAATTCAAACCATTCAGTAAACAATTTCCAAGTGAGTTTAGGTGGCCATTCCTTATCGTCCATACATACACCCATTGAATAATCTTCAAAGATAAATTCCCAATACTTCTTCAACGCTTTTTTCGGGTCGTTGTAAACTTGGAATTCTTTTAACAGATAGCTATTGCATTCTCGGAATTTGTAATAAATGTCTCATCTGGGAAAATATTATTCGCCCATTCGTAAGCACGTTCTTTTGGAATAATAATTACTAAACCTCTATTTATTGTTTGTGGATCATTCATGATTTTATTATTTTTTCTTGATTAAAATCTTTGTTCTCACCCATTTCAACATATCCTAATTGATTCGTTAGTAGTTGAGTATTTTGAATTTTAAAATCTTGAATATTTTGATGATGGTGACCATAAATCCAGTAATTGGGGTTATTTTCAATCATAAAATCAGTTAATTCAATTGCAAAGGCTTCGTTTAATGTACTGCCTTTATATTGTGGCGGATAATGCTGCAGCGTAGGAACGTGATGCGTTACAACGATACTGTTCTTTTGAGTATTTTCCTCTAAAGATTTCGTTAAAAACCGCATGCTTTCTTGATGTAATTCATTAAATCTGTCTGTCGTGAATCGATAATTCCCGTTTTTAATGACACGAAAATCATTCATTCCCCTTTCAATTTCCCATTGATGCGCAGGATTTATGTGCGACCAAAGTGTAGAAAAAATCAATTTTGAGTTTTCTAAATCAATGTTTGTATTGTTCAACAAATGGACATTGGGCTTTATTTTCTCATGAAACGATCCGCTTTTTTGAGAAATATCAAAATAGTAATATTCATGGTTACCCGGAATCCAATAGGTTTCCTTGAAATTGTCGGAACAGAATTTAAAGAAATCTTGATGCTTATCCATAATTTTAAATGGAACAATATCTCCAGCCAATATCAAAATTTCTCCGGTTGGAATGATCGGATTTTCTTTAAGAAACTTTTTATTCTTTGGGAATTCTATGTGGAGGTCAGAACAGTATTGGATTTTCATATAGGTTAAATTTAACTGAATATTTTGAGTTTATGAGCTGTTTGCTTCATGAAAATTGAAAAATTTGATGATTTCATTTATTTAAAGAGGATTTTGGATACTGTCAGAGTGCACTTTTTCGACAAAGCTCTGTCAAATATCATAGAATTTCAGAAGATTGTAAATTAAATTAGGATTTCGGAATTTGATGTTACACCCGATTATCGGTTATTAACCGTTAAAAACGTTTAGAAGGCCTGATATCAATAGATCAAGCGATTAGGAGATACTTGGCATGGGGAAATTCATATTCGGCTTAAAAATAAAATCTCAACAACCGTTATTAACCGTTAAAAACGACTATGGTCAATCATTGCAATAGATTCATCGATTAGACGATTCTTGGCATGGGGAAATTGGATTTTGGGATTCATGGTTTTCCTCGATTATCCGTTATTAACCGTTAAAAACGACTAGTATCTTTCGTAGCAATGGATTTAGCGATTAGGAGATACTTGGCACAGGAAAATTGGATTTTGAAATTCATGATGATTTCGATTATCCGTTATTAACCGTTAAAAACGACTATGGTCAATCATTGCTATAGATTCATCGATTAGACGATTCTTGGCATTGGAAAATTGGATTTTGGAATCCATGATGATATTCGATTATCGGTTATTAACCGTTATAAACGACTAGGATCTCTTGCAGCAAAGGATTCAACGATTACCCGATTCTTGGCACAGGAAAATTGGATTTTGGGATTCATGGTGATATTCGATTATCGGTTATTAACCGTTATAAACGACTAGGATCTCTCGTAGCAATGGATTCAGCCAAAACAGAAGTTAATAACATGACTTTCATAACGTTCTATTTAATGAATAATTTATATAAATCTAAAAACAAAGCTTTAATTGATCAAATCTATCAAACTATGTTTTGGCTTTGTAAAATCAGGAAAAAGTGAGTGGAATCAAAAACTCCTTCACTTTAAATGAAGGAGTTTTTTGATTATTTGATAGATGGTTTAAGCTTTAAATAGATAGTGAATATGTTAATCAACACTATTCTTTAACAAAACGCTGCGTTGCAACACCGCTATCTGTCGTTATATTCAAGAAATAAATGCCTTTTGATAAACCAAAAATATCAATTTTATTTCCAATATTTTCGGTAATTGTTTGGAGTATTTTACCAGTGAAATCTGTAATGCTAACTTTATTAATAACTCCGGTATTCAAATCAAAATTCAAATAATTTTGAGCAGGATTTGGATACAAAGTCACAACAGCAGTCTCATCAACTGTAAGGCCTGAAGTCGCATTCAAATTAAACTTTTTGACTGTCATTTTTCCGCTAAAGTTTTCTACATCTTTATAGGAAATAAATACGTGATCGTCATTGATTATCATATCATTTAAGTACACCTGACCATTTGCAATAGCTGCTCCAACACTAACCCAGTTGTTTCCGTCAAACTTTTTTACATGGATATTTCCATCGTTTTCATCACGGTATGATATATAAGGAATAGCGTTGTGAATTAAAATTCTAGTTTGCTCAACACTTCCTCCAGAAATTCCAGCACTTCCAACATATTCCCAAGTTGTTCCATTAAATTTCATTACGCTTATTTTTCTTCCATTAACACTGTCTTGGAAAGAAATATATGGCATTCCATTGTCTAACGAAATATCAGTAAAACCTACTCCTCCACTTGTAAAACCTAATGCTCCTCCAACTGCTGAAATGCTTGATGGCTCTGCTTTTGCTACTGAAGCTTTTCCTTGAGCTGACATATCCGAATAAACAACATATTTAGTAGTTCCATCTATCGCCATACGCGTATACCAAGCTTGTTGCATAGATATTACTGGCCCAGGAGTTGCTGTCCAAGTTCCAGTTGGATTACCAGGATTATATTGTTTTAAAGTGGCTTGATAACCACCAAAAACCAAAAATGGAATTCCATTGTCTATTTTAATTTGCTGATAAAATTCTGAAGGAGTTGAAGCAACACCATTTTGACCTAGAGGCTCCCAAATTCCTGAATTGTCATTAAATTTTGATACAATAATTGCATTAACTGTTGCGTCAGTATATTCGATATAAACATCTCCGTTTTGCTGATCAATTGCAATTGATTGTTCACGCGAAATTCCTGGAGTAAAACCCTGTGAACCAACATAAACCCAATTTGTACCATTGTAGCGCATTACAGTACATTTACTTCCATTCGCTACATCTTTATAAGCAATATATGGCGTTCCGTTATAAACATCCATGCATCCATATTGCGTACCTCCAGAGGTAAAACCTTCTGATCCAATAGTTTCCCAAGTTTGGGAGTTTACGCCAGTGCTTAAAGCTAAAAGCGTGATAATTGATAAAATTCTCTTTTTCATAATTAATAGTTTTTTAGAGAGCTGCATAACCAAGCAACTCTCTTTGTTATTTGATTTATTTCTATGTTGTTTTAGTTTTTATTGTTTTACAAATCGTTGTGTTGAAACTCCTTTGTCTGTTGCTACTTTAAGAATGTAAACTCCTTGGTTTAAATCTGAAACATCAATGCTATTTGTATTGTGAGCAATTGATTTCACCACTTTTCCTGTAACATCAAAAATGACCAATTCAGTGATTTGATTATCTGATGATTCGATGAACAATTGATTTTGAACTGGATTTGGGTAGATTAAAAACGAAGATATCGCACTTTGCTTTTCAATTCCAGCAGTTGATGCATCGTAGAATGTTAGTAGAAAACCGCTCATTGTTGGTGAAGGAGCTGTTAGAGTAGATGTACTTGCAAATGGGTCAAAATCAATCTCACCTTTAAACCCTCCACTTACGTATAAATTCCCCATAATATCTAACTCTAAACCTTTCACAGCATCATTCTCTGTATCTCCATAAGTAAAAACGAGTTCAAAATCTCCTGCAGCATTTAGCTTGTGAACAAAAATATCGAAAGAGCTTGAACTAGCCGTGCGATTTTCTTCACCAGCTCCAGGATCAAAATCTACTGTACTTTTAAAACGCCCTATGGTATAAACAGCACCATTGGCACCAATTTCTAACCCTAAAGATTGGTCTACATCTGAACCTCCAAAAGTTTTTGCCCAGATTAAATCTTTAGAGGAATTCATTTTTACCACAAAACAATCCTGATCTCCATTTGTACTAATATTTGTAACTCCTGACTTAAAGTCAAAATCTGTGGTAGATTTAAAGTATCCGGTTATATAGATATTTTCATCACTATCTATCTCAATGTCATAAGGCTCCATGTCGCTAGTATTTTCAAAAGCAAACGCATTTACAAAATCTCCAAGTTCCGTTAACTCGATTAGACAAGTATTATGTCCTGCTTGAGAACTCAAATTAAAAACTGCAGAAGCACCGGTATCTGGATTAGCATCTAAATTGTTTTTAAACCTATTTGTGAGCAATATATTTTTATTTGCCTTTATTACTAAATCTATTCCAGCATTGTCACCTGTACCTCCCATTGCCTTAAACCATTTAATTTCAGCGGTAACTAAATCCATTTTCAAAACAAAAATGTCGGAATTATTTACAGAATAAAAAGTTTCTAGACTACCGTTTACATCAACTACAATGGAGTCTGAAAAACCTCCTGAAATAACAAGATCATCAGAACTATCTAGCTCTTGACCTCCAATATTTTCATTGAAAAGTCCCCCTATGGTTTTTACCCATAAAAAATCACCATTTTGGTCTAATGCAAGAATAAAAACATCTCTGTCTCCTTTAGAGATTCTTTCCTCTACTCCTGTTCCTGGATCAAAATCAACGGTATCTGAAAAGGTTCCAGAAATAATAATTCGAGCGCCATAATCATTGATTTCTCGCCCTAAATCTGAACCATTTCCTCCAAGTGTTTTTGCCCACAATAGATTTCCATTTTGGTCCATTTTTTTAATAAAAACATCATGTGATCCTTTTGATGTTGAATTGTTTACTGCTGCCCCAGGATCTAAATCTATAGCTCCCTTAAAATACCCCGTTGTGTAAATATTCGAGCCGTTTGAACTTATGGCTTCAACCAATGCCAGATCTGTCCCTTCTGTTTGATTTGCCCACTCAAAGGTTTGTGCATTACCGATAGTTGATATTCCAAACAATGCGATAATTGAGAGTACTGTTTTCTTCATAATTTATTGGTTTTTAAAAAGAGCATTACACTACTTTAGCAATGCAACGCTCCTTTGTTAGTGTATTTTATTGTTTTACAAATCGTTGTGTTGCAACTCCTTTGTCTGTTGCTACTTTCAGCATGTAAACTCCTTGGTTTAAATCTGAAACGTCGATGATTTTGGTATTGTATCCAATTGATTTTATGATTTTCCCTGTAATATCAAAAATGATTAATTCAGTGATTTGCTTATCTGATGATTCAATGAACAATTGATTTTGAACAGGATTTGGGTAGATGCTTAGATTGTTTAAAGTCACCTCATCAATTCCAGCTGTTTGATTTGAAATTGTAATTGTTGTTGAACCTATTTCTCCAGAACCATCATTTGCTGTAGCAGTAACAGTTACTGTTCCATCTGAAACTGCTGTTAATAAACCTGATGCTGAAATTGTTGCAGAACCAGAACCGTTTGCTACCGCCCAAGTATAGCTTGCATCATCTGCATTGGCAGGTAAAACGGTTGCTTCCATTTGAAGTGTCCCTGAAGGAGTTGTAATTGTAGAAGTTCCGTTTTGCCCTTGAATGGTGATGGATGAAACTAAAATAGCTCCTGAACAATTTGTGCTAAAACTTGATGTGGCGTCTATGTCAGTCCAATTGGTAGTACTATATGCTACATCATCTACTTCTATGCAAGTAAGGTTTGGGTTGTTAATTGTGTAGAATCCAGCAGTGCCGAAATCACCTGAAAAATTTGTGTTATTACCATTGGCTGCATTTAAACTAGTTAAAGAATTGTCAGCACAAGAAAGATCTGTTAAGTTGGAATTAAGAGAAACATCCAAACTGGTTAATAAATTAATGCCACACTTAAGTTTTTCTAGTGCTAAACAATTTGAGACATTAAGACTACTGATTGAGTTATTATAACAACGAATATCTGATAAGTTGATATTACTAGAAACGTTTAAATTGCTTAAAGAATTATTATGGCACCAAAGTCGAGTTAAACTAGTATTATTAGAAATATCTAAATTGGTTATAGAATTATCATCACACCAAAGTTGTGTTAAACTAGCATTATTAGAAACATCTAAATTATTTATAGAGTTGTTACTACAAATAAGTTTTGTTAAATTAATATTTGTAGAAATATTCAAACTAGTTAAGGTATTGTTACTACAGTCAATATCTGTTAAACTAGTATTGTTAGAAACATCTATACTTGTTAATGAATTATTGTAACAAAGAAGTTTTGTTAAACCTGTAAAAGCCTCAATTCCTGTTAAGTCCGAAATGGATTGAGAGCCACAATTCATTATCCCTGTATAAGCACTCGCCTCACTACATTGTATTTCTGTATCTCCATTGGTGTTTATTGTTGTGTTACCTACTAAATAAGCTTTAAAGTTTGCATCTGGGATGTTTATGGTGCAGGGTCCACAACTTAAACTAAAACTTGCTGAAGCAAACGTCCACGTATTTGTACTGTATGTTACATCATCTACCTGAATACAAGTAAGACCGGGATTGAAATGTGCCTGAAAAGACAAATTATCTATATTAGAATTATTCCCATTAGCCACATTTAAACTGATTAGTTGATTACTATTACATATTATGGTTGTTAAAAAAGCATTAGCAGATACATCTAAACTTGTTAGCTGATTATTAGCACAATGCAATACTGTTAAAGCAGTAAAAGCTTCAATTCCGGTTAAATCCGAAATTGACAAAGAACCACAATTTATCGCTCCACTATAAGCACTCGCCTCACTCACTTGAATTTCTGTATCTCCGTTGGTGTTTATTGCTGTATTCCCAACCAAATAGCTTTTAAAATTGGCATCTGGAATGGTTACATTCTGTGCGTTTACTCCTGCGCTTATTGCCACGAGTGTTAAAAATGAGAGTATTAATTTTTTCATAATTTGTTGGTTTTTAGTGTTAATCTCCAAAAACACTGCATAATTAGCGGAGTGTTTTTGGAGGTAAAAAATTGCTTGTTTATTTAACTACGACAGTGTTTCCACAATTTGAATTAGCGCTGTATACTTTATTACCAGAAGAACTATATGCAGTACTTCCACCAGACTGTGTAGCTGTTTGAAGATAAGCGTCTTGATCGCAATTCCAGCTAGCTGTTCCACCTGCATCTATTTTTGTACCTCTATTACGACTACTGCCAGTTCCTACATAAATTGCAGTACTTGAGTTGTTACGCAACGTTACAGTATTCTTTGTTTTAGAAGCATTATAATTTCTCTCGTTTTGATCCATTCTTCTTTGAAGTTCTTGATGCTCTGGAGTTGCCTTTACCGAATCATTATACCTTTTAGCTTCTGCCCATTCATTTTCTTCTGCTTTAGATTCGTTAATTGTTGCCATTTTCATATTTCCTTCACTTTTTAATTCGGCAGGTGTTCTAGCATCTTGCTTAACTTTCATAGCAGCTAAGTAATCGTTTACCATTTTGTCTAAATTTTGACTTTGGAGGGCTTTATGTTCTGGGCCGTAAGATGCTCCTCCATTTTTCAGTTCGTTTAAAGCAAGCATTCTTTCTTTTACCGTCATTTTTTTCTTCTCTCCTTCTTCTGCTGCTGGTGCAACAGCTCCATTTTTAATAAAAACTCTATGAACAGCATGAGTAGGCCCCTCTTTACCTTTATAGTGATAAAGAACAAAAACATAGTCTCCTATAGCTACTAGGCTCTCATCAGATTTGGAAATCATACTTTCGTAAGGATGACCAGTACAAGAGGAACCTTCATGTGTAGCGTTCATAAATCTTGCAATAAAACCTTTTTTATTACCTTCGTCGACTACTGCGCTTATCGAGTACCCTTCTCCTGTAGGTAGGTATTCTGTCTTAAACTTCACGATAAATCTTAAGTCTTTTATAACGTATTTCCCATCTCCATCTTCGTCTTGTACAGAATAATACTCTCTGTATTGATCCTTTGTAGAAATATTTTCAAATAAGCTTCCTTGAGCACTCACTATTGTTGTAATAAAAAGTGTTAATGCAAATAATAATTTTTTCATGATTGTAATGTTTTAAGTTAATACACAGCAAGAATATTGATTAAATAAGTAAATCTCAAAACAGATTCATGAAACTAGATTATCGCTTTGTGAAATTGGAAACTGAATGAAAATTGAAATTGAAATGGTTAGATATCGTAATTAAGAAAGGATAGGAATATGACTCCGATTAAGAAACTGAAACGCAGATTGAGAAATGTAAATCTTTCCATAAAATAATTTAAACTTTTATAAACTAGAAAACTACGTATCTGAATTTAATTCAATCGTCGATTAATAAAGGTGTATATCTGATTTTCTAACTGGAATACGCTGGTTTTAAAACTGACAATAAAGGGTTTGAGCAAAGATTTAGACCTACGCAGTGTCATTTCAAATAAACTAAAGGATGATTTTTAGATTTTTAATGTAAACTGATCCGCATAAAAAGCTTGTTTGCTTTATAAGTGCTATTTCTACTTCATAGCAAGAATAAAGTCATCTAGCTTTTGAGGAGATAATTTGGCGACAATGTCTGTTTCCATAAAAACATCTCCTTGATTAGCATTAAATTTTTTAACGTGAGATAAATTTATAATCCAAGATTTCTGGGAACGGAAAAAAGTTGAACATTCTGAAAGTGCGTTTTCAAAGTATTTTAGATTTTTACTCACCGTCAATTTTTCGTTATTCATCAAGTAAATTATAGAATAACTCCCATCACCTTGTACACAAATGACCTGATTGAGTTCCACAATAATACTTCCATTAAGTTCTGGAATTACAATTTTACTCAATTCTTTATTTTGAAGAGACTCCAAAAGGTTTTGATATTCTAAATAAGAATCTTTTGAACCTATTTTTTCATCCACTTTTTTGAGGCAGCTTTCTAACCGAGTTCTATTAATCGGTTTTACTAAATAATCAATTGCGCTTAACTCAAAGGCTTTAATTGCATATTGATCAAAAGCGGTAACAAAGACTATTTCGAAATCTATTTTATCAAAGAAATTAATAATTTCATATCCAGCATATTCGGGCATTTGGATATCCAAAAAAACAACATCCGGTTTTAACTTTTTAATTTGATTTACAGCTTCTTTTAGGCTGCCACATTTTGCTAAAATATCAATAGGATAAGTTGAAAAACTCAATAGTGTATTTAAAACATCTCTTGCATCTTGTTCATCATCAACTATTATTGCTTTTATTGTTTTCATGACCACTAATTTAAAACTAAGAATTAAGATATTAGCGTAAAATGTTTGAAAGTAGTCTTTGAGTTTATGAAAAACTCAAAAGCCATGTTGATAAGGAAATTTCACTATCACTTTTGTACCCGATGCTCCACCATCTTCATCATATAAATCCACTATTGAATAATTGAATTCTTGACCAATATTCACACTCAATATTCTCAACCTTTCTTCAGTTGCATTCAATGAAAATGACTCATGTCTGTATTGTTGTCTTTGATTTATTTCAGCAGCTCTAACCCTTCCAATTCCATTATCTTCAATGATGCATGAAGCAAAAGAAGGATTCATTTCAAAAGTCACTGTTAAGTTTTTATCGTTTGGCTTATGTAACAATCCATGGTGAATTGCATTTTCTAAAAATGGCTGAATCAGTAGACTAGGCACTTTAATTTCACCTTCAATTTTATTAATAATAGAGAAAGTAAATTCCTCCTTCATTCTTAAACTCTCTAAATTCAAATAGATTTCTAAAAATGAAACCTCTTCTTTTATTGATACATAACTCTTTTCAGAAAAAGTGAGTGTTTTACGTACCAAATCTGAAAACATCTCGATATAATCATAAGATTTCTTTTTATCATTTTTGAGAACAAGTGCTTGAATTGAATTCAATGAGTTAAAAATAAAATGCGGATTCATTTGTGAACGAATGGCCTTTAGTTTAGACTCAAAAATATCAATTTGCATTTTCTTTTTCTCTAATTCTATTTCTTGATTTTTCTTACTCCTTTTCAGTTTTAGAGAATAAAAAACAAATGAAAGGGAAGTTAAAACGAAAATGCCCAATACAATAAACCACCACTGAAACCAGATAGGTTGAAAAATTCGAAATTTATATTCTTGTACTTCTGACTCTTTCCCTCTATAATTAGCCTTAATAAGGAATATGTATTTACCAGGAGATAGAGAAGGAAAGGATACTGAATTAATTGTTGTTTCTAACTTTTTCCAATCTTTTGAAACACCTTCCAATTTATATAAAATTTGGGCTTCTTTCTTAGTCTCTATGTTTCTATAATCAAAATAAAATTCAAAACTATTTTCAGAAAACTTAAATTCATTTTCTAAAAGAGGGTTTATTGGAATAGAATTTACAATTACAGAATCAAAAAATAATTTACCGATTTTATCATTAATGTTTTTCACTATTTTCTCGATTAAATACGGATAATAACCTTCTTTATCCAACAACCAAAGATGAGCGGAGCTAACAGCAAAATCTTTAACCTTATTGGTAACAATTCCTTCACTCTCTCCAAGGCCAATGAACTCCTCAGATTTTAAGTCATAAACTTGCAATCCGTGTGTGGTTAAAATGAATAGCAAATCATCCTTAATACTCAATTTTGTTACTAAATTTGACTTTAATCCAGTATTACCATCAATTTTACGTTGAATAATATTGTCTTTAAATACCAAGACGCCACTTCTTTCAGCCCCAGCAAATAGTTCACCTTTGTAATTTACCAAGTCGTTACTTTGAATATTGGTATTCAAATATTTTATGGTTTCAACAACATCGGTATTCCATTTTTTTCGGTAAGTTCCTAAGCTCGTTGAAAAATATAAATGATTATCTATTCTACTATAAGAAACACTCCTCCCTCTATTTTTCAATTCAATTCTAAATATATTTCCTATTAAAGGATTTGCAAACTGTTTTGAGATGGTTATTTCTTTAAGCGGAATAATGAAAATTGCTGAGGGAATAATGAAAGTAAACATTTCATTATCAACCACATCAAGGTCTTTTATATTTTCAAAATAATTATACCTACCATTTGCATCAGGATCCGATTTTAATACTTGTGCAACTCTGCCTTTGTGCAGAAAAAGTTCTTCGTATTTTGAATTTTTAATAGCATGCTTCGGAAGGTTTTCGGATAATTTGGTAAAGTCATTATTCTGCTTTATTACATTTCCTTTTTGATTCAATAAATACACAACATCATTTTCGTCTGTTAAGATTGATTTCACAGGTACATCAATTCTATATTTTACTATATTACTGTTGGTAATAACGATTATTCCTTCTTTAAAAGTTCCTAAAAAAGTTACACCATTAGAATTGATAAAACTTGTAGAGACAAATATTTTTGGTAATAATGAATTGGATACATTAATTATATCATTTTCGTAATTAAGATATCTGAAACCAAAATCATTGTTTATAGCAATGCTTTTATTCTCATTCAAATGATAAATTATGTCTTTTTCACTTAAATCTAGCGCTGGTTTTAGTTCACCATTTTCAACATTCGCATAGCCAGCTATTGAATTGTAATAGACATTCTTTCCAAGTTGAAGAAAATTGTTAGTCTCTCTATTTTTATTAATTGAAAAATATTTTAATGCTAAGCTTTTGCCATCATAAACTAAATACCTGTCTAATAGTGATAAACTAAAATAGATTTTGCCGTCAGACATCTGAGTGCTGTTATAAAAGTTTACTCTAGGAAGAGAATCATTAAACTTTTTAAAGAAATCACTATTATTCTTCCATAAAAACTGTTCATCTTTTGGAGTGACTTTCATTATGGTATAGGATGTATTGATAATTATATTATTCTCCTGATCAAAGTAATATCGGAAATCAATTTTAATTTCAGACTTTGGCAATTCATAGATTAAATGGAGGCTGTCATTTCTAATTTTAAATATTTGCCCACTTAAATTAGAACAAAACAATTCGCCATTCTTATCTTTTTTTAGCTGAAAAAGAGAACTTCCTATTTGATCCTCACTGGTAGTAATTTGTCTAAACTCATTTTGTTTGTATGCGTAAGCCCCCCTGTTTGTTCCTGCGTATAAAACATCGGTTTCTTCATCATAAATTAGGCTATAAACATCTATATTAGAAAACTCATCAGACCCAATTATATAATAAGGCGGCGTTTGTGAATTACTTGTTAGGTAAAAACAAAATATAAATAATAAAAATAGGTAGTACTTCACAACTGTAAATATACTTTTATCTAAGGTGAATTTCAAAAATAGTTTTGTTTTATGGGCTCTATATGAAATACTGTGGGTAATCAATTTTAATCCTTCGAAAAATTAATGGTTCTACTACGAATTTAACTGTAACCTACACGAGTTGTATTTTAAAGTATTTATCAAAATTATCATTTCTTTTTTACAAGAAAGCACATGGTGGCCTGTATTTCAATTGATTAGTCCCGGCGGGACGGCATATTAATAGCCAAGGACGTAAGTCCTTGGTTTAAAACAAATAGATATAATACAAAACCCCACAAAATCGACCTAATTGCATGCAATTAGGTCAATTTTGTGGGGTTTTGTTTCGGTTTGTATCGTTTGGCGGATGGACTTACGTCCATCCCTATTAACATGCCGTCCCTCTGGGCATACGCGTTAACTTAGCACCTAACAACCCCATATCCAGTCATCTAATATCATTTTTTCAATATAGATTTTGATTTTTTCACTCTTTTCAAGACAAAAGTATCTCTATCCTCAATAATCCATTC
>Ga0307487_1000335_pt1 | contig 37359 bp, 33 predicted proteins | sample CBIW12metaG_FD_203665 | JGI IMG/M metagenome (GOLD analysis project Ga0307487, IMG submission 203665) | Sea-ice brine microbial communities from Beaufort Sea near Barrow, Alaska, United States - CBIW 1.2 | ecosystem: Environmental > Aquatic > Marine > Coastal | place: USA: Alaska | collected... | reverse complement strand
AAGGAGGACGGTCATGTCGGAGATTACCACGGTCGGGCTCGATCTGGCGAAGAATGTGTTTCAGGTTCATGGAGCTGACAGCTCAGGTCGAGCGGTCTTGCGCAAGAAACTGCGGCGAGCGCAGATGACCTGAATGGGCAAAATGATCGAACAGATCTGGATTGCGGGAACCAGACGGTCTTCTGGAGCAACAAGCTCGGTACACAGATATGGACCCGATCCGCGGATCACCATACCGGCCAGCGGCTTCTGAAACGCCGCGTTTAAAGGCCTGACAGAAGAACGCACTCGATCACGCGCAAATAAGGTCAAAAATTTTTGCATCACGGGCGGCAACCACAGAAGAAGGTCGGACACTCTCAAGCGAAGAGGTGCAGGCGACTGCGATGGCCTTCCGGGTTCGCGAATTGTTTGTTCGGCAGCTTACACAGCGCATCAATGCGTCGTGCGGGTCGCACGCCTGCGTCGTGACGCGGTGACTGCACGGAATTTGGCATCATTGCGCCGAATGGTACCCGGAACCGTCGTCATACTGGACAACCTGGCTACGCAAAAAATCAAGGAAGCGTCAGATGCCCTACGGGCGCATCGATGTTGGTCCCTCTTTCTGCTGCCATACTCGCCGGACCTGAACCCAATCGAACAGGCCTTCTCCAAACTGAAAGCCCATCTGCGCCGGATAGGGGCAAGGACCTTCACCGAAGTGTTCGAGGCAATCGGAAAAATCTGCGATCTATACGACCCTCAAGAATGCTGGAAGTACTTCAAGGCCGCCGGACATATCTCAGGTTAAAACCGATACGCTTTAGTAGAACCAGCGTCGCCCAGACATCATCTGTCACGCGGCGGGCGGTTGATCGTTGTCCTTCAGCCAGTCACGCACGGTTGCCAACTTGTTTTCCAGATGGGTTTTCAGGACTACCGACAAGCCTTGTCCATCGCGTTTTTCAAGACATTGCATGATTTGCTCGTGCTCGTCCGTCGCTTGGGCCCAGCGTTCCTGGGTCATGTTCGCGACATACCGCGCCCGACGGACCCGCGTCGCCAAAGATCGGTACTGGGTCGACAATGTCTCATTTCGGGCCGCATCAAGGATCGCTTCGTGGATGTGTTGGTTGACGTCAAAGTAGTTGGCCAGATCGCGCTGTTCGTAATACTTGACCATCTTATTGTGCAGCGTGCGCATCTTTCGGACCTCCGCCGCGGTGATGTGCTTGCAGGCAAGCTCGCCCGACAACGCTTCAAGCGCACCCATCACGGGAAAGACCTCGTCGAGATCTTCCTGCGTAATCTTGCTGACCCAAGCCCCACGATTGGGCTCAAGCGTTAGCAACCCATCCGTTGCCAAGGCCTTTAACGCTTCGCGCAACGGTGTTCGAGACACACCATAATGTAAGCATAGCTCTTTTTCTGGAACCTTCGTTCCGGGTGCAAGGCTGCCATTCACGATTTGCTCGCGGATCCCTTCGGTCAAATCTTCATGCAGAGACTTCCTGCGGAAAACCGGTTGTGCGGCAAGTGTGGGCGTCATCGGTTGTTACTCAAATGTTGCGGCATGTTCGTCCCATGCATCGGATATGTAGCCATTACTCGCTCAGACATGGTGATTATGGCATGAAATTTCGCATTCATAATAATTCATAACTTCATCTCAGGACAAGCGGTCATATCAATCCAGTTTAACCCCTGCCCCACCTCCGGCTCTTGGGAGATCTGATCGCAGGATCATCCGTTTGGTTTTCACGTTGACAGCCGTCATCAAAAAATGCATTCATAATTCATAATTCTGCTGCCGAGACGCTTCTCAGTAGCGACACTAGAGAGGATGATAGATGACACATAGAGCAGGGCGCCATTTCCTTCAGATCCCGGGGCCAAGCCCCGTGCCGGACCGGGTTTTGCGGGCTATTTCCGCACAGACAATGGATCATCGCGGCCCGGACTTCGCCGAAGTGGGGCGTACAGCGCTTGATGGAATGAAAACGATCTTCAAGACGGATCAACAGGTCTTCATCTACCCGTCATCCGGAACGGGTGCATGGGAAGCCGCATTGGTCAACGTACTGGCAGAGGGCGATCAGGTCCTGATGTACGAGACCGGTCATTTCGCGACGCTTTGGAAAAAGATGGCGGCGAAGCTGGGCGTAAACGCCGAGTTCATCGAAGGCGATTGGCGTGGCGGTGCCGATCCGGACCGAATAGAAGCCCGCTTACGCGCGGATACCGAGCACGAGATCAAAGCGGTCTGCGTGGTCCATAATGAAACCTCGACCGGTTCGGTGTCCCCCATTGCGCAGGTGCGGCAGGCCATCGACGCGGCGGGCCATCCGGCGCTGCTGATGGTCGACACGATTTCAGGTCTGGCGTCGATCGACTTCCGCTTCGACGAGTGGGGAGTAGATGTAGCCGTATCAGGGTCGCAAAAGGGGCTGATGCTGCCACCTGGATTGTCGTTCAACGCAGTCAGCGACAAAGCTTTTGAGCATTCCAAGACCGGCGGGATGCGGCGATCTTATTGGGATTGGCAGGAAATGGCGGCGATCAACTCGACGGGGTATTTCCCGTCCACGCCCGGCACCAACATGTTGTACGGCCTCAACGAAGCCATCACCATGCTGCATGAAGAGGGGCTGGAGAACGTGTTTGCGCGCCACCAGCGCCACGGCGCTGCGACACGCCGGGCCGTGCGTCACTGGGGGCTTGAGGTTCTATGCCGTCAGCAGGGTCAGGAAAGTGGCGTGCTGACCGCCGTCCTCTTGCCCGAGGGGCACAGTGCCGACGCACTCCGGGCCACCGCCCTAAAGCATTACGACATTTCGCTGGGCAGCGGGCTGTCTAAGGTCGCGGACAAGGTCTTCCGTATCGGCCACCTCGGAGACATCAACGACTTAACACTGGCGGGCGCCCTTGCAGGGGTTGAGCTCGGCCTGAGGAAGTCCGGCATTCCCCACAACGAGGGCGGTGTCGCAGCCGCGCTGGCAGAGCTGGAGCACACCCGGTTCGAGCTTCTCGCAGCCGAGTAACGAAGACCCGCATGCCCGGTTGATACGAGTATCGCAGAGACGGCAGGCCAACGCCCGCCGATTTAGGGAGGGGTCGGCACGGGAGCGCCGCCCCACCCAATTGACCCAGGGAGGAGAAACCATGAAAAACCTAGAACGAGTCCATCTGCACGCCGCGGTTGCTGCCGCGGCAGTGGCGATTGTCGCCTTGCCGGCGATCGCACAGGATTACCCATCGCGCACGGTTGAGATCATCCACCAATATGGCCCGGGCGGTGGCACCGACCGTTTCATCCGCGCCATCTCGGCGCCGATGCAGGACGCGACCGGCGAGAGCTTTGTTCCGATCTCGATCACCGGCGGCGGCGGCGTCCCGGCCTATGTGACGTTCCTGCAGCGACCGGCTAACGGCTATACGTTGGTGTCGATCAGTCCCGACGACGCAATCAACCATGCGCTCGGTCGGATCGACCTGTCGACGGTGAAACCGCTGGTCAGGATCCAGTACGATCAGGGCCTGCTTCTTGTCTCGAAAGACAGCGACCTGAAATCCATCGATGACGTCCTTGCAGCTGAAGCGGCAACCCCCGGCGGGCTGAAAGTCGGCGTGACCGGATCGGCCGGCTTCGACGATGCACTGGTCGGGCTTTTCAACGAAAGCGCAGGGATTGAGTTGGGCACTGTGCCGTTCGGTGCCGCTGAAATGGTGTCCAACACGCTCGGCGGCCATCTCGACATGATGTACGAAGAATACGGGGCCACGCGCGGCCTGATCGAATCCGGCGACCTGATCCCCTTGTTGCTGTTTTCGGACGAACGCCTTGCCGAGTTGCCGGATGTGCCGACAGCCAAAGAACTGGGCTATGACGTCACGATGGGGCGCTGGCGCGGATTTGGCATCAAGCCCGACACAGATGCGGCCGATGTCGAGACTCTGGTTGCGCTGTTCCGCGACGCGGCAGCCGACGAAGGCTACAAGAAAGTCGAGGCCGACAGCGCACTTCAGTACCGCTCGGAATTTATCGGACCGGAGGAGTTCCAGACCTTCCTCGATGAGGAAATCAAGACCTACACCAAGATCATGAACCAGCTCGGCTACTGATTCACGGGTGAGGCGAGCCTTTTCAAAAGACTCGCCCAGCCTGAGGGAGGGGCTGACGATATGATATACAAATTGTCCGAAGTGGTCGTCTTTGCGGTTATGACCATTGCGTCCGTTGCGCTTTGGTTCACCGCCGAAGCACTGCCCGTATCCAAGCGATACGCACAAGTGGATTCCGATCTCTGGCCAAAGCTGGTGTTTGGTGCGCTCGCGTTATGCTGCGCCGTCCACCTTGCCCAGAAGGTCGCAAGCTTGCGCCTTGCGTCGTCCGGCGGTCCAACGCCAGAAAAAACCGCGCTGAAAAGCGCCATGCCCGAAGGCTACTATCTGCGGCTTACGATGACCGCCAGCCTGATCATCGTATACTTTTTTGCGCTGCAATATGTCGGATTTCTGCTTGCTACACTTGTCTTCCTCTGGGCCGGAGCCTGGCTAATGCCATACCGGAACAACGTCGCCAAGATCGCCTTTGCGCCGATCTTCACCCTGTTTTTGGCCGCCTTCTTCAACTACGGCCTATCGCTTTCGCTGCCGCGCGGAACAGGCATTTTCTATGATCTTAGCCAGGCGCTCTTCTAAGACGCATCAGCACCGGAGAATCCCATGCTAGACTCATTCGCTTCCGCCGCCGGGTACATGGTCGGCAATCCCATGAGCTTCCTTCTCATCATTTTCAGCGTGGCTTGGGGCATCATGTTCGGTGCCGTACCCGGCCTGACCGGCATCGTGGGTGTCGCCCTGCTAATCCCCTTTACCTTCGCCTTCGATCCCACCGAGGGGATGCTGCTGCTTGGCGGCGTTTACGTAGGCTCCACCTTCGGAGGGTCGATCTCGGCCATCCTGTTCAATACCCCCGGCTCACCCGAAGCCGCCTGTACCTCGCTTGACGGCTATCCGATGGCCAAACGCGGCGAGGCCGGCAAGGCGCTTGGATACGCGCTGGCCTCGTCTGCGGTGGGCGGGATCTTCGGTACGTTGGTGCTGATGTTCGCGGCACCGCCGCTGGCACGGCTGGCGCTGCAATTCGGACCTGCGGAATACTTCGCGCTTGCCATCCTGGGGATCACCGCAATTGCCTCAATCGGCGGCGGCTCACTGATCAAGGGGCTGATTGCTGGCCTTCTGGGACTAGCCGTCGCCTTGATCGGTCTCGACCCGTTGACCGGGGTCGCGCGGTTCACCTTCGGCAACCTGATGCTGTTGACTGGCGTCAGCTTCATCGCCGCGATCATCGGGATCTTTGCATTGGCCGAGGTATTGCAGCGCTTTGCAGACGGCCCGCAGGAAAGCGAAAGCATGCCGCAGGTTTCGACAAAACTGCCAAGTATGGCCGAGTTTCTCGCCACCAAGGCCACCCTGATCCGGTCCTCGGTGATCGGCACCGTCATTGGGGCGCTTCCGGGCGTCGGTGCGACCACGGCTGCCTTTATCAGCTATTCCGAGGCCTTCCGCTGGTCGAAGCACCCTGAGCTTTTTGGCAAAGGATCGCCCGAAGGGATCGTTGCGCCGGAATCGGGCAACAACGCGGCTGTGGGCGGCTCGATGATCCCACTGCTGGCGCTTGGCATTCCCGGCTCAGCCACGACAGCGGTGATGATCGGAGGCCTGACCATCCACGGCATCGTGCCCGGACCAATGCTGATGCAGAACAATTCTGATCTGGTGTATTCCGTGTTCATCGGGATGCTGCTGGCCAACGTCCTGATGTTGATCTTCGGTCTGCGGGCCGCACGGCTGTTCGCACTCGTTCTCAAGGCCCCCTACCAACTTGTTGGGCCCGCCATCGTGGTGCTGTGCATGACCGGGGTATTTGCCCTCAACAATAACGTGTCGGATGTAGCGATCATGCTGGTCTTCGGCGCCGTGGGGTTCTTTTTGAAATGCTACGGCCTGCCGGTGGCAAGCTTCATTATTGGTCTGGTGCTGGGACCCATCGCAGAAGTCAGCCTGCGGCAGGGCCTGATCCTTGCCGATTACGACATGATGACAATGGTCGCCCGTCCGATTGCGGGAACACTTCTGGCATTTGCCGCCCTGTCCTTGGTCTATGGCCTATGGGGACAATTGCGCCGCCCACCGTCCAACCGCCAGACAACGGCCGAGCCTAAAACCACCTGACCTTTGGTCTAGCTTTGATACACCTGCGCCCGGGCCGCATCTGGCCCGGCACCGCACCCTTTTTGCCAAGTCTCGAGAGGCCCAGAAATGAACGCACAAACGCCTCAGCGCACCCCGCCAGCCGCCCGTTCTCAGGCGCGATCGCAAGCCTTTTCCAAGGCGCTATCCACCGCGATGGAAGGGGAAACGGACTTCAGCACATTCACGCGTGGCCGCTATGCCACCGACGCGTCGATTTACCAGATCATGCCGCAGGGCGTGGCTTTTCCCAAAAGCGCCGACGACATCGCCGCCGCCTTGCAGGTTGCCGCCGAACATGACGTGCCCGTTATCGCACGTGGCGGCGGCACATCACAGAATGGCCAGGCCATCGGACGTGGGCTGATATTGGACATGTCGCGGCATTTCAACGACATGATGGAGTACGATCCGGCTGCACGCACTGTAACCGTGCGCCCCGGCATGGTCTTGAACACGCTGAATGATCGGCTGCGGCAAGACGGGCTGTTCTTTCCCGTCGAACCCTCCACAGCCTCGCGCTGCACCATCGGTGGCATGTGTGGGAACAACTCCTCCGGCGCGCGCTCGCTGCGCTTCGGCAAGACCGTCGACAACGTGTTGGCCATCGAGGGCCTGATGCACGATGGCGACACGTTCCGGCTGGACGCAGCACCTTGGTCAGAAAACAACTCGCCCCGTATGCGCGAGATCATGAACAGCCTTGCCACGCTTGCCGACCACAACCGTCACCGGATCGAGACGATCTTTCCGAAGGTCCAGCGCCGCGTCGGCGGCTACAATCTTGATGAACTGCTGCCGGACCAGCCGAACTTGGCGCGTCTTCTGGTCGGCTCTGAAGGGACGCTGGCGCTGAGCACCGCCGTCACCCTGAAGTTATCCGATTTACCAAAGCACCGGGTTATGGGGGTCTGTCATTTTTCCGATTTCCGCTCGGCGATGGTGGCGACACAGCATCTTGTCGCCCTCGGCCCCGTTGCCGTCGAACTGGTGGATCACAACGTCTTGGTGATGGGGGTCGACATTCCCGCCTTTGTCCGCACCATCGGGGATATCACACGCGGCACACCCAACTGCCTGCTGTTGTGCGAATTTGCGGGCGACGATCTGGACGCCCTGTGCGGAGATCTGAAACGGCTCGATCAATGCATGGCCGATCACGGACACCCCAATGCGGTGGTCGAGGTTGTCGAGCCCCATCGGCAAAAAGCCGTCTGGGGCGTGCGCGAAGCCTGCCTGAACATCATGATGTCGATGAAATCCGAAGGAAAGCCGGTCTCGTTCATTGAAGATTGTGCCGTGCCCCTCGAGCATTTGGCAGATTACACCGACGGTGTGACCGAAATTTTTAGCCGTCACGGCACCCGTGGCACTTGGTATGCTCATGCTTCCGTCGGATGCCTGCATGTCCGCCCGATCCTCAACATGAAGGACGAAGAGGGCGCGCAGAAGATGCGGGCCATCGCCGAAGAAACTGCTGAACTGGTGCGCAAGTACAAGGGATCATTTTCGGGCGAACATGGCGACGGCATCTCTCGGTCGGAATATATCGAACCGATGTTCGGCTCTGAACTCACCCGCGCCTTCGAAACGGTCAAGGATAGCTTTGACCCTGATAACCGCCTGAATCCCGGCAAGATCGTGCGCCCCCTGCGTATGGACGACCGCGACCTCATGCGGTTTAAACCCGGCTACAAGACCGAACTTCCCGCAGCCCCGGCGCTGGACTGGTCCGATTGGGGTGGCTTCGGCGGCGCGGTCGAGATGTGCAACAACAACGGCACCTGCCGCAAGCTGTCGGGCGGCACGATGTGCCCATCCTACCGTGCCACCCGCGACGAGAAGCACCTGACGCGCGGGCGCGCAAACACCTTGCGGCTTGCGATTTCAGGGCAACTTGGCCCCGATGCGTTCACCTCACCGGAGATGAAGGAAAGCCTGGATCTGTGCGTGTCGTGCAAGGGATGCAAGCGCGACTGTCCCACCGGTGTCGATATGGCCCGGATGAAGATTGAGGTGCTGCATCATTATCACAAGCGACACGGGCTGCCGCTGCGCGAGCGGCTGATTGCCTACATGCCCCGATACGCCCCCTTTGCCGCGCGTCTCGCGCCAGTTGTGAACCTGCGGGACCGCATACCGTTTTTGGCAAAGCTGTCGGAAAAATGGCTGGGGTTTTCCGCGAAACGCACCCTGCCCCAATGGCGCAAACCCTGGACACAGACCGGCGTTCCGGCTGCGCCCCATGATCTGAAGGGCGATGGCCGCGATATCGTGCTCTTCGGTGATACCTTCAACCGCTACTTCGAGCGCGAAAATCTTGAAGCGGCCGAACGTGTTCTGACCGCAGCGGGCTACCGGCTTCACCGCGTGGAAGTCACGGGCAGCAGCCGACCTATGTGCTGCGGCCGCACCTATCTTGCTTCTGGCCAGACCGACGAAGCCCGCGCCGAACTGCGCCGTACGCTGGGTGCCTTGCGACCGTTCGTCGAAGGCGGCGCGCGGGTGGTAGGGCTGGAGCCGTCCTGCATTTTCACGTTCCGCGACGAGATGACCGCCCTGTTGCCCGCAGCAGAAACCGACTTTATCGCCGGTAAAGCGCTGATCTTTGAAGAACTTCTGGCCGAAGATATGGCCGCGGGCACTGTGACCCTGCCCGTGAGGGATGCCGCCGGCAAGGTTGTGCATGTGCACGGTCACTGCCACCAAAAGGCTTTTGGTGCGATGGGTGCGGTTGAAACCGTGCTGCGCGGCGTTCCGGGTCTGGACGTACGGATGATCGAAAGTTCATGTTGCGGCATGTCCGGCGCGTTTGGCTATGCCGCCGAAAATTATGAGGTTTCAATGAAAATGGGCGAAGCCGCGCTGCTGCCCGCCGTGCGCGCGGCGGATGCGGACGCGCTGATCGTGGCCGACGGGACCAGTTGCCGCCACCAGATCCATGACGGTGCCGCGCGAGATGCGATCCACGTTGCCCGTCTGCTCGAGGGATTCCTGACATGACCCGGTCCCCCTGTCCCCTGCCCGACGGAAGAATCAACCGAAAGAGTGCGGCATGAGCCTTCAGAATCCCACCTTCATCCCCGGTCCGACAAACCTTCCCGAGGTGCTCCGCAAAGCCTGCGACATGCCGACCATCGACCACCCATCGCCCCTGTTCGGCGAGATCTTGCGCCCAGCCCGGACCGGGGTGCGCGCGGTTCTGAAAAGTGCCTGTGCCGAGGTCTTTGTGTTCCCGTCCACCGGAACCGGCGGTTGGGAAACCGCCCTGACCAACACCTTGCAAGCGAACGACACGGTTCTGGCGGCGCGCAACGGCATGTTCAGCCACCGTTGGATCGACATGTGCAAACGGCATGGCCTGCGGGTCGATGTGGTCGAAACCCCTTGGGGTGAAGGCATCCCGGCGGCCCGCTTCGAGGAAATCTTGACCGTCGACACCAGCCACCGCATCCGTGCGGTCCTAGCCACTCACAACGAAACCGCCACTGGCGTGCGTTCGGACATCGCGGCGGTGCGCCGGGCGATGGATGCGGCAGGGCATCCGGCGATGCTGTTTGTCGATGGCGTGTCTTCGATTGGATCGATGGATTTTCGATTTGACGACTGGGGCGTGGACGTTGCCGTGGCGGGGTCGCAAAAGGGCTTCATGCTGCCGGCAGGGCTGGCCATTCTTGGGGTCAGTCCGAAGGCTATGATGGCGGCGCAGGGCGAAAATCTGCCACGGACCTACTTCGATCTACGCGATATGCAGCGGGCCTATGCCAATGACGCCTATCCCTACACGCCGCTTGTGGGCCTGCTGAACGGGCTGAACCTGTCTTGTAAGATGCTGCTCGACGAGGGGCTGGAGACGGTCTTTGCACGTCATGCCCGGATCGCCGACGGTGTCCGAGCGGCCGTCACGGCGTGGGATATGCCGCTGTGCGCCGCCAGCCGGACCTTACAGTCTGACACCGTCAGCGCCGTGCGGACCCCCGCGGGTTATGACGCCACCCAAATCGTACAACGGGCCGCCACCACCTATGGCGTGGCCTTCGGCACGGGACTGGGCGAACTGGCGGGCAAAGTGTTTCGCATCGGCCATCTTGGCAGCCTGACCGAGGTGATGATGCTCTCGGGGCTGGCCACCGTCGAAATGTGCATGGTCGATCTCGGCCTGAATATTCGACTTGGATCGGGCGTCGCCGCCGCTCAGGAGTTCTACCGATACCAACCCACAACGATTGCCAGAGAGGTCGCCTGATGACCAAGCCGCAGATGATTATTCCGACCTACGACGACATGCTGTGCGCGCATGAGCGCATCAAGCCGCATATCCGTCGCACACCGGTCAGAACTTCGGACTATCTGAACGAGATTACCGGGGCGCAACTGTTCTTCAAATGCGAAAACTTCCAAGAGCCGGGCGCCTTCAAGGTGCGCGGCGCCACGAATGCAGTCTTCGGACTAAGCGCGGCGCAAGCCGAAAAAGGCGTTGCCACGCATTCCTCGGGCAACCACGCCTCATGCCTGAGCTATGCCGCCATGCTGCGGGGCATTCCGTGCAACGTGGTGATGCCGCGCACCGCACCGCAAGCCAAGAAGGACACGGTCCGGCGCTATGGCGGACGGATCACGGAATGTGCGCCATCGACATCGTCGCGCGAACAGACCTTCGCGCTGGTCCAGCAAGAGACCGGCGGCGATTTCGTCCATCCCTACAACGACCCCCGCGTGATCGCCGGTCAAGGGACTTGCTCAAAAGAGTTCATCGAACAGACCGATGGGCTCGATATGGTGGTGGCCCCGATCGGCGGTGGCGGCATGATTTCGGGCACCTGCCTGACCCTGTCGACGTTGGCGCCCGAATGTCATGTCATCGCAGCCGAACCTGAACAGGCAGACGATGCCTTCCGCAGCTTCAAGGCGGGACATATCATCGCCGACGACGCCCCGAAAACCATCGCGGACGGTTTGCTGGTGCCCCTCAAGGACCTGACATGGCATTTTGTGTCAAACCACGTGTCCGAGATCTACACTGCCTCGGACGACGAGATCATCGACGCGATGAAGCTGACTTGGAAACATCTGCGGGTGGTGATGGAGCCGTCGAGTGCCGTACCATTGGCAATCGTCCTGAAAAATCCAGACGCCTTTCGCGGAAAGCGGATCGGCATCGTCATCACCGGCGGCAATGTCGATCTCGACAGCCTTCCCTGGCTCGCCTGAGCCTCCACCATAAACACTGACATATCATGGAGACCCCCAATGAAAGATTTCACCGATCTTGATCAATTCGACGTGGGCTTTGACATTCCGGCCAAGCCCGGCATGGACGAAGCCGACATCCAGACGCCCTGTCTCGTGCTGGATCTTGACGCGCTTGAGAGCAACATCCGCAAGATGGGCGATTACGCCAAGGCCCATGGCATGCGCCACCGGGTCCACGGCAAGATGCACAAGTCGGTCGATGTGGCCAAGCTGCAAGAACGACTTGGCGGCGCGGTGGGCGTCTGCTGTCAAAAGGTCTCCGAAGCCGAGGTTTTTGTGCGCGGCGGCATTAAGGATGTGCTGGTCTCAAATCAGGTCCGCGACGCGGCCAAAATTGACCGACTGGCGCGACTGCCCAAGCTGGGTGCGCGCATCATCGTTTGCGTCGACGACGTGGCAAACGTCGCCGACCTGTCCAAAGCTGCGGTGCTTCACGGCACCCAACTGGACGTGTTCGTCGAGATTGATTGCGGTGCTGGCCGCTGCGGTGTGACCACCACGCCCGCCGTCATCGAAATCGCCAAAGCGACCGAAGCGGCTGACAACCTGCGGTTTTCCGGGCTCCAAGCCTATCAGGGCGCAATGCAGCACATCGGCAGCTATGACGCGCGCAAGGAAAAGCTGGATGCCGCCATCGCGATGGTCAAGGACGCCGTTGATGGATTGAAGGCCGTAGGAATCGACTGCGAACTGGTCTCGGGCGGCGGCACCGGTTCATATTATTTCGAATCCAATTCGGGCATCTATAACGAGCTTCAGTGCGGATCCTACGCGTTCATGGATGCCGATTACGGCCGCATTCTGGACAAGGACGGCCAACGCCTTGACCGGGGTGAGTGGCAAAACGCTTTCTTCATCCTGACCCAAGTGATGAGCCACGCCAAGACGGACAAGGCGATCTGCGATGCGGGACTAAAGGCCCAATCGATGGATTCAGGCTTGCCGGTCGTGTTCGGGCGCGACGATGTGGAATACATCAAATGCTCGGACGAACACGGGGTCATCGCGGATCCGAAGGGTGTTCTGAAGGTCGGTGAAAAGCTGCGGTTGGTGCCCGGGCATTGCGACCCGACCGCCAATGTCCATGATTGGTACGTCGGTGTGCGTGGCGGCAAGGTGGAAGTGGTCTGGCCGGTCTCGGCCCGCGGCAAAGCGTACTGATCCGACCAAAGGGCAGGCCCGCGATAGACCTGTAAGTCACCCGTGTGCCGGTCTCCCTGCACCTATGACACACGGGCGCACGATTTGATGACAGGAGAAGAGACGATGCTGATCGTACCAGAACGCGAGATCGCCGCGCTAATGACGCGCGCCTCGGCCTTTAAGGCCGTGGAAAAGGTCTTTGCTGCCATGGCTTCGGGCGAAGCCTATAATTTTCCGGTGGTCCGCGAGGCCATCGGCCACGAAGATGCGCTGTACGGCTTCAAGGGTGGTTTCGACCGGTCCGGGCTGACGCTTGGGCTAAAGGCGGGCGGCTATTGGCCGAACAACTTGGCCAAACGCGACATCATCAACCACCAGTCCACCATCTTCCTGTTCGACCCCGACACAGGCAAGGTCGCCGCGATGGTCGGCGGCAACCTGTTGACGGCGCTACGCACAGCGGCCGCCTCGTCGGTGTCCATTCGCCATCTGGCGCGCAAGGATGCAAAGGTCATGGGCATGGTCGGCGCCGGACATCAGGCCACCTTTCAACTGCGCGCCGCGCTTGAGCAACGTGCGTTTGAAAAGGTCATCGGATGGAACCTGCACCCCGAAATGCTGCCCAACATCGCCAAGGTCGCGGATGAGGCGGGGTTGCCGTTCGAGGCGGTCGCACTGGATGGCATGCGCGAGGCGGACGTGATCGTCTCCATCACCTCGTCCTTCGAGGCCAGTTTGATGGCTGATCACGTCAGTCCCGGCACACATATCGCCTGTATGGGTACCGACACCTTAGGCAAACAAGAAGTGGCGCCTGCGCTGCTTGCCCACGCGACGATCTTTACCGACGAAGTGGCGCAATCCATCAGCATCGGCGAAGCGCAGCACGCCATCGCGCAGGGCCTGATCTGCGAGGCGGACATCCACCAGATCGGTGCGGTCATCAATGGCACCCACCCCGGCCGGACCGCTGACGACGAGATCACGCTGTTCGATGGCACCGGTGTCGGGCTTCAGGATCTGGCGGTTGCATCTGCCGTCGTTACACTGGCAGTCGCCCAAGGCATCGCCATCGAGGTGGATGTCTAACCATCCCACATGAGGACCGATTATGACACGAGCCACGCGCATCTTCATCAACGGGTTCGGTCGCATCGGCCGGACCATCTTTCGTCAGGTGATGACCGGCTCTCGTCCAATCGAGGTCGTGGGGATAAACGATGTGGCCGCACTGGATACCTGTGCCTATCTGTTGCGGTACGACAGCGTCTTTGGTCCCTTCCCTACCCCGATCAAGGTGGCGCCGGGCGTCTTGGACGTGGCTGGGCGGCAGGTTGCCTTTCACCACGTCTCTGACCTGCGTCTGCTCGATCTTAGTGACGTGGACGTGGTGCTGGAATGCACCGGACAGGCCCATACGCGCGACGTGGCACAGGCCGGACTGGATGCCGGTGCGCGGCGTGTCCTGATTTCAGGGCCCTCGAAGGCGGCGGATGTCACCGTCGTCTTGGGCGCACAGGACACCTTGCCCGACACGGCGCGGATCGTCTCGAACGCCTCCTGCACCACCAATGCCATCGCACCGCTGCTGCGCACGCTGGATGACCGTGCCAGGATCGGGCGCGCCCATATCACCACGATTCACTGCACCACGGGCAGCCAGCCCACCGTCGATCGCCCCGGCGACCGTCTGGAACGCAGCCGCGCGGCGGGGGAATCCATTGTTCCCACCTCCACCAGCGCTGCGGCCCAACTCGCCACTATTCTGCCGGGACTCGCCGATCGACTAAGCGTTGCCGCGGTCCGCATCCCATCGATTTCAGTGTCGGCCATAGATGCCGTTATTCAGCTCAACACCCCCCCCGCCGATCTGGACGGGCTGCTTCGCGATATTGTCGATGGCCAGGTGATCGGCGCAACCGAAGACCCTTGTGTGTCCATCGATTTCAGGGGGCGGACGGAAAGCCTGATCCTTGCCCATCCCGAAACCCAGCGGGTCGGCGCACAACAGATCCGCATCTTTGGCTGGTACGATAACGAATCCGGCTTTTCTGCTCGGATGCTCGACATAACGGAGCGGCTTGCGCCCTCCTTTTCCTAGGAATGATCCCTCATGGCCCTCGACAAAACACCGCCGCTGCCGGAAAAGCAGGCGGCATTGGACTATCACGCCTTTCCGACCCCCGGAAAGCTTGAGATCCGTCCGACCAAGCCCATGGCCACGGCGCGCGATTTGTCCCGTGCCTATTCCCCCGGCGTCGCCGACGCGTGTATGGAAATCGCCCGAGATGCATCCCTAGTCATGAACTATACCGCGCGGCGCAACCTAGTCGCGGTGATTTCGAACGGCAGTGCGGTGTTGGGTCTGGGCAATATAGGTGCGCTGGCCTCCAAGCCGGTGATGGAAGGAAAGGCGGTCCTGTTCAAGAAATTCGCCAACATCGACTGTTTCGACATCGAAGTGGATGAGACTGACCCGGAAAAGCTGGCCGATCTGGTTTGCAAGCTGGAACCGACCTTCGGCGCGATCAACCTTGAAGATATCAAAGCACCGGACTGCTTTGTCGTTGAACGGATCTGCCGCGAACGCATGGGCATTCCGGTGTTTCACGACGATCAGCATGGAACGGCCATTGTGGTGGCGGCTGCGGCCCAGAACGCGCTGCACATCGCGGGCAAACGGCCCGAGGATGTGCGACTGGTGGGGATCGGTGCAGGTGCGGCGGGCACCGCCTGCCTTGCCATGCTGGCCAGTCTCGGTATCCCGGAACAGAACATCACTGTCTTCGACCGTTTCGGCGTGCTCCACAGTGGGCGGAGCGACCTTGCCCCCGAGCAGCGCCGCTTTGCCACCGGAACCGAAGGGATGACCTTGGCCGAGGCGTTGACTGGCGCAGACATGGTGTTGGGCGTCTCTGGCCCCGGCGCCCTGCAGGCCGACATGATTGCGGGCATGGCGGACCAACCGATCATCCTTGCGCTGGCCAACCCGGTGCCGGAAATCATGCCCGAATTGGCACGCGCTGCTGCCCCCGGTGCGATGATCGCGACGGGGCGGTCCGACTTCCCAAATCAGGTCAACAACGTCTTGTGTTTCCCGTTTATCTTTCGTGGCGCGCTGGACGTCGAGGCGACCTGCATCAACGAAGAAATGAAACTGGCCTGTGTTGCGGCCATCGCAGGACTGGCCCGTCAGACGACCTCGGCCGAGGTCGGCGAGGTTTATGAGAATGAAAAGCTGACCTTTGGGCCGGACTACCTGATCCCCAAACCGTTCGATCCCCGATTGTTGCCGACCATCGCCGTGGCCGTCGCGCGCGCGGCGATGGAGACCGGCGTGGCACGCCGGACGCTTGATCTGGACGCCTATCGGCAGTCATTGGACGCCTTGGTGTTCCGCTCGTCCTTGACTATGCGCGGCGTGACGGAGGCGGCGCGGCGGTCCCGCCGCAGGATCGTCTTCGCCGAGGGCGAAGACCGTCGAGTGTTGCGCGCGGTGCAGGGTCTGTCAGAAGAGGGACTGCACACGCCAATCCTTGTGGGCCGTCCTGACGTGATTGCGCAGCGGCTAGAACAGATGGAGTTGCCAATCGCCGCCGGGCGCGACTTCGAGATCGTGAACCCGGAACAGGACGCACGATACGACGAGTATTGGCGCAGTTATCACGACCTGATGAAACGCCAAGGCGTGACGCCGGATCAGGCGCGCGCGATCCTGCGCACGAACACCACGGCAATCGCCGCGGTGATGGTCCACCGCGGCGATGCGGACAGCATGATTTGTGGCACATTCGGCCAGTATTCATGGCATCTGAACTATATCCAGAAAGTACTTGAAACCGACAATCTGTCCCCGGCCGGGGCACTGTCGCTGATCATCCTCGATGATGGACCGATGTTCGTGGCTGACACTCATGTCACCACTGACCCGGATGGCAAATCTCTGGCGCGGACGATCGTGGCCGCTGCCCGGCATGTCCGGCGGTTTGGAATAGAGCCGCGCATCGCGCTGTGTTCGCGGTCGCAGTTCGGCGACCTCGATTGCCGGTCCGGCGTTGTCATGCGGGATGCGCTGACAATCCTAGACCGGATCGCGCCGGATTTCGAATATGAGGGTGAGATGCAAACCGAGCTTGCGTTGAACCCTGAATTACGAGAGCGCCTGTTGCCGGGGAACCGGCTGACCGGGCGCGCGAATGTGCTGATCTACGCCAACACCGACGCCGCCGGCGCGGCGCGCGATCTACTGAAAGGTGTTGCGGACGGCCATGAGGTGGGACCGATCCTGATGGGCATGGGCAATCGCGCCCATATCGTGACGCCCGAGGTCACACAGCGCGGTCTGATCAATATTGCCACCCTCGCCAGCACGGAAGTCGCGAGCTACGGGTAATTCCAACGGCCCCATGGATTGACCCGCGCCCATTGTCGGTTGGTGATCGAATTTACGGTCGTGGAATCGCTGACGAAGCGGTTCCATCGGCGTTGTTGCAGGGATCGATCATTGGGCCGAACTGGCCCTTACCCATAGTTTTGGTCAAGCGATTGGCTCGAACTCGGGGCGTCCGAGCGCGGTCACTTTGTTGAGAATGTGGGCGCCGATCCTGGCCTCTGTCTTCTGGTTTGGAAAGCTGCGTGCTTTTAGTTTGGGTCCGATGGCCGTCTTCCAGCGGCCCATCTGGGTTTCACCGCGACTGCGCTGATTGTAGCCGCTGTTCGCTTGCCAAGCTAACCGCCCAACCGTGTTTATGGCGGCGATACGCTGATCGCGACCCGATGGACCCTGCGCGGCGGTCGGGCGTGGAACGGCGGTCTTCGGGGGAGGGATGATGATTTCAAGTGGCGCGCCAAAACGCTCCACGAGCATGGCGGTGGTGGGCTCTCCATCAAAAGCGCCATCGGCAATAAATTGGCTCACGTCGGCGTCAATCTGCTCTAGGAGATCAGGCAAGGCAGTTGGGTGGCCCACGTCGTCCTTGGTCAGATCGACACAAACGATGTCACCGCTGCCAAGGTCCAGTCCGAGGTGCAACTTGCGCCACGACCTCCGTCTGGCCTTTTTTTTGTGTTTATTTTGAAGCCATTCGCCTTCGCCGAAGATCTTCAGGCCGGTGCTGTCCACCACCAAAGTGACCGGCTCCTCTGCCTGTTCCCTCGACACCCTCGGCAAGATCAACCCTGCGCGCCGAAGCGATAGGGTCGAGACGCCCGGAACCGGAAGACCAGCCCCATGAGCCTGACAAGACCGCGCACAAACCCTTCAGTTTGGCGCAGTGGCTGTTTATAAACCATACCAAGCGTCAGGCAGACCGTGATCGCCAGATCGGAATACACAGGTTGGCCACCGCCCGTCTTTCGCCGCTCAGCTCGCCAGTCCGCCTCGACATCCGGGCTCAGCCAAACCGTCAAATCGCCACGATTTCGCAGGCCATCATTGTAGGATTCGTTACCCGGTACCGTTTCTTCGCAAACTTATGACGGCGTGAGGCGTTGAACTGGCTTTGATGATGTGACCGTCCTCCTTTGTGGATCATTGCAGACCCACCTTGGCACATCGATGCCGTCGGGGGGCGGTCACATCAACAAAGCCACGGAAAGGTGCGGCAGGTCAACTTTCGTTTCCTTGCGATGGCAAACCACTACGTATTCGAGCCAGCGTTCTGCAATCCTGCTGCCGGATGGGAGAAGGGTCAGATCGAGAAGAACTTGCAGGATGCCCGGCATCGTTTGTGGCAACTCATGCCGCGCTTTCCTCATGTTGCGGCACTGAATGAGTGGCCGGAACATCGCTGTGTCACGCTGTGGGGCAAGATCCCGCATGCAGCATTGCCGGGGAGCGTTGCTGATGTTTGGGCCAATGAACAAGCTGCGTTGATGCCTTTGCCACCCGCCTTCGATGGCTTTGTCGAGCACACATGAAACGTCCTCCTGCAAAAGGATGAATCACAGATCAAACCAAAAGGGAAATCAGCGATTCAAGTTTTAAGTTCGCCGCTTTAGCGCCTGATTGCGGCGATAAGCGTTCCGAGGAAATCCGGTAGGTCGGCCGGGTTGAGCCAGCGCATAACCGCGACAATGCCGTCAGTTGGACTGATCCAGATGAAGTTGCCGCCTGCACCCTGTGCGCTGAAGGCATCCTCGGGCAGCTTTGGATTGGCTTCGCGCCCACGGTTCAGCCACCAGAGGAAGCCATATTTGTCGAGTGTTGGCGTCGGTTCGAGCGAGCGTTGCATCCAGTTGCTTGGCAGGATCTGCTGGCCTTCCCATTCACCGCCATGACTGACAAAAAGACCGAAACGCGCATGATCGCGCGCGCTGATGAACATACCCCCACCCCAGTGGCCGCCGCCGGAAACCGATTGCAGCAGCTTGCCGTCGATCTCGACCCATGAAGTTGAATAGCCCTGCCATGTCCAGCGATCGGAGGCCCCGATGCGGTCCATGATCCGCTCGCGCAGGACATCGGGCAGCGGTCGGCGGAACAGGCACATCAGCGCGTAGGCCAGCGCGTTCACCCGCACGTCGTTGTACTCGTAGAAGCTCCCCGGCTCTCTCACTTCACGCAGTTGCCCCTTGCGGCTGTTGTCTGCCCCGACGCCGCTCTGGCGATGATGGTCGATCTGATCATTCTTGCCGAAGATCTCTCCGCTCCATTCGCTATTCATCTGGAGCAGGTGCCGCCAGGTGATCCTGGCGTTGTGAGGGCTCGAGAAATGAGGACCGTCGACCGTCTTGCCCACAGGCTCGTCGATATCGCTGATCAGCCCATCCTGCACTGCCAGCCCGGCCAGCACAGATAGATAGCTCTTGGCGACCGAGAAGGTCATATCTGGACGGTCGGCATCGCCCCATTCAGCCACCCGCTTGCCGTGATGCAGAACGATCCCCGAGGGACCGCCGCGCTCGGCAACGGGGCCGATAATCTCGGACCAGGGGCCGCTCTCATTCCACTGGACATTTCCTACATAGGAGCCTTCGGGATGGTACATGCTGCGCGGCCAGGCAGTCTCATGCTCTAGGGCGAAGTCGACCACGTCTTGAAGTTCAGGGGTAGCGGCAAAGGAGGTCATGGCCGGTTCTTTCGGTAACGAACGGGTATTTGGCGCTTAACGCACCAGGCAAGTTTCTGGCGGAAGGCGCCGCTGTCGAAATGGACCGCGGCACGAGCGATCGCTGGTTCACTGGTCATGGGCAATGACTCCTGTCGACAAGTGCTTGGGATGGATATGCAAATGCGAAAGTCGAAGTATCGACTGATCGCCGCATGAGGTCAAGTTAGGAAACCGCAGCAAAAAGTGGGGGCCGATTATGTGGAGGGTGCATCCCGGCGTCTGCTGCTGCGCCACCTCCCGGCCCTGTCGCAAGAGCATTGTGAAAAAGTTCGCAATTTTTTACTTGATTTGATGGGTTGTAGCCCACAAGCTTGTCCGTGAAACATGCAGCAGATCAGACTACCTGCCATGTCCACGCCAGGGCTGCCGCTGTTCGGAGGCCCCTTCGCTCCGGAATGAGGACTCTTATGAACATTCGCCTGAACAAAGTCTCCGCGCTCGCTCTGGCAGCTGCCCTTCTGGCTCATCCTGCTGTGGCCGGACCTGAGGACAACTCGCTCCATTGGGCGTCAGATTCGATGCCGTCAAATATCGATTTCTACCAGCATACGATCCGCGAAGGCATCGTCCTGATGAACCACATCTGGGACGGTCTGCTTTATCTGAATGACGAGACGGGGGAATTCGAGCCGCATCTTGCGGAGTCGTTTCGCTTCATCGACGACACCACGCTGGAGTTCGTGCTGCGCCCTGGTGTGAAGTTCCATAACGGTCAAGAACTGACTGCTGACGACGTGGTTGCGACAGTGGATTACGTGACGACCAATGCGACGCCCCAGTCGGTCTTCTTTCTGGAGGGTGCCGAGAAGATCGACGATCGCACCGTGAGGCTCTTTACCGGCGAGGTTTACCCCGCCATTCTCGACTATCTGGCGAACCTCCTGCCCATCTATCCCGGTGAGTACTATGCCGAGGTGGGGCCGGAAGGAATGTCGCGCGCTCCGATCGGCACGGGTCCCTACCGCGTGACCGAGCATATCGCGGGCGAGCGCGTCACGATGGAGGCGTTTCCGGATTATTTCGGCGGGCTGAAGCAAAAGCCCTCGATCGAGACCCTGGTTTTCCGGCGTATCGGCGAATTCAACACGCAGGCCATTGAGTTGATGAGCGGCGGCATTGACTGGATCTGGCGCGTACCGCCGGATGCCGTGGATCGGCTGGAGGCTGTTGAGTCGATAAAAGTCGACGCAGGCGAAACGTTGCGCATCGCCTTCCTCGGCATGGATGCTGTCGGGCGCTCGGGGGACAGCCCGATGCAGGATTTGAAAGTGCGGCAGGCCATCAACCACGCGATCGACCGCGAAGCCATCCGGGCAGCGCTGATGGGGCCGGGATCCAGGGTAATCAACACGCCCTGTCCTCCCGCACAATTTGGCTGCGTCACCGACACCGCCGTGATCTACGAATACGATCCGGAGAAGTCGCGTGAACTTCTGGCGGAAGCTGGGTATCCGGACGGCTTCTCCGTCGACTTATGGGGCTATCGCGACAGGCCGCTGATCGAGGCTGTGCTTGGAAGCCTCGCCGAGGTGGGGATCGACGGGCGCCTGAACTTCGTCCAGGCCTCTGCCATCGCAACCGCCCGCGACGAGGGTCGGCTTCCGATCTGGTTTCAGGCGTGGGGGTCGAACTCGGTCCGCGATGTCAGCGCATCGGCGGGCTTCTGGTTCTCCGGCTCGGATGTTGATTATTCCAGGGACGACCGCGTCATCGAGTTGCTGAAACAGGGCAATACCACTGATCCAGAGCAGCGCCTCGAAGCCTACGGCGCGATGATCCAGCGGGTCACGGAGCAGGCCTATCATGTGCCTCTCTTTACCTATGCGCTAAACTACGCTTACAACTCCAAGCTGGAGTTCACCCCGGTTCCGGACGAAACGCCGCGCTTCTTCCGGTCGCGCTGGGTCGAGTGATGGCGCGCCTTTTGCTGGACCTTGGCTGAGGGGGCCGCTGCATGCTTCTCTACATGGCGCAACGGATCGGCTTGGCAGTCTGTGTCTGCCTAGCCGTTTCGCTCCTGGCATTCCTCCTCCTCAACGCGTCCGGCGACGTCGCAGCCGCCATCGCAGGGGAGGAGGCCACGCCGGAGCAACTGGCGGCTATTCGCGCGGAACTCGGGCTCGAACGACCCTGGTTGGTCCGCTACGCCGAGTGGATCGGTGCTGCGCTGACGGGCGATTTCGGCAACTCCCTGTTCTTCCAGCGGCCAGTGTCCGAGCTGATCTTCTACAGGCTTCCGACCACGCTGACCCTGGCATCTCTCGCGGCCGTCATCATGCTGTCCCTGGCGGTGCCGCTCGGAGTGCTTGCCGCCCTCTGGCCGGGTTCTTTCGTCGACCGGGCCGCGCTTGCGATCGCGGTCATGGGGCAGGCGATGCCGAACTTCTGGTTCGGCCTCATTCTCCTCGTCGTCTTCTCGCTCATGCTCGGCTGGGCACCTGCCTCCGGATCAGCGACTCTCGGCCACTTTGTTCTGCCGGCCATCGCGCTCGGCTACTATTCGACTCCACCAATGATGCGATTGATCCGCGCCGGCATGATCGAGGCGCTCGCCTCCGACTACGTCAGAACGGCCCGGGCCAAGGGAATCGGCACGGGCAAGGTTATCTTCAAGCACGCCCTGCGTAACGCTGTCATCCCCGTCGTGTCGCTGCTGGCGGTCCAGTTCGGCAACATGCTCGGCGGGTCGGTCGTCATCGAGACCGTTTTCGGCATCCAAGGGCTGGGCTATCTGGCTTGGGAATCCATCTCGCGCATGGATCTTCCGGTGGTCCAGGCAATCCTCCTGATCGTCGCGGTCTTCTACATTGCGCTGGTCCTCCTCTCGGACATGGCCAACGCGTGGCTTGACCCGAGGATTCGCATCCAGTGAGCGCACTCGACCCTACCGCCCCGCCGCCCGGGGAAGGCGCGCCCAAGAGCGACGTGTTACGGCGCCTGCGCGGTAACCCGACCTTCGTCGTCGGCGCTTTCATCTTCCTTCTGATCTTTCTGATGGCCATCTTCGCGCCGCTGCTCGCGCCCTACGACCCGTATTCCCAAAGCATGAGCAACCGTGTCGTGCCGCCGGTCTGGATGGAGCGCGGTTCGTGGGACCATGTTCTCGGCACTGACGGGCTCGGCCGCGACTACCTCAGCCGCATCATCTATGGCGCGCGCATCTCCCTGCTGATCGCCATCTTCACGGTCATCACCTCCGGATTGATCGGCACGACTCTCGGCGTCCTTTCAGGCTATTTCGGCGGCAAGGTCGACCTTGTGATCAACTTCTTCATCATGACGCGGCTGACGCTGCCGGTGGTCATGGTGGCGCTTGCGGTCGTCGCGTTGTTCGGTGGATCGCTGACCGTCGTTATCCTTGTCCTGGGTTTTCTGCTGTGGGACCGGTTCGCGGTGGTGACACGTGCCGCCACGCAGCAACTGCGCAACCAGGAGTACATTCAGGCGTCCAGGTCCCTCGGGTTCACGACACGCCAGATCATCTTCCGTGATGTCCTGCCGAATATCCTCGATCGGTTGGCGGTCATCGCAACCTTCGAGATGGCTCAGGCGATCCTGCTCGAGGCAGCGCTCTCCTTTCTTGGGCTGGGTGTCCAGCCCCCGACGCCATCCTGGGGGCTGATGGTCGCTGAAGGGCGGCAATTCCTGCTTTTCGACCCTTGGCTGATCATGATCCCGGGGGCTGCGATCGTCGTGCTGGTGATGGCGATCAACCTGGCCGGCGATGGTCTGCGGGATGCGATGGCGCCGGAAAACCGAAACTGATCTGCAACCATTACGGAGTGGCAAGCATGCCCGATGAAACTGACGCGCGCGAAACCAGCGTTGCCGCTGCACGGAACTATGTGATCGGCGGCGCCTTCAAGGCCGAACTTGCGCGGCGCGTTGCTGTTCCTTCGGAAAGCCCGCGCGAGGATTCCGGCCCCGACCACCGGCGGTACCTCACACAGGAGATTGCGCCCGATCTGGAGGCAATGGGCTTCAAGACCCGCATCCTGGAAAACCCGGCCGCCGAGCGCTTGCCGGTCCTGTTCGCGGAGCGGATTGAGGACGATAAGCTTCCGACTGTACTGACCTACGGTCATGGTGACGTTCTGTGGGGCATGGGCGGCGACTGGCAGGAGGGGCGCGATCCTTTCAAGCTGGACGAGGCCGATGGACGCCTTTTCGGTCGTGGCACAGTCGACAACAAGGGCCAGCACACGATCAACATCGCAGCGCTCCGCTGTGTTCTCGAAGCCAAGGGCCGCCTGGGCTTCAACGTCAAGCTGATGATCGAGATGGGGGAGGAAAGTGGCTCGCCCGGCCTCAAGGAAGTCGCCGAGACGCATCGAGACCTCTTTTCCGCAGACGTTCTTATCGCCTCCGACGGGCCGCGCACGGCAGTCGAGACGCCGACCATATTCCTCGGCGCGCGCGGCGGCATGGGGTTTCACCTCATCGCCGATGAACGTCCGGGTGCCTATCATTCGGGCAACTGGGGCGGGCTGCTGGTCAATCCTGGCATTCGGCTGGCACATGCTTTGGCGACAATTACCGATGCCAAGGGACGTATCGCGTTACGCGAATGGACACCGGGAGAGATCCCCGAGAACGTCCGCAATGCGCTCTCGACCATTTCGCTTGAGCCGGACCCCAGCGATCCGGTAAGTGACCCCGAGTGGGGGGAGCCAGGCCTGGTCGGGCCAGATCAGGTTTTCGGCTGGTGCAATTTCGAGATCCTCGCCTTCACCTGCGGGCGCCCCGAGGCACCGGTAAACGCGGTGCCAGGTTGTGCGCGCGCGACCTGCCAGCTCCGCTATGTGGTCGGCGTCGAAACCGCCCGCATCCTGCCTGCATTACGCGAACATCTTGACGCGCATGGATTTCAGGACATAAAGATCGAGCCGATGAAGCGCGGTTTCTTCACCGCGACCCGAACCGATCCGAACAATGAATGGGTCCGTCTCGTCACGGCCTCGATTCAGGAGACAACTGGCAAGGCACCTGCGGTCCTGCCCAATCTTGGTGGCTCGCTACCTAACGAGATCTTTGTTGAGACGCTCGGCATGCCCACAGTCTGGGTCCCGCATTCCCACCGCGCCTGCGGCCAGCACGCCCCTGACGAACACATGCTCCTGTCGGTTGCAGAGGAGGCTGCCGCCATCATGGCGGGAATCTTCCACGACATTGGCGAACGGGCATGAACGAAACGGAGCGCGACCCTGTCTTGACGGTCGACGGGCTGACAGTCAGTCTTCCGATGAGCGGCGACCGGCCTTATGCGGTGGAAGATCTCACGTTCCGCGTGGACGTCGGGGAGATTGTCTGCATCGTGGGGGAGTCGGGCTCGGGAAAGTCGGTTACGGCATTCACGACGATGGGCCTCCTGCCGAAGGCTCTGAAGCCGTCGTCCGGCCGCATGATATTTGAGGGACGGGATATCCTCACCATGCGGCCGCGCGAGCATGCCCGCCTGCGCGGCAATCGCATGGCGATGATCTTTCAGGAACCGATGACGTCGCTCAACCCGTGTTTTACGGTAGGCGACCAGATCGAGGAGGTCTTCCAGGCGCATAGCAATATCAGCCGTGCAGAGCGAAAGGCAAAGACGATTGCTCTTATGGAAGAGGTGCATCTTCCGGAAGTGGAGCGCATCTACCGATCTTACCCGCATGAGCTGTCCGGGGGGCAGAGGCAACGCATTGTAATTGCGATCGCTCTGGCCATGAACCCCTCGCTTCTGATTGCGGACGAGCCCACGACTGCACTGGACGTGACGACACAGGCGCAGATCCTGTTGCTGATGAAACGGCTGAAGGACACCCACGGGGCAGGCATCCTCTTCGTGACCCATGATTTCGACGTCGTGGCCGAGATTGCCGACCGGGTTATCGTGATGCAGACGGGGCGCATCGTCGAGCAGGGTCCGGCCCAGGTCGTCCTGTCCAACCCGCAGCACCCGTATACCCGCCAGTTGATCGCGGCGGTTCCGCCCCGCCGCGCTGTCGAGCCCCCGCCCCTCCCGGCCGACGCCAAGACCATTCTGGAAGTAAAAGGGCTTACAAAGACATTCAACGTCGCGCGCACCCTCCTGTCGCCAGCCCGCAGCGTGCACGCAGTGCGACCGACGTCATTCAGCCTGAAGGTGGGGGAAACCCTTGGCATCGTCGGCGAGTCGGGTTCGGGGAAAACGACGCTTGTGCGCACGCTGATCCGCCTGATCGAGCCCGATAGTGGCGAGACGCTTATTGACGGCACAGACTTTGCGAAGCTGTCGAAGGACAAGCTCCGGCGTTTCAGGAGCCAGATCCAGATCGTGTTCCAGGATCCCTATGGCTCGCTGAATCCGCGTCGCACGATCGGCGACCAACTGGTCAGTGCTCCCATCAATTTCGGAATGGCGAAGGCGAAAGCTTGGTCACAGGCCCACGAACTGATGCGCGTCGTGCGCCTCAATCCCGAGGTTCTCGGGCGGTACCCGTCGCAGTTCTCCGGCGGCCAGCGGCAACGCATCTGTATCGCGCGCGCTTTGATGATGGCACCGAAGATCCTGATAGCCGACGAGGCGGTTTCGGCGCTCGACGTGTCCGTGCAGAAAGAGGTGCTTCAGCTTCTCAAGGACGTCCGCGACCACATGGGACTCACGATGCTGTTTATCACGCACGACCTGCGGGTGGCAGCACAGATTTCCGATCGCATCGCAGTGATGAAGGACGGGGAAATCGTCGAGATCGGAACCGCTCGCGCCGTCTTCGAGCACTCGACAAACGACTACACCAAGTCACTTCTTGCATCGATGCCGGGCATGAACTGGGATGTACCGCAGATCAAGCCAGTAAGCGCCTGACGTCGAGCCATCGAGAAGGTCGGGCGGTATTGCCAAGTTGTTGGTGTCAGTTTGTGGAATTTGGAACAGACATGATCACGTAGCGAATTCCGCAGTGTAGTCGGCCCAGAGGCTGAAGGCACTGGAGCGGGCATGGCGGTATGAGGCTGCGGTGAGTTGGTGACGGCGGGGATGGAAAATCAAGTTGATCTGATCGTGTGCAGCTAGAAACCTTTGAGCCTGCCGGTGGGATTTAAACTTGCCGAAGATCTTCTCTCGTTTGCGGGTCGGCCGATGCGAAACCTCGATCGCGTTGTTCAGACCCTTGTGGGCACGGTGGTCAGCGTCCGGGGCTACTGTTTTAATCGGGTTAAGGTAGCTGCGTAGTTTGTCGGTGATGACGACCCTCGGTTGGCCAAACTTTGCAACTAGGCTTTTGAAAAACCGCTTTGCTGCCTTAGCGTTGCGGCGAGTTTGGACGAGGATATCGAGGACGTTGCCATTTGCGTCGATTGCGCGCCTGAGCCAGTGCTTCTTGCCACGGATCGAGATCACGACTTCGTCCAAGTGCCACTTGTCGTTCGGTCGTGGTCGATCCCGGCGGATACAATCTGCGAAATGTCGACCAAAGCGGTTGACCCAAAGCCGGATCGCTGGGAGTGTCCTGAACTCTGTGTATGAGGCTTAGCCCATGCTATTTTCACGGGTCATATGTTGAACCGTTCGGGGTATAGAATAGCAAACTGGTTTCGTGCGGCAACCCATTCTCTGACGGCTCTGCCTGTCTTCTCAAAGCTGCGAATGGCCAGATAGATGAGCTTTGTCGCGGCATCGTCGGTTGGAAAGCTGCCCCGTGTTTTGGTGGTTTTGCGGATCACTCTGTTCAGGCTCTCGATCGTATTTGTCGTATAGATGATTTTGCGCACGGCCGTCGGGAAGGCGAAGAACGGGATGACCTCCTGCCACGCGCGCCGCCAGCTTGGGGCGATCGAGGGATATTTCTGACCCCATTCCGCCTCAAACCCAGCGAGCGCCTTTTCGGCCTCGGTGTCGTCTGTGGCCTGATAAATCCGCTTGAGGTCCTTTGCCACGGCCTTGCGATCTTTCCATCCGCAGAAGTTCAGGGAATGGCGGACGAGGTGGACGATGCAGGGTGAAGGGCGTCTTGGGATTGGTCCAGTGGACCAATCCAGCCCTGAACGGGCGGAGCCCCGGACTGGACGGTCGTGTCAGGAAAGGCTGCGTTGATGGCATCTGGAAAGCCTTTGAGGCCGTCTACGACAGCGATGAGGATATCTTCGACCCCGCGATTGCGCAGATTGTTCATCACCGAGAGCCAGAACTTGGCCCCTTCGTTGTTGGCGATCCGTTCGTCAGGAAAACGGTCCCCCAGACCGTTTTCAGACCCGCCTCACCCCAGAACCTCGCGCTCCCCCTCCGGCGTGACGCCCAGGGCCACGTAAACCGCCTTGTTCTTGACCTGCCGGCTTTCGGCGTCGCGGATTTTGACGCGTAGGGCATCAAGGAAAACGATGGGATACATCGGCTCCAGGGCGCGGTTTTGCCAGTCTGATACCTCTTCAAGCACAGCGTCGGTCACGCGGCTGACGAGATCGGCGGAAACCTTCAGACCGTAAACCTCTTCCAGATGGGCGCGAATGTCGCGGGTCGATAACCCAGCCGCGTAGAGCCCGATGATCTTGTCGTCCATCCCGTCGATCCGGGTCTGGCCCTTCTTGATCAGCTCAGGTTCAAAACTGCCTGCGCGGTCGCGCGGGACATCAATTGGCAGGGCCCCATCATTGCCCTTCACCGTCTTGCGCGCACTTCCATTACGGCGGTTGCCTTGTTCGATCGCTGGGGCTTCGCCAGGCTCGTAGCCTAGATGCTCAGTCAGTTCTGCTCCCAGCATCCGCTCCATCAGACGGACCTTCAGCTCCTTCATCAGGCCCTGGTCGCCAAGCAAATCGTCCGCGTTCTCAACGCCGCTCAGCAGCTCGTCTGAAACTTCCTTCGAAATCGTCATTGTAGTCATGCTCCTTCGTTGGTGAAGCATGGGTCAAATTACTCATACACAGAAGGTCAGACACTCTCGATCGGAAGACCAAGGGCATCGACCGCAGTGTGGATTTCGTGGTCAGACCGCCTTTGGAGCAGCCGATAGCGTGAGCTTCAGCCCCCCCCTTGACCGCTTACAACGGCCTGCGCCTTGCAGATGGTCGCATCCACCAGAACATATTTAAAATCCGGTTCCGCATTCAAAGCCTTGAAAAGGCTTTCCCAAATGCCAGCTATCGTCCACAATCGGAACCGCGAATGGGTCGTTTGCCAATTCCAAGCTCTGGTGGCAAATCTCGCCACGGTGTTGCAGCTCTCGCCGGCCAGAGAATGGCGTCCACAAAGAGCCGGTTATCGGTTCCGGACCGTCCCCAGTCGCCTTACTTGCCAGGAAGAAGGGCTTCAATCCGCGCCCACGGCGCATCTGTCAAAGTTCGTCTGTTCAAGATCGCCTCTGTTTTCAATCTTAAATCAAAAGTTACCCCATATAGGGATCACCTAAATGCAGACGCCGCCTAGTGTCACGTGGGTTTGGGATAGCGCCAAGCTGCTCTTGGAAATGGATAGTTATTATACCATATTCAAGCATGACTTTTGAGTATGACCCCGCCAAAAGCGCTTCAAATCTGGTGAACCATGGCATCGACTTCGATCAGGCGCAGGCACTCTGGGACGATCCGTGGATACTCGAGGCGCCGGTCAACACCGAAGGTGAGCCGCGCCTGCTAACGATCGGTAAGATCGAAGGTAAGCACTGGGCGGCCGTCTGGACTCCGCGAGGTGATGCAGTACGGATCATATCAATCCGCCGCGCCCGGAAAAAGGAGATTGGATACTATGAAAACATCTGAATTCGACGCTAAGTTCCACGCCGGAGAAGACGTCAGCGATGCTGTGGACTGGTCCCGGGCCCGTCGCCCGAACGATCAACCCAGGCGCGTGAATGTGGATTTCCCGGCGTGGGTTGTGGACGGCCTCGATAAGCAGGCGCGGCATCTGGGTGTGACCCGGCAATCACTGATCAAGCTTTGGATCGCTGAGCGCTTGCAGTAACCGATTGCCGGCTAAGGGAAGTTGATATCGGGTATTGTAGATATTCCACGTCTGTTCAATCAGTTGGCCCTGAGTGGATCTCAATTTCTCGACCGAGATCGCCTCTCGTCTCCTATCTTCGGAAAAAACCTGCGGATGGAGTGGTAGATGTGAAGATCTGGCTTTGGATCCGGCTTCTTGCGTCGAAATCGTTCAACGAACTCCCTCGCCTCTTCCACTCCACCCACGCGCCGCACCTCTTCGGAGCTTGTTTCCGTCGGTCTGTCTGACAAACCATCAGGATTGGCTCGCGTTTGTGCGCCCCACATCCATTCGTCAGTACGGAATGATTCCTAGCCCCATTCGGACTAGTGAGCCTTCAGGACCGCGAGCAGCACTGAGATGCGGGGTGGACACTGCACCGCCGCTGACCGGCGCGATCAGCGGCTTAGGCGTTAGGACGCTCTTTCTCGAGTGCTGCCGCGAAGTGTCGTTTGAATTTTGCAACGGTGTGAGCGTCGAATTTCATGTGTTCCGCAAGCGTTGCAATATCGTCCACCTTTTCATCAACGAACCATCCGGGTTCGAACCCCTTGAACACCATGCTCATGCCCATCATGGCTAGGGTGTTATCGCAGGCATGTTCCGTAAAGGTGTCAGTAAGTTCCTGCCCCCGCTTGGAAAGTTCGAACGCCGTTCCCGATCCGTTTTCTGTGAAAACGCCTTCTTTGATGCCCCGTCGCATCCAATCCAGCGGAATCCATCCGCAGAGGCGTGCGCGAAAGGCTTCTGTTCATCCGTCTTCGAGCCACCGGATGTCGACGGTGACCGTTTCCACGTTATCCGAGATTGTCATAATCACTCCTGTTTTGGGAGTATCCGGGTATCCGCTCTATGCACGCTTGTCCAGATCAAGAATGCGGAATGGCAAGTCGGAATGGCAGGCACCCTACATACACAGCAATACCGGAAACTCGTACAGACACTGGTCGATGCCCGGAAGACAATCGGCTTGTCGCAAGCCAACTTGGCGCTGCGCCTCAATCGCCCTGCATCGTTTGTTGCTAAAGTGGAGCTATGTGAGAGGAGACTTGATGTTATCGAGTTTCTGGTTTGGATACGTGCAGTTTCGAGTGACCCAGAGCCCATAATCCACGCATTATTGCGCGAGCTTCCCGAACAGATTCCTCGATGAGAATGCGTTCGCACTGCCGCGGGCTCGCCATGGCTTCACACCTTGAACGGTATTGCCAAGTTGTTGGACGCCTCTGATCTGGGTATGGCGAGCGGATGAACATTCCAACTCACATGCTGCGTCTGAAGGGCTTCCGTTATCCTCGTGAGATCATTGCGTACTCTGTCTGGGCCTACCATCGTTTAGCTCCGAGTACGGCTGATGTTGAAGACCTGTTGGCCGCGCGGGAAGTGATGGTCAGGGGGAAGCGATCCGGCTTTGGGTCAATCGCTTTGGTCGGTATTTCGCGGATTGCATCCGCCGGGATCGACCACGGCCGAACGACAAGTGGCACCTGGACGAAGATGTGATTGCGATCCGTGGCAAGAAGCACTGGCTCTGGCGCGCAATCGACGCAAATGGCAACGTCATCGATATCCTCGCGCAAACACGCCGAAACGCTGAGGCAGCAAAGCGGTTTTTCAAAAGGCTGGTTGCTAAGTTTGGCCAACCGAGGGCCGTCATCACCGACAAACTACGCAGCTACATCAACCCGATTATGACAGTAGCCCCGGACGCTGACCACCGTGCCCACAAGGCTCTAGACAACGCGATCGAAGTATCGCACCGGCCGACCCGAAAACGAGAGAAGATATTTGGCCAACTCAAATCCCACCGGCAGGCTCAGAGGTTTCTGTCTGCACATGACCGGGTCAAACTGATCTTCCGCCCCCGCCGCTATCAACTCGCAGCAGCCTCATACCGCCACGCCCGCTCCGATGCCTTCAGCCTCTGGGCCGACTACACCGCCGAAATGGCCGCATAATCCAGCCTTTGCCAACCCTTCACAGTCTGGTGCAATCAACTTGGCAATACCGCCACTGCGATGTGCGCCTTCGTGGAGTTGGGTGCACATCGGGACAACTGATTCCACGGGCGTCAGGACGCAGCAGTCAACCGGTCCAGCACCAGCACGGTTCGGTCATCGAAATACTCAGTGCTGGTCGATCCTTTGACCGTGGCGAATGCACCGATCTTGTGAAAGTCAGAGTCTTCCGCCGCAGTGAAGGCCTGTTCCCACGCCGCCGCCGAAATGTCACGGGGCCGAACAGGAAAGCCGTCGGTGAATATTTCGATACTGTGTACGTCTTCCTTCGCGCGGACTTCATCCACGACCTCGCTCAGGCCCGGTATAGTACCATTCATCGAATCAAAGTTCAGCGCGTTGCCGGTGCCGTTGGCGAGTTTATGCTGCACACGGATGCCCCCGCGCAGGAACGCGCGAACGTCGTCGATGGCGTGGTCCAGCCCATTGGACTTGGCCGCTTTACCAATGATATCGTCCATCTGCGCAGCGGTAAGGTGCTGTTCGGCCACCGCATTGTCCAGCCCCAGAAGGATGCCGCGCCTTGTTGCGGCCTCGATCGTGTCAGGATCGTCCATTGTGGTCGCAAAGTGTTGGAACAGCGCCACCCGGGCGTGGGTCGATACGGCGTCGATAATCTTTTCATGGAACAGCACTTCGGTTCCGTTCAGCCGGATGCCAGTGTCGCCAAGGGTAATAAAGCGCCAAACGTCGCCGCAGTCGATCGCCAAGGCCACGGTCGTAGAGGGCGCGATCGGCACCGAAAGCGGCGCGCAGCGTGCGGAAAGTGCATTGGACAGATAGGCGATGATCTTGGCCAGTGGCAGGCGTCTTGCCGCGGGATCCAGCAGCAGAGCGGCGGTGGCCTGAGCCACAGTCAGCGCTGCAACCCGCCCCATCCCGATACCGTCCATTACCGTGCCATGGGCGTCTGTCGCACCATCGAATATGCCAAAGACGACACCGGGCAGGATCAACGGCACATCGTCGCCCTGTCGCCCGGGGGCACGATATTTCGCGTGGTTCACAAGTTCGATTTTCATAGCTCTCACAGGAATGCAGAATCGCGGTTGTCGGCAAAGCGGAACACGGCGTAAACGCAGGCTCCGGTGCTTGCCAGAAGCACGGTGGACAGGGCGGCTGCCAATCCGAATTCACCATCCAGAACCGCCAGATAGATCTTCACCGGCATAGTGATTGTCCCGGAACTGTAGATGATCAGCGTACTGGATAACTCGTTGATTGCCGTGATGAAGCTCATCAGTGATCCGACGATCAGACCCGGCAGAATCAACGGAACCGTAACTTGGAGAAAGGCGCGCAGCGGCGGCGCGCCAAGGTTAATCGCCGCCTCTTCGATAGAAGGTTTGATCTGTCGCAGGCTGTTGGTGGTCGACCGTACCCCGTAGGGCAGACGGCGGATGAAATAGACCATCACCAAAAGCCCCGCCGCCCCGAAGATATCCAACGGCCCGCCCCGGAAGGTGGTGACAAAGCCAATTGCCATGACCACACCCGGAACGAGATAGGGGACCATCATTAGGAAATCGATCGCGCCTGAAGCCCGGGTTTCACGCCGGACGATGATATAGCTGATCAGCCCGGAAAACACCGTGATAAGCAAAACCGCAAGCAGCGAAAACAGGAAGCTGTTGCCGATTGCCTCAGGGGCGACCCGCCAGATGCGTTGATAGCTTTCCAACCCATAGCCGCCCACAAAAACCGGACCGTTGGTTTTCAGGAACGAGGTATAGACGACCACCGCCATGGGCAGCATCGCCAACAGGACGATGCCATGGCTGAAAAGGTGGACGGCGGCGTTTTGCAGGCCTTGAAGCTGTGCTTTTTGCGGGGGATTGGTCAGTGCGCTGGCATAACGGCGCTTCGCCAAAATCCGCCGCTGGGCGACAAGCGCCAGCATGGAAATCACCATCATGACCATCGACACGGTGACGGCCATGGTCGGTCGTCCACCCAGCTCAGATTTATAGGCGGCCAGTGCGATGGTCGACAAAGTGCGAAATCCGCGACCAAGGATGGCGGGTGTGCCAAAGTCCGCGATGGACAGGACAAAACAGATGATAGCGCCGGTGCTGACTGCGGGAAAGACCAGCGGCAGAGTGATCTTGGTGAACCGTTGCCAAGGCGTACAGCCCAGATTGGAGGCGGCATCCTCATAGGATTTGTTCAGCCCGTTCAGCGCCGTCTGGGTCATCAGAAAGATGAACGGAAAGAACTTCAGTGTGAAGACCAGAATGATTCCGTGCGCACCATAGATCGTCGGGATCGTGACCCCGAACTGTCCAAAAAAATTGGTGATAAAGCCATTTGACCCCAGCATCATGATCCAGGCATAGGCACCGATGAATGGCGGAGCGACCAAAACAAGGATCGCAAGCGTCGAAATCCAGACCCGCCCGCGGATCACAAAACGCGAGGTGAAAAAGGCCAGCGGAATACCGATCAGACAGGCACCCACCGTGCCCAGCACACCGACGAACAGAGTATTTTTCAGGCCGCTGAGATAATAATTCCGGGTAAAAACCTGAACGAAGTTGCCCAAGGTGAATTCGCCAGTCTTGTCATCGACAAAACTGAGCGCAGCCACGCTGAGGATTGGCAGAATCAGCAGGATTGCCAGCACGACGATGATCAGGATCGTGATGCCGGTCCAGAAATCAGGTCGAAAGGTGCGGCCTGCAATCGTCATGACAGCCGCGCCCCGGTGTCAGAGTCCTCGAAAAACGACAGCTCGCTGCGGAGGGTGGCGAAAAAGGCGCGACTGCCCGACTCCAGCGCGATGATCGCGGGGTCAGGGCGGATCACCGCCTTGATCTCTTCTTCCGTGTCAGTGACGGCGAAAACCTCGACTTCGCGACCGATGAAACTGACCTCAGCCATACGCACCGGGATCACCACGTCGTCGGGCCCGGCCTGTGTCGCGTCGGTCAGAACCCGACATTCTTCGGGGCGCAGGGCGCAGACCGCATCGATTGAGGCATCGCCGCCCACGCTTACTTCCGCACCGTTGGCGGCCAGCACGCTTTTGGCACCGTCACGTTTGACCTTGAGAAAATTATTGGCCCCGACGAAGGAGGCTACGAAGCGGTTGATGGGGCGCAGATAGATATCCAGCGGGCTGGCGGCTTGTTGTATCACGCCGCCGTACATGACGCAGACGGTGTCGGACATCGCCAGCGCTTCTTCCTGATCGTGGGTGACATAAACGGTTGTTACGCCCAGATCGCGTTGAATGCGACGCAGTTCGGACCGCAGTTCGACGCGCAGCTTGGCATCAAGGTTCGATAACGGTTCGTCCATCAACAGAACCTTTGGGCGCACCACGATGGCGCGGGCCAGCCCGACACGCTGTTGCTGTCCGCCGGACAATTCGTGCGGCATGCGTTCGGCCAGATGGCCAAGTTGCACCACCTCCAGCACTTCGTTGACGCGCTGGGTAATCTCTTTGCCGCGGATCCGGCGCTGCTTCAGACCAAAGGCCACGTTGTCGCGCACGCTGAGGTGTGGAAATACGGCGTAGTCCTGAAACACCATAGCTACGTCGCGTTGGTATGCAGGAAGGTTCTCGATGGAATTGCCGTCTATCTGAATAGTCCCGGCTGTCTGGGCATGAAACCCGGCGATGGTGCGCAAAAGCGTCGTCTTGCCGCAGCCCGATGGGCCGAGCAGCGTGAAAAATGAACCCGACGGAATCGAGATCGAGATTTCGGACAGGGCTACCACTTCGCCGTAGAGCTTTCTTAGGCCAGTGATGTCGACTGAAGCCATGGGGTTTCCTTCAGGTGTCTCAGGCTTGAAATGCGGCGGGCCGCCGGGATGGGCGGCCCGCCTGACGTTGCAAGGGGAGGTTACTGAACGTCCAGCAACATGTCCTTATACCTGTCGAGCACCTGTTCCCGGTTGTCGGCGGCCCAGGCGGCGTCATAGCCAACCGAGTTCACTTCGGACAGCGGCGTGAGGACCGGGTTTGAGGCGACATCACCGCGCACCGGGCGGCGGCCTTGTTCGGCCACGATTTTTTGCGCTTTTTCCGACAGCATGAAGTCGAGATAGGCTTTGGCACCGTCCGCGTTCGGCGCACCTTTGATCAGCGCCATGGCATCGGGCGCAATCGCCGTGCCTTCCGAGGGATAGATGATTTCGACCGGCCCGCCCCCTTCGACATACCGAAGCGCGGCATCTTCAAGTGTCACGCCGATGGGTAATTCGCCATCGTTCACGAAACGCGGCACCGCGCCTGAACTGTCGGATAGAACGAAGTTGCCCAGCATGCCCTCGTAAACGTTCCAGCCCGCCTCTTCGGTTTCAAAGGCCTGAAGTACGTTCGCAAGCTGGATATAAGCCGAGCCGGATGCTTCGGCGCGTGCGGAGGAGATCATGCCTTTGTACTGCGGATCGGCCAGCGATTGCCAGCTTTTCGGGACGGGCATGCCGTTCAACTTGCCCTCGTTCACGATAAAGACCATCACGATTGCAGTGAAAGGTGTCCAAAGTTCGCTTTGCTTCATGCCCTTGGCCAGCGCGTCGGAGCCTGCGGTATCATAGGCTTCGAACAGGTCGGGGTTAAAGTCGATGACGGTGCCGTCAACGCTCCACAGCACGTCAGCGGCCGGGCTGCTCTTCTCGGCGTTCAAGCGGTTCAGCAACTCGCCCGATCCTGCCTTGATGATCTCAACCGATGTGCCGGTGTCCTTTTCAAAGACAGGCACCAGCGCGTCAATGAAGTTTTGCGGCACGGCAGTGTAAACCGTGATCTTGCCATCAGCCAGCGCCACGCCGGCCGTCAGCGCCAGTGTGGACGCGAGTGCGCTCATTCCCAAAAATTTTTTCATAATGCCCTCCCAAGGGTTGCTTCTGTGACAGACCAGTTGAATTCACCGCACCTGTCACATCCGGTCTCGCTTTATATTACTTTCCATAATATAATCCAAGTCAACAGTAGCTTTGTCTCTTTCAGGGGTTACCATAACGGGGACATGCAAAGCAGACGATGGCAGGAAACCTTAAACTCAGCTTCAACGCCCGACGAATTCTGTCGGTGTTACGGGCGGGCGGACCGCAGTCGCGGGCGGATCTTGCCCGCGCGCTGGATCTCACACCGCCCACCCTGACCCGTCTTTGTGCTTCACTCATCGATTCAGGGCTGCTTGCCGAGCAAGAGGACCCGCGGCGCGAAGGGCGGCGCGGCTATCCGGCGCGTGCGCTGTACATCCGGCCCGGCGGCCTTTTTACTGCGGGCGTCTATATCGATCCCGACCGGATCATGACCTGCATTTCGGACCTGACCGGCGGTGTGGTGTCGCAAGACGATGTGCCGGTGCCTGACCGGTCGTTCAGGGCAATCATGACAGTGGCGGGCGACAGCGTAGCGCGTCAGATTGCGAGCCTTGGAATAGACCGGGCGCGGATGGCGGGATGCGGCGTCAGCTATCCGGGTCAATACAGCCAAGATCCGACCCGTGTGCTGCGCATCCGACAATTTGCTGACTGGCCCAGCGTCAACGTCGAACGCGATCTTGCACCATACTTTGGAATGCCCGTGCGGCATATGAATGATGCTAAGGCCGCTTGTCTAGGTGAGTTGTATCACGGCGCCTGTCGCGATGTGCCGGATTTCTGTCACATCTGGTTGTCCTACGGAATCGGCGGCGCG
>Ga0307487_1000331_pt1 | contig 37814 bp, 34 predicted proteins | sample CBIW12metaG_FD_203665 | JGI IMG/M metagenome (GOLD analysis project Ga0307487, IMG submission 203665) | Sea-ice brine microbial communities from Beaufort Sea near Barrow, Alaska, United States - CBIW 1.2 | ecosystem: Environmental > Aquatic > Marine > Coastal | place: USA: Alaska | collected... | reverse complement strand
TGGTAAAACAAAAATAATCAACTTTTTTATCTATCCCCTTCGGGGGGGGGGGTCTTTTTCGGCTACGCCTTCAAAGAAACCCCCCGAAGGGGATGAAATGCCATTAACAATGTGGTGAAACTTTACAACTAAGCACTAATAATGCAACAAGTAAAGTCAATATGGTTATTTGTTTTCTTTTCATAAAATGAAGCTTAACATTTCTATTTGTATGAAATATTGAATGTGTAGTCACGAACCATTGAAATAAAGACTCCGGAAGAACCGATAGCAATCGTTATTTTAGAAAAGCAACAGATCCAATTCTTGGTAAGGAGTGCTATATATATGAATTACTTGGAGAATATAAGCTAAAAATTAAAGCTCATTTACCTGGAATTTGTTTTAATGAACGTTCTAATAACCCTTTATCTAAATGTTCTATTTACAAAACTTTACTGCTTCATCGCTTTCACCTTTGTATTCATACAAAAGTGTCTTTTTTTCACTTAAGAAATTAGTACAAATTCAGTAAATAAAGCCATTTATCCGTCATTTCACTCCTCATAAAGAGATCCTTTTATTCTTTTTGGCGTTTCTTTGAACCTAAAGAATAAATCTCAGTAGCATTTTAAAAATGGTCTGGATCAGACATAAATCCACCACCGGCAAGGAAATGCAGTATTCAAGTGATATTTTAGCTAAAAATAAACCAAATATGAAAATGAGATATTTATTGGGTGCGGGCTTGCTCTTGCTTTTAGGAGGCAATTTGCAAGCTCAAGACCAAATTATTGACAACATCATTAAAGAAGAATCTGAAAATTCTCAGCTCAAGCAGATCGGTCATGAATTGTTGGACCAAATCGGTCCTAGATTGGTCGGTTCACCTCAGATGCAGCAAGCGCATGACTGGGCCGTAGAAAAGTATAAAGGTTGGGGAATAGATGCCCGCAACGAGAAATGGGGTGAGTGGAGAGGATGGGAAAGAGGAATTACCCATATAGATATGGTAGCTCCCTGGACTAGGTCATTGTCAGGCACTCAGTTAGCATGGAGTCCTGCTTCTCCAAAAGGCGGTGCTCAGGGAGAGGTGATTATTCTGCCTAACCTAGCTGATTCGGTGGCTTTTGCTAAATGGCTTCCATCTGCAAAAGGCAAATACGTAATGATTTCTGCTCCAGAAGCTACAGGTCGTCCTGATTACAATTGGGAAGAGTTTGCTACGGAGGAGTCTTTCGAAAAAATGAAGGAAGAGCGAGGTGAGTCCAGTGCAGAATGGAGAATACGATTAAGCAAAACCGGTAAAGGAAGACGAGAATTGCCTCTAGCTCTTGAAGATGCAGGGGCACTGGGAATCATCACTTCGTATTGGTCTCAAGGCTTTGGAGCCAATAAGATATTTTCTGCCTACACTAAAAAGGTGCCCACTGTAGACCTTTCTTTGGAGGATTATGGCCTACTCTTCAGGCTAGCTGAAGGCGGTAGCAAACCAATGATTAACATAAATGCCCAATCCAAAGAAAACGGAATGGTGCCTACCTTTAATACCATTGCTGAAATAAAAGGCACTGAAAACCCAGATGAATATGTAATGCTTTCCGCCCACTTTGATTCATGGGACGGAGGCACGGGTGCTACTGATAATGGTACCGGTACTATCATGATGATGGAAGTAATGAGAGTGCTGAAAAAAGTATATCCTAACCCTAAGAGAACTATTCTAGTAGGTCATTGGGGGTCAGAAGAGCAAGGGCTAAATGGTTCAAGAGGTTTTGTGGAAGACCATCCTGAACTGATGGAAAAGATTCAAGTACTATTCAATCAAGATAATGGTACAGGTCGTGTAGCAAATGTATCTGGCCAAGGCTTTTTGGATAGTTATGACTATTTAGGCAGATGGATGAACAAAGTTCCAAGAAGAATCACAAAGGATATCGAAACAACCTTCCCTGGAAATCCTGGAGGCGGAGGATCTGACTATGCTTCTTTTGTAGCTGCAGGTGTTCCTGCTTTCTCTCTAAGTTCTTTGAGTTGGTCCTATTACAACTACACCTGGCACACTAACTTGGATACTTACGACAAAATCATTTTTGACGATGTACAGGATAATGTGATCATGGCAGCAATCATGGTTTATATGGCTTGCCAAGAAGATCAAAAAGTGTCACGTGAGGTAAGAATTCCAGTTGGACGAAACGGTGAACCTACAGAATGGCCAGCAGTACGCTCCCCTACCAGAAAAGGTGGGTTGGATTAATATAGAAAAAAGATCAGTTACACACAAAAGTGTACTAAAAGCGAAAAGCCCGAAGCATAAATCTTCGGGCTTTTCTATTGATGAGTAAATATATTAAGAGCAGGCTATTTTATTGACTCTATTCAGATGTCTTCCACCTTCGAAGTCAGTAGTAAGAAATATCTCAGCAATTTTTTCAGCAAGCTCATAGGCTATAAATCGAGCTGGAAGTGCAAGCACGTTGGCATTATTATGTTGCCGGCAAAGCGCTGCAAGCTCTTCATTCCAACATAAGGCAGCACGTATTCCCTCATGCTTATTTGCTGTGATCGCTACTCCATTACCACTTCCGCAGATGACGATTCCCAATTCAAATTCGCCATTCTCTACCGCTGAGCTTAACGGATGAACGTAATCCGGGTAATCTACAGAAGCGTCTGAGAATGGGCCGAAGTCTTTGACTTCGTGCCCTAAAGATTTCAGCTTGCTGACCAACGTCGCTTTATATTCAACCCCAGCATGATCTCCGCCTATTGCTATTTTCTTTGCCATAATATCTCTAATTATCGATCTCTAGAAGCATCCTTGGCTTCCTCTCTTGCCGCTTTCAACGCTCTCTTTTTCTCCAGTCTTTTCGCAATTTGAATTCCAGCCTCATAAAGTACCAAGATTGGCATTGCGATCAATATCTGACTCACCACATCGGGAGGAGTGATAATAGCTGATAGGATCAATATCACCACTATGGCATGTCTCCTATAAGATCTGAGCATTGAAGAAGTTACCAAACCAGACATCGCCAGGAAATAGACTACCACGGGCAACTGAAACATAATCGCAGAAGCCAAGACCAGCATGGTAAGAGTGCCGATATAAGAAGAAATATCAAATTCGTTGAGAATAGAAGGGTCGAGCTGGTAGTTGGAAAGGAAATTGATGGATAAAGGGGAGAGTATAAAATACCCAAAAAAGGCTCCCATAAAAAACAATAAGCTTACGAAGAAAACAGCCCCTCGTGCTGCATTCTTTTCCTGATCATATAGCCCAGGGGCGATAAACCTCCATACTTCCCAGAATACGTAAGGAAATGCAACTATGAACCCTACCACAAGACTCGAGGTCATGTGCATGGTAAACTGTCCTGTCATCTGTCTCGACTGAATAGTGAACGGGAGTTCATCTATACATAATGCCGAAATTCCTAGATAGTCACCCAAGCTACAAAGCCATCTATAGGTAACAAAGTCTACTTTGGATGGACCCAGAATTACCATGCCAAATACGATATTCTTCGCTAGAAAAGCGATAACTGTCAAAATCAGAATTGCTGCAAAAGAACGAAGCAAATGCCAACGCAATGCTTCTAGATGGTCTATAAATGATAAACCACTTTTCTCTTCTTCGTCTTCGTCTTTATGTTGATCTAATGCCACGTGGGTCTCTAGGGTCTAGTATAATGGAAATTCATTCATCCAAGTATTTACTTCACTACGGATGTTGGCCAACTCAGCCTCGCTTTCATGATTAATCAAAGCCTTGTCTATAAGTCTGACTATTTTCTTCATATCATCTTCTTTTAGTCCACGAGTTGTTACAGCGGCTGTACCTACACGCATACCTGATGTGACAAAAGGAGATTTGGTGTCAAATGGCACCATGTTTTTATTGATGGTGATGTCCACTTTTCCAAGAGTCCCTTCAGCTATTTTTCCAGTAAGTTCTTTATTTCTAAGGTCAATTAGCATCATGTGATTATCAGTGCCTCCAGAGATGATTTGATAACCAAGACTTACGAACTCTTCTGCCATTACGGATGCATTCTTTTTCACCTGTACGACATAATGCAGGTATTCATCAGACAGAGCCTCCTGAAATGCAATTGCCTTTGCAGCAATTATATGCTCCAAAGGTCCGCCCTGAGTGCCAGGGAATACACCCATATCAAGCAATGCAGACATTTTTTTAACCTCTCCCTTTGGAGTAGTCAGCCCCCATGGATTATCAAAATCCTCTCTCATCATAATCAATCCACCTCTTGGACCCCGCAAGGTTTTGTGAGTAGTAGTAGTCACGATGTGACAGTGCTCTAATGGATCATTCAGAAGTCCTTTAGCAATCAACCCGGCCGGATGAGAAACATCTGCTAAAAGAATCGCTCCAACTTCGTCTGCGACATCTCTCAACCTTGCATAATCCCAATCTCTGGAATAAGCCGAGGCACCACAAATTATCATTTTTGGAGAAACTTCCAATGCTTTTTCCTCTAACTTATCATAGTCAATTCTGCCCGTCTGCTCTTCTACACCGTAAAAATGCGGATCATATAATTTACCGGAGAAATTCACGGGTGAACCATGTGTCAAGTGTCCACCATGCGAAAGATCAAAGCCTAGAATAGGGTCACCAGCTTTAAGACATGCTAAAAATACTGCTGCATTAGCCTGAGCACCTGAGTGAGGTTGCACATTGGCCCAAGTCGCTCCAAAAAGTTCTTTTGCTCTGTCGATTGCCAACTGCTCAATCTTGTCGACCTCTTCGCAACCGCCATAATAACGCTTGCCCGGAAGTCCTTCCGCATACTTGTTAGTAAGCACGCTTCCAGCAGCCTGCATTACTTGTTTGCTAGTGAAATTTTCAGAGGCGATCAATTCGATGCCTCTTTTTTGTCTGTCTTCTTCTAAATTAATCAGGTCGAAAACAAGCGTATCTCTTTTCATAATCAGGGGGTTGAAAGCCGAGCCATATTCTTGGTCAGCCAAAGGGTCAAACTGCAATTGCGCCCAAAAATAGTCTGAAAGTCCCGATTATGCAATCCAAAAAGAAGAATGAGATTTCCAATCCTCAAGAATTGTTAATTTTGGAGGATGATTGATTTCAAATATAGACCTCTAAGTTATTTTACCAAGGAGACCAGTTCAGTATTATTGGTGAAAATACGCTATCCTGAAAGTAAATGGGGTGAGCAAATAAGCCTCTATGCACATTGGTTGGAAGGCAAAGTACAGTTTGAAGCGATTGACTTTTACGGAAATGAATATATGCTATATCCATCTTCTAGTCTTGAAGAGCTGACCCTTGAGGAACTCATATATTTGATAGAAGGTATGGTAATAAATACAGATGAAAATATGGGCAACATGGAATTGATATTAGATGGTATCCCAGAGGCTGAAAGTGATTTCTATCCTGACCTGCAAACGTACTTTAACGAAAAAAGAGGAAATTTTGGCTTAAATTAAAAATCTAGCATTGCTTGCTTCTGCCGAGCTACCTCGCGAGAATGAAACCAATATTCATAAATTTCAAAATCCAAACAGTCAGAAAACTCTATCCCTTAAAAATTAATTTTCTTTAGACAATTCACAGGAAGCGAAAATTTCAGAAGGATTGACTGCTCCCCGGTAAGCTGAGAAAGTTGAATTCACTTTTCTCCGTTTACAAAAATTGGGATAAGTTTAGTCATAGACTTTATAATACCAAGGCAAAAATATGCTGATAATCAATAGGATCCACTACTACTGAATTATTTTAATGTTACTAAAAATAATTTCCTCCTCTATTTTATGACCTCGGCAATCGTTGCTTTTCTATGCTTACTATTAGGACTATTTCTCCAAAAGCTAGAAAATTTTCCTTTACAAAAAGCCAGTAGATGGGTGAATTTTTACTTATTCAATTTTGTACTGCCAGCTATGGCTTTGGTATACATTCCTGAGATAAAGCCAGGCTGGGAATTGTTGATCCCAATCTCAGCAGCTTGGTTTACCTTTCTGCTGTCTTGGCTTATTTTTGGTATGTTGGGAAAAGCTTTGAAATGGGATAGACAGACCACCGGCTGCCTGATCATCGTAGCCGGTCTGGCAAACACTTCTTTCTTAGGATTTCCGATTATAGAAGGGCTCTATGGAAAGGAAGGACTGCCAATAGCACTTCTGATAGATCAGGGTGGATCTTTTTTGCTTGTTTCTTCACTTTCCATTGTAGTGGGCACCATCTATTCGCATCAAGAAGGCAAGCTCAGCGGGATTCCAATAAAAATAATAACCTTTCCACCTTTTCTTTTTCTGTTGGCAACTCTTGTAATGAGTTTTTTGGGGTGGAAGACTCCAGACTTTCTTCTCCCTGCCGTCTCACTGGTTGCAAGGACCATGGCCCCTGTAGCTATTTTTGCAATAGGATTAAAGTTTTCAATGGATTTCGACTCCCTTAGATCAACTCATTACTGGTTGGGAATGGGCTATAGAGTTTTGCTGGCACCCGCTGTTGTCTATCTGGTATATCGAAATTTACTTCCCGCCCATGAGCTACCTTTTAAAGTGACCATTTTAGAGAGTGGTATGGCCCCAATGATCACAGGATCTATAGTTGCCATTCAATACGATCTTAAGCCAAAACTAGCGACACTATTAGCCAGTCTTGGAATACCTATATCGATGATCACTATTCTGATTTGGTACTTCCTTCTCGGTTAAGCTTTCCAGACAGTTTGTAATTCGGTAAGAATCTCATGATGGATGCGCTCGTTGGTTGCTAAAATTTCTCTCCCAAAAATAAAATCACTGCCATCTGAGAAATCCGTGACCGTACCTCCTGCTTCTTCCACTATCAACGCTCCTGCAGCTACATCGTAAGAGTTGAGGTTGTATTCAAAGAAGCCTTCTAATCTCCCACTGGCCACATAGCATAGATCCACTGCCGCACTTCCAAATCGTCTGATTCCATGGCTGGACTGCATTAACACTTTCAAAGCTGCCAAATAACGATCTATCAAGTCAAAATTATAGTAGGGAAATCCAGTAGCTATCAGTGATGAGGAAAGTTTGGGAGCTTTGCTGACTCTGATCGGGGTATCATTACAAAATGCACCTCCACCTTTCGTAGCATAAAAGCATTCGTGAAGATTAACCTCATAAACTACTCCCAGTAGTACCTCCTCGAATTGCATCAAGGCTATGCTTACAGAAAAAATAGGAATTCCATGTACAAAATTGGTAGTGCCATCCAGGGGATCTATCACCCAATTATACGTGTCTTTTCTGGTGGTATTCGTTCCTTCTTCGGTAATAAATCCAGCTTCAGGAAGAATTGTGGACAGCCTGGTGACAATCATCATTTCAGCTTCTTTGTCCACATAGGATACTAAGTCATTAAACCCTTTGTACTCGACTTTATCCAAACTGAAATGTTGTCTTTCCTTACGAATAAAAGCTCCTGCTTCTTTGGCTACCTCACGGGTTTGTTCTAAAATATTGGTAAGGTCAAGTGATTGTTTCATAAGGAAGTTAGAAATATTAGGCTTTTGGATTTTTACCGGCTACAGTGAGTACGATTTCCCCCTTCAGCGTATTTGTTTGATAATATTGAATTAATTCTTCGAGAGACCCTCTTACGTTCTCCTCATGGAGCTTAGTGAGTTCCCTGGATACACAAGCTTGCCTTTCAGCACCAAATGCTTCTGACAGCTGCCCTAAGGTTTTCAATAACCTGTGCGGAGACTCATAAAAAATTATGGTTCGCACCTCTTCGACCAACCCTTCAATTCTTGTTTTTCTTCCTTTCTTATGGGGAAGAAAACCCTCGAAGACAAATCGATCATTCGGCAAGCCACTATTTACCAATGCCGGAACGAAGGCTGTCGCTCCAGGAAGACATTGGACTTCTAACCCTGCAGCAAGCACTTCTCTCACCAATAGAAATCCAGGATCGGAAATTGCGGGCGTACCTGCATCGGAGATAAGTGCAAACACTTCTCCTTTTTGCATACGCTCCACTAATTTCACTACGGTTTTGTGCTCGTTGAAAATATGGTAACTCTGTAATGGACGGGAGATTTCTAAGTGTTTCAAAAGCTTCCCACTAGTCCGAGTGTCTTCGGCAAGTATCATATCGGCAGTATTCAAAACGTCTACTGCCCTGTAGGTAATATCTTTTAGGTTGCCGATTGGGGTAGGCACTAAATACAGGTTGACCACTGACTCACTCATGCGTCTAGCTTGTCAATTGCTTTAGCTAAATCACGGTCTTTTTGGGTCACTTTGTTGCCCTGATCATGTGTGGTCAATTCGATAGTGACCTCATTATACACATTACTCCAGTTAGGATGATGTTTCATTCCTTCGGCGAGAAAAGCTACTCTGGTCATAAATCCAAATGCTTCCTGAAAATCATTGAATTTGAAAGTCTGGGTTAGCTTATCGTTTTTTTCTGTCCACATAATCTTATTTGTTTATAGTGAGATTAATCCTTCTATGCTCGATGCCTGCTCATAAAGGCTAATTATCTGATTCGCATCATCCATCATTGCCTGAATAGTTGTACTCACGTATTTCCCTCCAGAGCTCTCTTTTGTTTTTATTTCGTGTTTTGGGAAAAGTGCGGCAACTTGGCCTTCTTTCCCCCGAGGCACTATGAATTTAAACATGTACAGTTGAGGAAATTCTCCCTGAGCTTCTAGCTTTTCTCTAAAACTATCCTTGTCAAATTCTTTTTGCATTGCTCCTACGTTTAAAACTAATACAACTAGTTATAATCGGGAGGTCGAAACTGGATTAGTTCCCTTTTCGACCTCCCACACCACCCTACGTACCTCCGTATACGGCGGTTCCTTAAGTTTTGAGTCTGACCTTTTGGTAATAGTCTGCAAAGAATACGTAGCCTGTCCTCCTTAGCCTTTCAATAGTGATCGTGGTTTTAAGGATGAAGCTGTTGGCTGTACGCCAAAATGCTTTCCTTGTGTTTGCCCACTCCCAAGCTTTGGATTTAGATACTCCAAGTTTTATCAGGTTAGCCAGTTTGGTTCTTATCCGTTTCCACTGCTTCCAAATAACCATCCTGATCCGTCTCCTATACCACTCCTCTATCCTACGCGGCAGGCTCTGCATATCTGCCAGTTTGAAGTAATTCACCCAGCCAATTATGTATTGACGGAGTGCTTCCTTCCTGCGGTCGTTACCCCAGCCATTGCTACGCGATGTCAGCTCTTTCACTTTTGCCTTCATCTTTGACACACTTTTCGGGTGTATCCGCAACCGCCCTTCCCCTTTCGTTTTGTAGAACGAGTAGCTAAGGAATTTAACCTTCCTTATCGGGGCTGTTTGGCTTTTCTCCCTGTTCACCCTTAGGAACAGTTTATCCTCTAAAAAGCGGATAATCGACCCCATTACCCGTTCTGCACTCCGTTTGCTTCTGCACAGGATAACCACGTCATCTGCAAAGCGCACAAACTTGTGCCCTCGGCGTTCCACCTCCTTGTCCAGTTTATTGAGCATGATATTACTCAATAACGGACTTAGTGGACCTCCCTGAGGTACACCCATTTCGCTATCTTCAACCTTCCCACCTACCCGCACTCCGGAATTTAGGTACTTGTGTATCAACGATACGACCCGTCCATCCTTGATCCTGCGCGAGAGTACTTCTATCAGTTTGCTGTGGTTCACCTTGTCGAAAAACTTTTCCAAGTCCAGATCGACTGCATATCCATAGCCCTCCGTGATGTAGTCCCTGCATTTCTTTAGTGCCGGGTGGGCGTTGCGCCTTGGTCTGAACCCATAGCTGTGATCGCTAAATTGAGGCTCATAGATCGGTATGAGCACTTGGGCTATGGCTTGCTCGACTACCCTGTCCACTACCGTGGGGATCCCCAACAACCGTTTTTGCCCATTGTCCTTGGGTATTTCTATCATGCGAACAGGGTTGGGACTGTACTTGCCACGCAATATGGACATTGTCAGTACATCCTTATTTGCAACAAGATAATCCTTGAGGGATTCGACTTCCATCTTGTCAACACCTCCAGCTCCTTTGTTCCGCTTAACCTTTAGGTAAGCAGCATTCAGGTTCGCAGGTGATAGGATGTACTCCAACATCCCATATCCTAATCGGTCATTCTCCGTGAGGTTCTTTTCAGTTATCCACATGAAAGTCTGCCCTCCCACATAGTCTTCGGATTCCGTCCTATTCTTTTGTGGCGAGGTCTTTTCTTCAAATATTTTCTGCATTCTACCTTTCATCCGGTAACATTCATTCACTTCTCACTCCTTAAAGTCTGCCCTTCCACAGTTCTGTCGTATCTGGGTACTATGGCGTCTGCTGACTCCTCATGCCAAGCTTTACTCCGTGTTTCATACTCTGTTTCCACACGTCCATGAGGCCTCCCGTGGTAAGACAACCCACTTTCACTCCATGTCCCCGCCATATTTACCCCCCGATGTCCGTGTAATCTTTGGACTTTGACTTGTTTTGCAGTCTCATCCCATCGGATATGCCTGATAAGGTTCGTGTTCCTGGGGGCAGAGTTTTGCCTCCAGCTTCCTTCAGATTCCTGCTCACCAAGGGCATCCTTGCTATTGGCTACTGGTTGGCGATTACAACCCCCACAGTGGACTTTCACCACCTAGTTGGCTGCCATGCACGGCGCACAAAGAAAGAACCCATGCTTTGGGGCATGGGTTCAAAATTGGATTAGATTCTATTAAAAGAACTTATATCTGTAATCTTTTACCTTCGCAAGATCCTGTAATGCCATCATCACTTGATAGGTAGTTCTCTGAGCTGCATTTTGAGTGATCTGTCCTTGATAAGCAGAATAGTCACCAATTTCGGCTGCAGGAGTTATGGTGTTTAATTTACCAACGATCACTCCCACATCCTCCCGGATTGGCTGCGTGTGCTCTCCTGCCTTAATTCCAAAAATAGCTCCAATTGCTTTTGGCGCAAAGCCAATCCCAGGAATTACTGACGCAGATAACTTCAAGTCTGGAATTTCATTTAGGGAAGCAGCATTTGGATAGAGAGCTTTCATTTCCTCCAACGTAGCTTTCTCCGCTAATTTGGACTGGATCAACTCAGCTTTCTTTTCGTTTCTCACCTGAAGTTCTACCTGATCTTTGACATCAGCTAAAGTGATCTCTTCACCTTCTTCTTTTTTATTGACCAAAGTAGCCACTACATATGCATTGTCAAGCTCATATACCGGTGATACCTCACCTGCAGATGCATCTGTGAATGCCCAACGGATTACTTCTCTGGCATTTTGAAGATTGTTTAAATTCCTTGATCCAGCATCTACATTTGTTGCAGAGAGGATGCGATAGTCGCTTTGTCCAGCATTTTCGGTGAACTGATTTCTATTACCTGCATTAGCTGCAAATGAATCCGCTTTTCTAAAGGCTTCATTTCTGGTGGCATCACTTGCATTGAGATCCATTTCAATAGTCGCTATCTTATAATAGATCGCATTAGGAATATCAGTTACATCAATGATATGAAACCCATACTCAGTCTCTATTAGATTTGAAATTAATCCAGTTGACTTGGCTGCAAACGTAGCGTCAGCAAACTTTTCTACAAAGTCTGCTTTGGCAAAATATCCTAAATCACCACCATTTTGGGCGGTTCCATCTTGGCCATATTGTCTAGCCGCTACTGCAAAGTTGCCATCTGCTTTTACTTCTTCAAGTACTTTCTCTGCCTGCTCTTTTACCTGAACTTTGGCAGCATCATCCATCCCTTCGGTTCCAAATAAGATATGAGAAGCTCTGCGTCGAGCTGGACCTTCATATTCTTTAGTTACTTTATAAGTAACGTAGCTGGAGTTAGTGGTCAAAAATGGACCATAAGTCATTCCTGTTTCTACCTCATTTACATTAGACAAAAGATCAGCTGGCAATTCATCACCTGGTGGTATAGTGATGAAAGGAGTTTGTCCCTCGGAATTTCTCAAGGCAAAAATTGAATCGGTATCAGAATTTTTCAATTCGATAGTCAATTCGTTAATTAGGTCTATTACCTCGGTAGAATCAGCTCCGCTTGGCTGGATGTTGAAACTCACGTAATCTAAGCTGGCAGAATTTCCAGACTTAAATTTAGCTTGGTTTTTTGACAAATAAGATTTCATCTCACTCTCGCTAACTTCAACTTCATCGTCTTTTACTGCATAGAAAGGAACGAAAAGGATGGATGCATCAGCAATACTATTTGCCTCTTTGTATGCTTCTTTGGCTTCTGCCTGAGTCGCAAATTCAGAAGTAGCAATCAAATTATCATATTTGATTCTCAACCTAGATTTTGCAAAAAGCTGTTCTTGCTGACTCCAATATGCCTGTTGAGCTGGATCTGCTGCCTCCAAAGATTGAAGGAAGGCGACCAACTGACTTTTGTCGAACTGACCTGTCTGAGGATTTACTAATTGCTGGCGTAATTCAGGAACAATATTTTTGCCCTGAACCATATCAACCAACTCAGCATCTGAAATTGTAAGTCCAAGCTTACTATATTCTTCTTGGAACACGCGATCCACAATCATAGCCTGCCATGCCTGCTCTCGGATAGAATACATTTCAACTTCCGAAGGGACTCTGCCTGTACGTTGCTGATTGGCCAATTTGACCTCCTCCACTTTTGCTACGTACTCTTCATAGGTAATATCCTCACCTGCGATTTCGCCGACAATGTTACTACTGGAGCCTAAAAGGCTAGAATTTGGACTCAAAAGATCTCCTCCGAGAAGGAATAAAATCAATCCGCCAGCTATCACACCGATCATAAGACCAGTTCTTTGTCTAATTTGTTTAATTAACGCCATTATTGTTACTAAGCTTTTTTAGAAGTCGCAAAATAATACCATTACTAACGAAATTCAAAATATATTCTGAATCAAAGCTTTATCTAAAAAATTCCAGAGCTGTTTATTTTCAATCGAATCGTATCAATTCTATGGTCTTGCTTGGTCACAATGGTAAAAGTATACGATTCAAAAGTGATTGTTTCCCCTTTTTTTGGAAGGTTCTCAGTAAGAGAGAGAATCATGCCAGATAGGGTCTCAAAGTCTCCAATCGGCAATTCCCATCCATATTTCTCATTTAAATAATCAATTTCGTGCCTTGCACTGAGCAAATATTCAGTGTCAGATATTTTTTGTTCAATCAAGTCATCGTTGTCATATTCATCTTCAATTTCTCCAAAAATCTCTTCAATAATATCTTCCATAGAAACAATCCCAGAAGTACCTCCAAACTCATCTACCACCAAAGCCATGCTTTTTCGCTCTTGAATAAATTGAATCAATAATTCATTGGCAAGCGCAGATTCTGGAGCAATAATGATTGGAGTCAAGATTTCCTCTATGGTTTTTGGCTTCTTAAATAGCTCTAGCTGATGACAATACCCGATCACATCATCTATAGACTCGCGATACACGATCACCTTTGAGTGCCCACTCTCCTCAAACACTTGTTTCAGCTCCTCTATGGTGTCATCTTCTTCCACACATACAATATCAGTTCTAGGAACCATACACTCTCTTACACGCACTGTTTTAAACTCCACTGCATTGTCAAATATCTTGGTATCAATATCTATCTGACCTTCTTCTCTACCCTTATGAATGTGATTTTGAACGAAACTGTTGAGGTCTGTGACTGTAAATACAGCCTTATCTTCGCTGTACTCCAATCGTAGCACCTTTGTGAGAAAGAATCTTGACAGGCCCACTACAGCCCATACCACGGGATAGATTAATACATAGATGATGTAAAAAGGCAATGCAAAAAAATTGAGCATACTGTTGGGATTAAGCATGAACAAACTTTTAGGTAGAAACTCCGCAGTGACCAAGACAATTACAGTAGATGCCAACGTCTGAATGATCAGTATCACTCCCTCGTTACTGAGTGACGGGGGAAGCCAGGCTTTGAGAGGATCAGAAATCAGATACGCCATAAATATTCCAAATAAGACCATGGAAATCGTATTCCCCATCAAAGTAGTGCCTATAAACTGTCCGGGTCTCTTGACAAAAAGGCTTAGAATCTTCCCTGTCCACTCGCCCTGCTTATTTTGAAGCTCTATCTGAAGTTTATTTGCTGAGATGTATGCAATCTCCATTCCGGAGAAAAATGCTGAGAAAACCAGCGTGAGGATCACATAGATCAAATAATTCGATTCCATACTTAGCGCTTTTTGCGAGACTTTGTTTGCCTTTTCGGTTTAGATTCTTCTTCAGTTCTGTTCATTTTTCGATATTGAAACCAAAATAATAAAGCTACAGATAGCATGAAAAATGGATAAGATGTCTCTATTCCCACTGTCAGGGATAGATGAATCCCAATTATTGCGAATGCCAGGGAAAGAGAGAGTAAAATTACGTCTGCCAGCTTCATACTTCTGCTAATACACTTTTCTTATTTCGGGTAAAATATCCATCTCATGTTGGAAGCTAATTTTCATCAGCTGTCTCCCGGTAAAGGAGTCTTTCCGGTAGGGTGTTTTATTTCGTACTCCTTAAAGCTGTCGTCTGCCTCCATCCCTGTACCATTGAAAATCGTCTGCTTATCCTGAATAGTTACAAATTTTTCGGTATAAATTTTTTTCTCTCTTTGATTCCAGAACAGTTCTTCTGATTGTAATTTCTGATCTTCTATCAAATTTTCCACCTGCACATTTCCTACCCCTTTATACAAATTTTTAGACCTGATAAAATACCCCTTATCGGCACGAATAATAGTACCTAATTCACCACTTTTCTCATACATTTTAATTTCTATTCCTTCGGGAAATTCCAAGTCTCCAGTGGCAAATTCCAGTTGTTTGGCTGCAGAAATCTCCGAACGCAAAATAGCTGAGTCGCTTTGCATCAGATGAATGTTGAGGGCACTCTTGACTGGACCATCGTACACTTGCAAAACAGACACATCCACACTCTCCCTGCATGAGGACGTTAAAAGTGGTAGAGCCGCCACTAGCAAACTTAAAACCCAATGGTGTTTCACGTCGCAAAGATACTTCAAAAATATGGGATAGGTTAAACTGAAAAAAGGCAGCCCTAAGACTGCCTTTAAAATTATTAATTGATAACTAATCTCTTGTTGCCAAGGTAACAGACTCACCTATCCAGCAACCTGTGCTGAGGGTCTCTCCAACTTGCATACCTTCAGTAAATACCTCCTCTTTGGATGGGAACTGAGATCTAGCTTTGCCCATACCTTCAGAATCTCCTGCTCTTTGGTAAGCATTATAGGCCGCAATAAAAACAGATCTATCCTTAATTACACTTACCCCTCCTTTACAATCATTAAATGAATTCATATACATCGCTGCAATCATTGAATACACATCTGAGGTTCTTGAAGAATCAAGGTTAGCAGCCTCCTTAGCAGCTGATCTTGCAGCAGATTTCTTTCCTTGCTTCGCATAAATCTTAGAAAGCTCCATCTGAGCATCTGCCTTCTGGTTATCATTTTCAGCAAGAGTCAAGGCTTGATCCCAAATCTCTTCTGCTTTAGGAAGATTGTCATCCTGAAGATATCTCATACCTATTACTTGAGAAGTGGAAAAAGAAGGCTCTTTAGCATGCTTCATTTCCAATGCAGTAAGGAATGCCTGAGAAGAATAGCACTTATACTGTACAGAATATTTGAAGATCTGATCAGCAAGCACCTCATTTGTTGGATCTGCTGCCAATTTTGCACCTAGGGTGTTTTCTATGAAGTCGCAGTCAATAAGCTCCATCGCAACTAACAATTGCTCTAGGTTGCCTTTCTGACTAGATACATCCGTACCTGACTCTGCAGCTTTGTCTAAAATCTTATTCACACTATCGTGAATAGCAAGTACTTCTTCAGGAGTATATGCTTCATTGTAAGCATAGTTTCTGTACACAAGATCAAAATAAGCAGCAGTCATTTGATAATTCATCGTCCCGTTAATTTCAACAGCTTTTTCAAAATCGGCTATTGGAATCTTCAACTTATCCTTATCCCCTTTATAGTACTGATACCCATAATAGGCTTTGTTTTCTATCCATTTGGTCTCATTACCATACGTCACCCCACGCTTATCGTAGATTGCCATTACAGAATCCTGATAGATGGACTTCTGAGCTTCATCAGTAACTGACTTGGCAGCGCCGTCATAGATTTTGACCCCATTGATATAGATGGACTCATTTAATTCAGGGACATTTACCAATAGCCAATTCAAAGGCTTAGTTGCTTCTACAAACTGATCCGCTTTCATATAATCAGTGTAAGCCGCATTGTATTCTCTGGCTTTAGCTTCTTTGGCTGGATCAGTGGGAAAGTTGAAGTCTTGAGCTTGAACCATTCCTGTTACAAGCAAGACGGTCAATGCTAGGAATGTAGGTTTGATTTTCATTTTCATAAATGGTTTAATTCGGCACAATTAATCGTGATGTCTAAATCCAGGTCTGGTATACTGTCTTTAACCATTTAGATTATTAAGGTTATAAGTTAATTTTTTATTCAAATTTTCTCTTGAAAAACCAGCTGTTGTCATTCAACGATAAGCCTAAAGTGAAATTGACATAGTTTTCACGAATTAGACCATTGTCGGTAGTTCCTCGTTTTCCAACTTTAACAGCAAGATTTATCAAAGAGAGTTGGTTTACAGGAATAGAAGTTCCAAAGTTAATGCCAATATCTTTAATGTTCGTCTCATTAATATAGTATGGCGTCTTCTGATATTCTATTCCAACTCGAAAAGTGGAGCGTTTTAAGCCATTGTCAACAGATAAATAATCTGGAACTATCTGAAAACCAAGACCAATTTTAATAGCTTCTTTTAAATCAAGTGGTTCATCCAAAAAAGACCGATATTTTTTAAAATCCTGGTATTGTCCTTCTAAACCTATCACCCACTTATTAGTCTTTTCATACGATATTCCAAATCCGTATCTATTTGGGATATAGATGCTTCCAGGTTGATTATTGGCAATGAGATCGCCATCTGAATCAGGATTGCTTGCTTGTCCTCGAGCGGCTAATTTGGCAAAAGTAGTACCATTTACATTACCAAGCTGCTGATAAATAGCGCCAAAATGTAAGTTTGACTTTGGATTGAGCGGAACAAAGTAATGTGCACCAAATTTCATACCTATGTCACTGACTGTTAATCTTTCATAATATTCGCTGGTGTTTCCTATTTGTGCGCGTGCGGAATCAAAAAGTGCCAGTTGATTGGTTCGAATGGTTGATCCAAAAAGGTACGAACCCTGAAAACCTAGACTTAGGTTTTTGGCGACCACTACTCCCAAACTTGCATAAGCCTCAGAGATACCTCCGTCTCCTTCGATAGAATTAATTGCATTTACTTTAGCATTGTTGACCGTACTATTGATGAGCAAATTATAATTCACACTGGTAATCTGATTTAATCCCAGACCTGCAGTGACTTTACCTGATTTCAATGGAAGGGAAAAAGCCATATATGAAAGACCTCCCCCATCTACATCGGATTTATCTGTTCCGTTATAAGCATTAATCTTTTTGTAGTTTAAAGCTGCCTGAAAGTTGAAAATTGTATTTCGGGTAGAAAGAGCTGGGTTCACGACATTCACATTCCATCCGGTACCAAAACTGATCCCGAGTCCTCCCATCCCTTGATTCTGAGTAAGTCCGGAATAATTAAATTCACCGATCCCAAGCGCGCTGTAAGTGGAGGCACTGGACTGTGCCTGAACTTCTGTAAATAAGAAAAGGGTGCACATTACACCCAGCAATTGCAATTTGATATTACGCAACATTGTGGTTTAGAATAGAATTCAATCCATGAAGGACTAAATTAGGGACTACAAATATGTGGTCTTTTGCCAATGAATCAAAAGATTGGGCATCTCCACCACAAACAAAAACCTGGATTTCAGGATATTTTTTACGATAGGCAGCAATACTGCCCAGAATTTCAAATTCAACACCATACCAAATTCCGGACTGCATGCATGAGATGGTGCTGGTGCCAGTTAACTTCGATGGTCGCTCAGCCAACTCTACAAGCGGCAATCTAGCCGTCTGTGTATGCATGGCCTTTGCACGCATTTGCAAGCCTGGGCTGATCGCTCCTCCTATGAAAGAATTATTTCCATCAATTAAATCAAATGTAATACAACTTCCCAAGTCTATGGCAAGGACTGGCCCACCTCCAATCATTGTCCAGCCTCCAATAGCGGCAGCCATTCGATCCAAGCCTAAGGTTAAAGGAGATTCATACTGATTCGAAATAGGCAAAAGAGTTGATGTACTAAAATATATAAAGTCAAAAGTAAACTGCTCTCTAAGCTCTAACTCAGTCCACTTGACAGAACTGACTAAGCAATAGTCAAAATTCATTGATTTCCAATGATTTATAGCTTCATTTAGGAAATCAAATGTAACTACGGCTGAACAATTCTTATCGTCAAATACTGCAGACTTGATTCTCGTGTTACCTATATCTATAATTAGATTTCTCATCGATAGTAGTTAATCTAGCGCAAATTAGCCATTCTTAAACCAGCGGCATTTTATAGATGTTAAATTATCTTTGAGCCAATCTTTACTTAACAAACTTTAACCCATGAACAAAATCAGTTATACTTCCATAGGATTAATGTCTGGCACATCGGGGGATGGATTAGACCTCGCTTACTGCCAGTATGAGTTTGATGGGAATTGGACATTCGAAATCACTGAAGCACTCACTATTCCATTCCCTGCTGATCTAGCGGAAATGCTGATGTCCAGTCACCTACTTTCTGCACAAGAATTGGCGTTATTGGATGTAAGTTTTGGAAATTGGATGGGAGAGCAGGTACATGATTTTTGTGCGGAAAAACAAATAAAACCAATGGCAATCTGTTCACATGGTCACACTGTTTTTCATCAACCAAGCAAAGGACTTAGCCTCCAGATTGGCAATGGCTGGTCACTTCAGCAGTCTTCAGGAGAAGTAGTGATCAACGATTTCAGGATGAAAGATGTGCAACTTGGTGGTCAAGGAGCTCCACTGGTACCTATTGGCGATCACTTACTATTTTCAACCATAGATTTCTGCATCAACCTTGGTGGTATTGCCAATATAAGCATGAGCAAGGAAGGATCCCGGATCGCATTTGATACTTGTCCCTTTAACCTTTTGCTCAATTCCCAAGCAAGAAAACTAGGTCATCCCTATGATGATGGTGGTAAATGGGCAAGTGAAGGCAAACTTGATATGACTCTTTTTAAAAAATTTAACAGCCTTCCATACTATGACAAAAAGGGTGCAAAATCGCTTGGACGTGAGGATATCGATCAGCATTTCTTGCCCTTGATAGATAAATCAAATTTATCTGAAAAAGATATTTTAAGAACACTGGTTGAGCATTATGCTTACCAATTTTCAGAAGTAATTAAATCCTACAAAAATGTCAATCAGCCAAGCGTCTTGATCACAGGGGGTGGGGCATACCACTCCTTTTTTATTCAGAGGCTCGATCATCATCTTCAATCTAATTGGCAGAAGGTAGCTGCAAACTCTAAGTTGATTGAATTTAAAGAAGCACTGGTTTTTGGGTTTTTGGGTGTTCTTAAGCTGCGTGGTGAGAATAATTGTTTGGCCTCAGTCACAGGAGCTAGTGAGGATTCTTGCGGAGGGACTTTATATAGCTAAGTCTTTATGGGGCATTATCAGTGGTTAGAAGTTTATTTATTTATTTTTACAAAGAATAAACCCTAATACAATGCTGGAATTACTTAAGAAATTTGAAAACCAAAAGCCACAGATCACTTTCGAATGGAGTGATCATGAATCTGAAGCGGAAGGATGGGTAGTCATCAATTCGTTGAGAGGGGGAGCTGCCGGTGGTGGAACACGAATGAGAAAAGGCCTCGACCGACGGGAAGTAGAATCACTTGCCAAAACCATGGAAATCAAATTTACTGTATCGGGTCCGGCAATTGGTGGAGCAAAATCTGGGATTAATTTTGATCCAAGCGACCCTCGAAAAGAGGAAGTATTACGACGCTGGTACAAAGCTGTAATGCCACTTTTGAAAAATTATTATGGCACTGGTGGAGATCTCAACGTGGATGAAGTTCATGAGGTCATCCCAATTACCGAAGCTTACGGTCTCTGGCATCCTCAAGAAGGGGTGGTCCAGGGATATTATAAAGCGACTGAACCGGAAAAGATAAAAAAGATCGGTCAACTGCGACAAGGCGTCTCCAAAATCCTTGAAAATCCTCATTTCACACCTAATGGGGAAAAGAAATATACGGTATCTGATATGATCACTGGATACGGTGTGGCTGAGGCGGTTCGTCATTATTATAACCTATGGGGTGGAACACTTAAAGGTAAAAGGACAGTGATTCAGGGCTGGGGAAATGTGGGGTCTGCAGCGGCCTGTTTTTTAGCAGTAGAAGGAGTAAAAATAGTTGGAATCATAGATCGAGAGGGTGGATTGATTAATGAAAACGGATTTTCTTTAGATAAAATCCGTGAGCTATTTGTTAAAAGAATAGGTAACAAACTGGTTGATGAACAGCTTTTATCTTTTGAGGAAGTAAATGCCAAGATTTGGGATATTCAAAGTGAAATATTTATTCCAGCTGCAGCTTCTCGATTGATCACACTCGATCAGTCAAAAAGAATGGTGAAAGCCGGATTGGAGGTGATCTCGTGTGGAGCAAATGTTCCTTTTGCTGATCCGGAAATATTTTTTGGTCCAACGGGGGTATGGACGGACGAAAAAATCTCAGTGATACCTGATTTTATTGCAAATTGTGGTATGGCTAGAGTATTTGCATATCTGATGAGTGAAAAGGTTGAAGTGACAGATGAAGCGATTTTCAAAGATGTAAGTGAGACCATCAAAAAAGCGCTAAAAAAGGTCCATAAAGAAAACTCAGATAAAACTAGAATAGCCGAAACTTCCTTTAAAATAGCATTAGCACAACTCGTGTAAAATTGCTTTTTTGAACTGGAAAGAAGACGTTAATTTTTGAATGTTTACAGTAGTCTGATAATTATTCTTCGCAGTCTTTCAGGCAAAATATGTAGTTTAGCAAAAGTCAGAGCCAATTATAAGCAGTTTATCCCAATCATTCGAATACCGAAAAGAATACTAAGCAGACCCCCAATTAACCTTACATGAAGAATTTTATACTAAGTTTCTCCATACTTCTCGGAATTCTTTTTTTTGGAGGAGTGGAGATGCAATCCATTCAGGGACAAACGACTACTGCGAACTATTCTTTGGTTGCCCAATCTGACAATCAAGAATCTCTTGACACTTCCCATCAGGTAGCCGCTGCAGATGCAGATCAGATTGATGATCATGTACCTCCGGCCTGGTTAGTAATTCCATTCATCGTGCTGCTACTTATGATAGCCACAGGCCCCTTATTTTACGAACATTTCTGGCATCATAATTACCCCAAAATTGCGATTGGGTTGGCTGCGCTGGTCGTCATTTACTACTTGTTTGTATTGCAGAATGTACATGGACCGGTTCATGCTTTGGCTGAATACGTTCAATTTATAGCTCTCTTGGCTTCCCTATATATTGCCTCTGGTGGTATTTTGATTGAGATTGATAAAAAAGCTACTCCCCTTGCCAATGTAACACTACTTGTCCTGGGCGCTTTGATTTCCAATCTAATTGGTACTACGGGCGCATCAATGCTTCTTATCCGACCATTTATACGACTCAACAAAGGAAGTATTCAGGCATATCACATCATCTTTTTCATCTTCATAGTAAGTAACGTGGGTGGATCCTTAACTCCAATCGGAGATCCACCTTTGTTTCTAGGGTTTCTAAAGGGCATTCCATTCTTCTGGACCTTAGAACACAACTTATTACCATGGATATTGGCGTTGACATGTCTATCTGTAGCTTTCTACTTTGTGGACAAAAAGATTGGACGTGCAAGTGACGATTCAGAGCTAGAGCCAGTAACCTATTCGAACCGATTTTCATTGATTGGAGTGAAAAATTTTGGATGGTTATTCATTATCATCTGCTCCGTTTTTATAGATCCAAATGTAATTGAAGGGGTGCCAGCAATAGAATATGATGGAATGAAATTTTCTTACATCAGGGAAATTATCATGTTCTCAGTTGCTTTCCTTTCTTTCAGATTTGCGGATAAAAGAGCCATCCAAGGCAATGAATTTAACTTTGAGCCGATTAGAGAAGTGGCATTTATATTTGTCGGCATCTTTGGCACTATGATGCCCGCATTGGAGTTGGTAGGTGCTTTTGCAAAATCTCCTGAGGGAGCAGCTTTAATTACTCACAATACCTTGTATTGGGGAACAGGAATATTATCTGGAGTGCTAGACAATGCCCCGACTTATTTGAATTTCCTTGCAGCAGCTATGGCTGCTCACGGAGCGGAAATCAATAATATTGAAGAAGTCAGAAGATTTGCTGCAGATGGATATGATGATTCCGCATTCTCATTAATGGCTATTGCTGTGGCCTCCGTATTCTTTGGAGCAATGACTTACATCGGCAACGGACCTAATTTCATGGTCAAATCCATCGCCGAGCAGAATGGAATTAAAATGCCATCCTTCTTTGGCTATATTGTCCGCTTCTCACTTCCGATATTATTGCCAGTCTTAATTCTTATCTGGTTAGTGTTCTTTGCCTTCGCCTAAAAGATTTATTTCCCGAGATCTAAAACAATCCTCCAGATGATCATTGAAAAGTCCGGTTGCTTGCATGTATGCGTAAATAGTAGTGCTTCCCAAAAATTTGAAGCCGCGCTTTTTGAGGTCTTTTGCCAGTCTGTCAGATTCAGGAGTCGTGGCCGGTACATTGGCCATAGATTTTCTTTTGTTTTGTATGGGTTTTCCATTCACAAATTCCCATATATAGCTGGAGAAGGATCCAAACTCTTCTTGCACTTCCAAAAATCGCTGCGCATTATTTACTGCTGCACGGATCTTTAATACATTTCGGACAATTCCCGGATCATGAAGTAATTCTTGAACATAACTTTCTGGAAATTCAGCCACAACACGGTAATCAAAATCTGCGAATGCTCTTCTGTAACCTTCTCTTTTCTTTAAAATAGTAGCCCAACTCAATCCCGCTTGAGCTGATTCTAATACTAAAAACTCAAAATGAATTCGGTCATCATGCACCGGAACTCCCCACTCACTATCGTGATAATTGACATACTCTTCAAAACCAAGGCACCAGGCACATCTGGTCATTTGATCATTGAGTTGATGGATATTTTTCATATAAATAGAAGTTTAGGAATAAAAGTACATAAGAATTGGGATACGGTTTTTGAGCACTCTATTTTATCCTTTCAAATTGAAATAACCTATGATTGCAACTTCTGTATTAGAAATAAGCGCAAAAGCTTATCGACAAAATATTCGATATATACGCACTGAGATAGGCCCTAAGCCTATCATTTCCGCAGTAGTGAAAGGAAACGCCTACGGCCATGGCATAGCGGAAATCGTCCAAATTGCCGAAAAAGCAGGAATCAGACATTTTAGCACGTTCAGTTCTGACGAAGCCTGGGAAGTACTTCATAACTCCACCAAAAATTCGGAGATCATGATTTTAGGGATGCTTTACACTCAAGAGATCGAAGAACTCATACGAGAAGGCATCAGCTTCTATGCATTTGATTTTGAGAGGCTGAATAAATCGCTTGAAATAGCAAAACAGATCGGAATCAAAGCGAAAATTCATATTGAGGTAGAAACGGGTTTTCACCGTACTGGGTTTGAATGGAAAGACCGGGAAAAATTAAAAGAATTACTTTTTCAAAATTTGGAAAATGTAAGTTTGGAAGGGCTATGTACCCATTACGCAGGTGCTGAATCCATTAGCAATTATGTGAGAGTCAAAAATCAAATTGCAAGATATCACGAGTTTAAAGATTTTTTCGACGGGCAAGAATTGGTCTTTCGTGCCTATCATACTGCCTGCTCTGCGGCGACCTTGATATTTCCAGAGACCATCATGGACTTGGTTAGAATCGGTATCGCAGGTTACGGTTTTTGGCCTACCAAGGAAACTTTTTTTGCGAAGCTTAAATCGCTACCTAAAGGCAACAAAAATCCATTAAAACGACTGATTACGTGGAAAAGTACTGTGATGAGTCTGAAAGACGTTAAGATTGGTGAGTTTGTAGGATACGGAAATAGTTATATGGCGCTTGAAAACATCAAACTAGCCATTATTCCTGTCGGATACGGCCACGGCTATAGTAGGTTGCTAAGTAATCAAGGCCAAGTTCTTATCAAAGGCACTCTTTGCCAGGTCGTAGGCACTGTGAATATGAATGCCATCGCTGTGAATGTAAGTAAAATTAAAAATGTACAGTCTGGAGATCAAGTGGTTCTAATCGGAAAACAAGGCGGAAAGGAAATCACCGTAGCCTCTTTTTCAGAATCCACCCACCAAGTAAACTATGAAATGTTGACAAGGCTTCCCAAAGATATTCCAAGGAAAATCATACCCTAAAAACAGCATTTTTAACCTGAATTGAAATAAATCTTAGCCTGATTGAAAAACAAAAAAGTCAGCTCTTTGAGTATACTTGCCAGCAGTGTTTCCAGCGACCTATCCATCTTTGGTTTTAAAGCCAAAGGTAAAATGACCAACACGGGCAAGTTGCTAAATATGAGCGCACATTATACAGGATTAGATTTACTTTTTAGCACAAAAGCAGCACATAAATCTTCCTATTTCGACTAGGAATTCCATATTTCCCAAGCCGCCTCAGCCTGTCTCTCAAGCATTTCGAGTCCATTTTTAACTTTCCCTCCACGTTCTAGGCAGGCTTTCATCAAGGCCGTTTCGCTTGGATTATATACCAGATCATATACTAGATGCGCTGGGGTGAGCTGATTAAGAGGAATAGCTGGGATACCATCTACATTTGGAAAAGTGCCTAACGGAGTAGTATTGATTAGTAGCGTATAAGAATTCATGAACTCGGGATCTGAAATTAAATCCTCATAGGTTATTACGTCCTCATCTGCAGATCTTGAAACCAACTGAAACTCTATTTCCATCTCATACAAAGCATGACATACCGCTTTAGATGCTCCACCTGTGCCCAGCACTAATGCCTTGGGCTTTTCTGTTCCGATCCAAGCGGACAAGGAGTCTCTGAAGCCAATGTAATCTGTATTATAGCCCGTAATCAACCCGTCCTTAATATGTATGCAGTTGACTGCACCTATCTCTTCCGATGCTTCATCTAAATCGTCCATTAGCGCAATCACATCCTCTTTGTATGGTATGGTGACATTGATTCCTTCCAGCTCGGGATTCTCGCTTATGATAGCCTCCAGAGCCCTGGCATTCGGTATTTGATAGAGTTCATAGGAGCACTCCTTAATTCCTTCCTTCTGAAATTTTTCTACAAAATATTTTTTAGAAAAAGAATGTCCCAAAGGATATCCAATCAGTCCAAATTTTCTCATGATTTTTTTAAATAATTTGCCAAACGTTCTAACCCAACAACTAAACCAATACCGAATGCAAAAGCTATAATTGCTAAGACCAATTTTGGCTCATCTCCTACTTGTGAAAGATAGTCACCAGGCCATACATTCTTAGTCAAAAATGGTTTTTCCTCCCCACTGGAAGAAGTACGGTAGGCCGATACTACTTTCCACGGCCATAATTTATTCATCGAACCGAGCATAAACCCCGAAAGCAAGCCAATAGTTAAGGCATAATAGCGCTTCAATAGCCAGGAGATAACCCTGCTGAAAGCTAATAAACCTACGATACAACCACCGGCAAAAACCACTAACGTTAGAAAGTCCCGGTCAGAAACTGCTTTTAATATTCCTTCATATTTGCCTATAATCAACAAAATAAAACTGCCGCTGATCCCTGGTAATATCATAGCACAAATGGCTATTGCACCAGCTACAAACGTAAACCAAAGAGCATTTGGAGAGCTTGTCGGTGGTAACTCAGTAATGTAATATGCGGAAACTGTACCGATTAGAAGTGCTATTATTACGCCAATGGTCCATTGCTCCACTTCTCTGAGGATGACAAATGCACTTATCAGAATCAACCCACAGAAAAATGACCAGAGTGGAATTGGATGATCTTCCATCAGATAGGTGAGAAACTTGGACAGCGTAAAAATGCTTGTCAGTATTCCCAGCAATAAACTCAGTAGAAACTTACCATTTACCGCTTCAAAAAATAGTCTGAACTTGAACTGAAGCAGCAACTTAAAGTTTTGCCCATTGAAGGAATTGATACTGGTAAGCAGCTCTGTATAGATGCCAGTGATCAGGGCAATTGATCCTCCGGACACTCCGGGAACGATATCTGCAGCTCCCATTCCCATCCCTTTCAGGTAAGTAACCAAATAGTTTTTCGTAGAATTCATATTCCAAAAGAAAAGGCTGATCGAAAGATGTCGATCAGCCTAACATGAGTTGTGAAAATTTATAGTTTAATTTCTCCCAAAAAATGGTCAAACGTATCACCTCTCAAGCCCAAACGTATAGTCTCCAATGGGATAACTTCTGAAGGACTGATATTTCCTAGGTTGACATTTGCACCTATGAGTTTGATAAACCACACTTGCTGGGATTTAATAGGCGCCTCCCAGATGATTTTTTCTTCTGGTACTTGGGTCAGTATCTCTTCTACCAGACCTTGTCTCACTTCTCCCGAATCTCGGAAAAGGCCCACGTTGCCTCCTTCTCTTGCTTCCCCGATCACTTTCCATGCTCCGGCGCTGAGCTCGGACTGCATTTGCTGAATCCATTTATACGGAGGAATGATCTTGGCAGCATCCTTAGAACCCACCTCAGAGAGTACCGTAACTTGCTTAGCAAGAGTGGTGATGTACTCACATTTCTTGTCGTGATCCAATGAAATCGACCCGTCAGAAACCTCTGCATAAGTCAATTCGAATTTGTCTAAGACCTTCCGATATTCTTCAAATTTTCCACGGATTACAAAAGCCTCAAATAACGTTCCTCCCAGATAAACCGGAATTCCTGCTGCACGGTAAATGGCAAGTTTTTCGTTTAGGTTTTTAGTCACATAGGAGGTTGCCCATCCAAGTTTTACGATATCTACAAAATCCGAACAACTTTCTACAAAATCTTCGGTAGCACGTAGGCTTAGACCTTTATCCATGGCCATGGTAAATCCCCTTGATCGTGGTTTGTCGGTACGAACAGGGATATTGGTTAGCTCATAATTCATTCGCTAGGTTTTAAGGTTTGGATTCGGGACTTCCTTCCCGGAATTGAGCAATTATCTTGTAGAATGCCTTTTGCTTTTCAAGCTCTGGCATCAAATCATACATGATCGTATGCTTATCAAAGTCCAAAGTTAACCCATTTTCTAAAAACGAAAACGCTTCTTTGTAATTGCCCAATTTTACTAAGTAAACTGCCATTCGATAATAAAGCTCTGCTTCCTCAGGCAATTCCTCTACCGCCTCACGAGTCACTTCAATAGCTTCTTCAACTCTATTTTGCTCAAAATAGATCAGACCCAAATTAATGTAGGTTTCCAGAATTCCTGGTTCCAAATTGATCGCCTCCTCATACGCCTCAGCGCTAGCCTGCATATTTCCAAGGTTGAATTCTGCATCCGCCAATCCCACCCAGTAGCTAGGATTCTCTTTTGTGAGTTTAATTGCTTTGTTAAAATAATGAATTGCCTCAAAAAATTTCTCCTTTTTCAGCATGCACATTCCAAGACCAAACCAGGCATCATCATATTCTTCATCCAGCTTGGCAGATTTTTTGAAATAGTTGAATGCCTCATCGATTTTACCCAGTTTTTCATAAGCTGCACCCATGTAGCAGCAATTTTCAGTATTTGCTCCTTCACAGTTAATCGTATTTTGATATGCTTCCAGTGCAAGCTCGTACTGATTAGTATTCATCAAGGCATTACCGAGATTGAAATAGGCTGATGCAAAACCATCGTCTATCAGAATTGCATATTCATAGGCATGAATAGCCTCTTCGAATCTTCCGAGTCGGTTATACACTACGCCAAGATTATACCAGGCGCCTCCACTATAAGGATCTTGATCTATAAAGTCTTTGTAAAAATCCAGAATCTCATCAAAAGATCCCTCTTCCTCAGTAATCATCGCCAGTTGAAAGAGAGCGTCTTCGTGATTGATCCTATTTTTTACAGCTTCTTTGAAATAATGACTTGCTTTCAAATTATCATTTTGCACTCGATAGAGATTGCCGAGTGAGTAAAACACCTCTGCCTTATCTTCCGCCAAAGGCAAGAAATTCTCAAGCAACTCTATTCCGTCTTGGGGTGAGCCCGACAATATATGTGCATTTGCCAGTGCAAGAATGATCTCTTCGTTGTTTGGGGAGATATTATTAATATTCTCCAATATGTTTAGCCCTTCTTCCAGCTCGTCATTGAAAATAAGACACTGGGCTTGTAGGAGTTTTATTTCTACAGAAAAAGGAAATCTCTGGAGACAATACTCAGCTGCCCGCAGGGCTTTGAGATACTTCTGTTGATCAAAGTAAAACCTGATAACATCTTCCAGTTCCTCTTCTTCAAAATAAAGGTCCAGATTGGATTTTAGGGAATTTTCAAATCGCTCTACGAGCTTCTTATCATTTTCCCAATCTTGATCGTGGTCTTCGGTCATTAGGATGTCTTTAGTTAAATTTAAGTTACCAAATATTTTGATACCTCAAACTCTCAATTTGCAAATTTTAATAGATTATTCGATGGACTTATTTTATATCATCTCCACCTGTCTGGAAGGCAAACGAATACTCAGATTAATTAGTTTGTTTTGACCTTAGAAAGGTTTCCTCCAGGCTATAATAGTCACTCGAAAGTAACGCATTTACTTTTTGATTATTAAAGAAAAGCTTTTGCTGAGAAATCATCGCCGTTTTTCTATTCAGGGGACTTTTACTCAACCCAATTTTACGTAAAGCACTATTGAAAAAGACAGCCAAATGAAGCATAAAAGAGGTAACTGGTTTATCTGGCGCTTTTTTTCCAAAAACGCTCGCCATTAACTCAAAAAACTTCTTATAAGAAATTTTTTCTTTATTGAGAATGAAACGCTCCCCCCAAGCATTCTTTTGTACCAGTTCACGGGTTTGTCGTGCAGCATCCCGTACATCTATGTAATTGAGATCTCCTTTTGGATAAAAAGAATTTTGCTTCAATACATATTGGAATATATCTGTACAACTTCTTTCATCACTCACTTTGCCCAGAAGAATTGAAGGGTTGACCACTATGATTTCCAACCCTTCCTGTTCGCCTCGCCAGACCTCCAATTCTCCAAGATACTTGGACTTGCCATAGTCTGTATTCATAGGCGATTCTACCCATTTGAAATTTTCATCGATCACTTTAACCTCAGAAGTTCTTCCTATGGCTGCCACCGAACTAATATGAACCAGCTTTCTGGTGTCGGACTCTAAGAGCACATTAATTAAATTGGTGGTTCCTGTGACATTCACCTGATGCAAAATATTGGAATCCATTCTGTTAAAAGAGACTATGCCCGCAGCGTGAACAACTAAGTCTATGCCTATCACTGCTTGCTCCAATGATTCAATAGAAAGCAAATCTCCATCGTGCCAGATAATCGGGAAGTTGATGTCCTGAAGTAAATCCAGTGACGAATCGGTCCGCTTGAGTCCGTGAATTTCTCCGATATTGGAGAATTCCCTGGCTAGGTAACTACCGAATAAGCCCGTGATTCCAGTAATTAGGATGTTCATACGCTCAAGTGGAGATTATAAGGTGCTGTTGAGCACATTCAATTCTTTAATATTTTGGTAAACTTTGGACTTTGGGAGAGTCTCCAGCATGTCCAGATAACGGAGATTGTGACAATCAGTACCAAAAAAGCGAACCAATCTTCTTTCTATCAGCATCTCTGCAAAGTCCTTCACGGGTTTAGAATAAAACCCGGTAAGAGAAAGTAAATTGACCTGAAATAAAATTCGCCGGTCTATAAGATCTTCTAATAGTTGCTTATCTCCCAACAAATATTGATACCGTTCAGGATGTGCCAAAACTGGTGTATAGCCGCCCATTTCCAGCTGAAAAATAATCTCTAAAAGCATCTGAGGTCTATTGATAAACCCCGTTTCAACCAAAATATACTTCGTCCCCAAGCTCCCAAAGGTCAGGATCTCAGTTTCATTCTTAATTTTTTCGAGGAATATTTCATCCATATAATACTCCGCAGCAGCTTCGATTTCTATTTCAATTCCTTCTGCTTTAATGGCTCTTCTGAGATCCTCAAGTCCCAGGTTGATTATCTCAGGAGTATTTTTATAATACTCCGACATGATATGTGGAGTGGTTATAATCTTTCGTAGACCATACCCCGCCAACCGCTTGATCAGATGTATAGACTCTTCAAGGGATTTTGACCCATCGTCTATTCCTGGGATCAAGTGGGAATGCATGTCTACTTCGAGCCAACTTAAATCGAAGTCCTCATGGACTTCCGGTTGTTTTTTGAAAATATCAAATAAGCCCATTTATAATCCTTCTTCACTATTTTTGAATTCTGCCAAACTTGGCCAGCCTCCATCCTTTTCTGAAATAATAGGATGATCCACCCTCCAATCAATCTTTAACGCAGGATCATTCCACATGATTCCTCCTTCATTTTGTTTGTTGTAATAATTGGAACATTTGTAAACAAATACCGCATCTTCAAGTACTGAGAACCCATGGGCAAATCCAACAGGGACATATAGCAAATTGTGCTTGTCAGTATCCAATATGGTGCTGAAGGATTTCCCGAAAGTCGGAGAGTCTTTTCTCAAATCCACTGCGACATCCAATACCTTGCCTTGGATCACACGTACCAACTTCGCTTGGGCAAAATCCCCTCGTTGAAAATGAAGACCACGAACGGTCCCTTTTTGTGAAAAGCTTTGGTTATCCTGCACCCATTTCTCCTTCACTCCTTCAGATTGAAGCCAATCTTCTCTATAGGATTCAAAAAAGTAACCACGCTGGTCATTGAATACTCTCGGGAAAATCTCCAGTACTCCTTCTAGAATGGTTTTGATTACTTCAGCCATTTGATGTTGAATTGTTTGGATTAATCAGCAAAATAACCAAGGTCAACTAGACTATCCTAATCTATTGTAAGGAAATATATCGATCTTAAACTCTCAACTGATTTTCCAGGTACGTTGAAACTTTAAATTTTAGCACCAAATCAATTAACATTCGTCGGAAACTAATTTTCACAGAATTGGATTGTGTGTATGCACAGCCAAAGAATACATATGAGCAAACATTCACGAAAACTTCAAAAACTATACGATACTGAGCCCAAAGAAAGTACTGCCATCCTAGTCAGCGTGATCAGGCAATACCAAAGTGAACGGGAAACGGAAGAACATCTGGATGAGTTAGCTTTTTTGACGGAGACTCTGGGAGCAAAAACGGTTTATCGATTCACCCAAAAAATGGAAAAGCCAGACATCAAAACCTTTGTTGGTTCTGGTAAACTGGAAGAAATAGAGACTTACATCAAACATTTTGAGGTCGATATGGTCATTTTCGATGATGATCTTTCTCCTTCCCAGATGAGAAATATAGAGAATGAATTGAAGGTGAAAATCTATGATCGTTCTCTGTTGATTTTGGATATTTTTCTCAATCGTGCACAGACAGCCCAAGCTAAAACACAGGTAGAGTTGGCAAGATTTCAATATTTACTGCCTCGTCTTACCAACATGTGGACTCACCTGGAGCGACAGAGAGGTGGTACGACTACCCGTGGAGGATCCGGTGAAAAAGAAATAGAGACTGACAAGCGGGATATCCGAAACAGGATAACCTTATTAAAACAAAAACTTCGTGATATAGAGAAGCAGGGAGAAACTCAACGAAAAGGACGTGAAGGGATAGTGCGTGTAGCACTGGTAGGCTATACGAATGTGGGCAAAAGTACGCTCATGAACTTGATTACAAAAACAGATATCTTGGCAGAAAACAAGCTATTTGCTACCGTGGATTCCACTGTCAGGAAAGTTGTGCTGGAAAACATTCCTTTCTTATTATCTGATACTGTAGGATTCATCCGCAAGCTTCCAACACATCTTATTGAGTCGTTCAAATCTACCTTAGTTGAGATCAGGGAAGCTGACCTGCTTGTACATGTAGTCGATATTTCACATCCGCACTTTGAGGATCATATCGCTGTGGTCACAGAAACTCTCAATGAAATTAAAGCTGGAGAAAAGCCTATACTTCTGGTTTTCAACAAAATTGATTTGGTAAAAACAATGCCTAGCGAGGAAGAAAGCATGAATATGACTGAGCTCGAGCTGGAAGAGGCAAATTTCTTAGATTTTAATTCACTCTCTGATGCCTACGAAAAAAAGACAGGAATTAAACCTGTATTTATGGCTGCCACTAGTGGAGAAAATGTAATTGGATTTAGACAATCTATATTAAAGGAAGTAAAAAAGCAACATCGCATCATTTATCCAAACTACTTGGAAGATGAAACATTCACTCTAGAAGACTAGAGACTTTATAGGTTATCAACGACATTGATAATTTATTATTTTTATTTTAAACCCTTTTCCCTTAAAAAGAACGTTTATCCTCGCTCCTATCTTTAACTTACAATTCGAATAATACACCTAGGATGAATTCTGAATTACCTCCGTTTGAACTTTTTTTTGAATTAACATCTGATTTAGTTTGCGTAGCTCGTTTTGATGGGTATTTCAAAAAGGTAAATCCTGCAGTGAAGGACATCTTAGGATATTCCTATGAGGAATTGTATACCAAACCAATTAGTGATTTCATCTACCAAGAAGACAAAGGAAAAACTGCTAGCGAAAGAAAGAGATTGCTCGAAGACACGCCTCTCACTAATTTCGAAAATAGGTACGTCACCAAGTCAGGAGAAATAGTCTGGCTTTCATGGACTTCACACTCAATAAAAAAGGCTAATATCATATTTGCTATTGCAAAGAATATCACACAAAAGAAAGAATTAGAGGCAGACAGAAATGACTTATTAGCAAATCTGACAGAGATAAATAAAGATCTTCGACACATAGGTCATATGACATCTCATGACCTTAGAGCTCCAGTTCACAATCTTTTATCCATTTATGAATTATTAGATTATTCAAAGATAGATGATAAGGATACGTTGGAACTATTAGGCCTGCTAAAATTGAGCTGTGAAGATTTACGGGAAAAACTCAATGTGTATTCAACTGAGCTTCAGAATAAACACTCTCTTTACATTCCGACTAAAGAAGTTGCTCTCAAAAATGTGGTTAAAAACGTAACCAATTCCATCAGTTCGCTTATCAAAAATGCTGAAGCGACCGTGGTAGGAGACTTTGAAGAAGTCCCAAAAATCACCTCTAATATTAACTATCTAGAAAGCATATTTCTTAATTTAATATCCAACTCTATCAAGTATAAGAGAGTAGGAGTAAAGCCTGTCATTTACATTACTTCAAAATACCTAAACAACAAAGTTCATCTCTCCTTTTCAGACAATGGCTTGGGCTTGGATTTGGATAAGGTGAGGGATAAAATATTTGGCTTTCAGCAAACTTTCCACAATCATATCGACAGCCATGGAATAGGGCTTTACTTAGTGTATAACCATATAAAAAGCCTTAGTGGAAGTATAGAAGTAGAAAGTGAACTTGGAGAAGGAACTACATTTCACATAATTTTGAACCCTTAAGGAACTGTTTAAAGCATTGAGCAACCTACCAAATAACTTGGCATCCATGGGTACAACAGGATAGGGAATCAACTTAAAATGTTTAATTGGGGTGAATAATAAAAATTTCAATCCTTACCTCTAATGACTAAAACCTTATATATTTTTTCTTTTCTCCTGATTTTTTCCTGCTCTCAAAAAAATGAATTTGGTAGCGAAATCAGTGCAGACGTCGAGCAAATTCAAGTTGGTAAGTCACTCTTTGAAGCCAATTGCAGTACTTGTCATGGGTTTGAGCAGGATGGCATTGGCCCTAACCTAAGTGGACTAACCCACACTATTTCAACTGATTGGATTATGGAATTTATTAAAAATCCTACAAAAGCAATTGAAGCTAAGGATCCAAGGGCTGTTAAGTTGGCTGAGAAATTTAAGACTCACATGCCAAGCTTCGATGCGTTCTCTGAACCGGAACTGGATGCCTTGCTAAGCTATCTACATACCTACCAAGCTCTTCCAGATAGCGTCTCCAGCGTTGGTCTCAAAGACCCAATCTCCGACAGCATTTCTGATTCAGGCATTAGACTGGAAATTGAATTTTTCAGCCAAATGCCATCTTCAGAATCTAAAGCTCCTATAGCAAAAATGACGAAGATGATTGCTGAGACCACTTCCGGAAGATTGTTTGTCAATGATCAACGTATTGGTCTTTATGAGATTAACGGAAATGAGGCCCAACTATTTTTGCCAATCACAGAAATGAGGCCCAACATGGTCAGTTCGCCGGGTTGGGCGACGGGTATGGCTAGTTTCACTTTTCACCCAGAATTCACTTCAAATGGGATCTTCTATACTGCACATACTGATAAAGAAGGAAGTGGCAATGCAGACTTTAGCTATCCCGATAGTATCAAACATTTCATCCAATGGGTGTTGACAGAATGGAAGGCTGAAGATCCAACAGCTTCAAAATTCGTAGGAAATAGCAGAGAATTGATGAGGGTAGATATTCCTTCTCAGGCTCATGGAATGCAAGAGATTACCTTTAACCCCTTAGCCAAAAAAGGTGATGAAGACTATGGTTTGCTTTATATTGGCTTTGGAGATGGGGGACTTACGGAACAAGGATTTGCCACTATCTCTAATAGTAAAGGCGCCCAGATATATAGTAGCATTCTAAGGATAGATCCCTTAGGAACGGATAGTAAAAATGGCAGGTATGGAATTCCTTCTACCAACCCATTTGCTCACAAAAAAGAAAAAGCAGGAGAAGTCTACGCTTATGGTTTCAGAAATCCCAACAGAATATTCTGGGATGCTACGGGAAATATGTTTGCAACTGATATCGGACAACATAGTGTGGAAGAAATAAATCATATCCTGCCTGGCAATTTCTATGGGTGGCCAATCCGTGAAGGCAGATTTATGATTAATCCCTACGGCAATTTCCGGGATATCTTTGAATTACCTCAACAGGATGAACGACAAGGGGTAACCTATCCGGAGATACAACTGGATCATGATGAGATTTCTGCGATTTTTGCAGGATACGTGATGCCTTATGGAAAATTGAAAGGAAAATTAATTTTTGGCGATATCCCTACAGGAAGACTGCTTTTTACGGACCTGACTGATTTAGGTATAATGAAAACCCAAAGCTTTGGAGTGATTTTTGAAGGAAAGGAAACCAGCCTTCAGCAACTTGTTGATCACGATAGAGTCGATCTCAAATTTGGTCAGGATGCACAGGGCACTGTGTATATCATGAGCAAAACTGATGGAAAGATTTATAGGATTAAAGGGAATTAATTTCCCGAAATATTAAGTGTTCCGACATAGAAGTTGGGATCTACTGTGAGCTGGGAATATTTCAAAGGAAGCTGTATTCCCTGCCATTTATTCGTAGGGTTCAACCACATTTCCTTTTTTCCATTTACTATGATCTTGACAGGCATATCGAAACTTGGTACCGCATTTTCCCAGCGATATCCCAGCTCCCCGTCTTTGACCATATAACTGAAAATCGGGATTCGGATATCTCTCAAATATTGGTCAAACACACTACTAAGATCTTTGCCTGCTTTATCAGAAATATAATCTTCCACTTGCTTGGTAGTGACAGTTTGGTGATAAAAATCCTTATTCAAGCCTCGTAAGATATCTCTCCATTTCACATCATCATTTACTATTTGGCGAATGGTGTGGAGCATGTTGGAGCCTTTGTAGTACATATCGCTTGAGCCTTCCTGATTGACCCCATATTTCCCAATGACCGGAGACACATTTTCTATCGCCATCCTCAAACCTAAAACATAAGCAGAGCTGGCTTCTTTGCCATAAAAGTAATCCACAAATAAATTCTCAGAGTAGGAAGTAAATCCCTCGTGAATCCACATGTCAGCCACGTCTTTGTTGGTGATGTTATTGGCAAACCATTCATGTCCTGACTCATGAATGATAATGAAGTCAAACTTCAATCCCCAGCCTGTTCCGCTTAAGTCACGGCCTAGGTAGCCATTAGCAAACTTATTCCCATAGGTAACAGAGCTTTGATGCTCCATCCCCAGATAGGGCGCTTCCACCAGCTTGTAACTGTCTTCATAAAATGGATAGGGTCCAAACCAATACTCAAAAGCTTCCATCATTCGTGGAGCATCTTTGAATTGTTTTTTGGCTTTCTCCAGATTTTCCCGAAGCACATAATAATCCATGTCCAATTCGCCGTTTTCTCCTTTATACTTTTCTTTAAAGTGGACGTAATCTCCAATGTTAATATTGATGTGATAGCTATTAATAGGGTTGGTCACTTCCCAGTGATAGGTCTTAGTCTTTGCATTCTTGTCATGATCAGTTTTGATCAGCCGACCATTGGATACATCCATCAAATTTTCGGGTACTGTCACACTTATCAACACGCCTTTTTCTGGCTCATCTGCTGGATGATCTCTGCTTGGCCACCACACACTGGAGCCGATTCCCTGATTGGAGTTGGCGATGAATGGCAATCCGTTGCTGTCTTCTTCCCAAGTTAATCCTCCATCCCATGGCGGACGAACAGCCTCCACCGGACTTCCCGAAAAGTCAAATTCGATGTCATAAATTTCACCGACTATTTGATCTGCTTTAAGGGTGACCAAATGTACATTCCCTTCACTTACAACTTTGAGAGTCTCACCATTTTGTCTTGCTGATTCCAATTTCATCGGAGACTGAAGATCAATCTGAAGTCTGTGTTGCTTCCCAGTCACCTTATACGTCATGGTATTGGTGCCAGAAAGTGACTTGTGTTCTGGATCGACTTGAACCTCTAAATGATAGTGCTGCAGATCCCACCAGGCTCGCTCTGGAGTGATGCTGCCTCGAAGTGAATCCTGTCTTGTATATTCTCTATCGTTTGGAAAAAGCTGAGCCGAAGCCTGAAAGCAAAACAGGAATAGAATAAAAAGAATGGAGAATATATTTTTCATAGTTTAAAGGGATTCTAGACTTTGATATTATTTCACAAGTTAAATTGATTGACTGAACACATCACAATTCTTTTATACGAAAGGAGACTTTTGAAATTACTGTCAGTAGACCACCACTTACTTGGTCAAAAAGATTTAGAATAGTTGTAACTACTCAGGTTCTATTTATTTAACCACGATTCAGTTTATTTGAGAGCCAAGTCAGTTGCTTCATGATGTAGGCGTATTTTGTCAATAGTGTTCCAAAATCAATTTTAAGGCTGATTTATCCACATTTTTTTGTGGGAAAATACTGTTCAATATACTGGTTTATATGGGTTTAACATCCAATATTTAGCTATCAATTACATTGGATTTTGGACAAGAAAGACAGACAGATACAAGATTTAATCACCTTGAACCTAAAGCTCATGGAGAGGATAACTTTTCTTGAAGCCCGTGTAGTAGAGCTAGAAAAGCGTCTTGCCAGATTCGAAAACCCCAAAAATAGCCGCAACAGTTCGGTACCTCCCTTGCAAAGATGAGAACCGCCCAAAAAAGACACAGAGCCTCAGGGAGGACTCCTGCAGGAAAAGCGGCGGTCAACCCGGCCATAAAGGCCATACCCTTGAGATGAATGCAAGCCCTGATTCTGTCATTGAGCACATTCCTGGTTTC